>ENA-UEPI01001042-UEPI01001042.1-human-gut-metagenome-genome-assembly--contig:-NODE-1042-length-14987-cov-3.419852_pt1 | contig 14987 bp, 13 predicted proteins | sample MGYA00242899_ERZ507914 | MGnify/ENA primary metagenome ERZ507914 (study PRJEB26167, sample SAMN06115442) | human gut metagenome | host: Homo sapiens | place: China:Chongqing | collected 2015-07-28...
GCATCGAGACCGTATGCGGTGTGCAGCGCCTTGACGGCGTCGTTGAGCTGATCGAGCGGCACGAGCGCGGCGATACGAATCTCGGAGGTAGAAATCATCAGCACGTTGATGCCCTCATCGCTCAGGGCCTGGAAGAACTTGGCGGCCAGACCGGCATGGGTCTTCATGCCAACGCCCACCACGGCCACCTTGCCTACGGTGGTGTCCACATCGAAGGAGTGGTAGCCCAGCACTTCCTGCTTGTCGAGCAGTGTGTTCTGAACCTGCTTGACGGCCGATTCGGGCACGGTGAAGGAGATGTCCGCAGTGCCGACGGATGCGCCGGCCTGCACGATCATGTCCACGTTCACGCCGGCGGTGGCCAGCTCGGTGAACACCTTGGCGGCCATACCCGGCTCGTTCGGCACGCCACGCACGGTGGCCAGCGCCTCGGAACGATCGTGGGCAATGCCGGAAATCACCGGTGCCTCGGGGCCCAGGTCAGGGAACAGGTCGCCCATGGATTTCGCTTCTTCTTCAGTCATGTCTTGCCTTGTCTTGCTTGAAATTACTTACGATTATCGTTCGCTGTAGCCGCGCTCAGTCGAGGTTCGGCAGCGTACGCGGGTCAATGCCGTCGGGCACCACCAATGTGCCGGGGCGACGGGAGAACGAGGAACGCACGTGCAGCGGCATGTTGAAACGCTGAGCGTATTCCACACAGCGCAGTGCCAGCACCTTGGAGCCGCAGGACGCCATCTCCAGAATGGACTCGTAATCGATGGACGGAATGCGGCGGGCGGAAGGCACGATACGCGGGTCGGCGGTGAAGATACCGTCCACGTCAGTGTAGATCTCGGTGGTCGCCGTATCATTAAAAAAGGCAAGCGCCACTGCGGAGGTATCCGAACCAACGCGGCCGAGCGTGGTGGCGTCACCCTTGGCGTTGATGCCCTGGAAGCCGGCAACGATGGCGATGTCTCCCAATGAGAGCGCGTTCTTCACGCGGTCCGGTCTCACGGCCTTGATGTGGGCCGCGCCGTAACGGGCGTCGGTGAAGAAGCCGGCCTGCTGACCGGTGAAGGAGTGGGCACGGCTGCCTTCGGCGTGAATGGCCATGGCCAGCAGGCTCATGGAAATTCGCTCGCCTGCGGTCATCAGCATGTCCATCTCGCGCTCGGGCGGGTTGGAGTCGATGCTCAGCGCCTGATCGATAAGGTCATCGGTGGTGTCGCCCATGGCGGAGACCACCACGGCCACCTTGTTGCCCTTCTTTTCCGTCTCAACAACGCGCTTGGCCACACGTTTGATCGATTCGGTATCGGCGACCGACGAACCGCCGTACTTCTGCACGATGAGAGCCACTGCTGTCCTTTGTTCTTCTCTTAGGGGGAGTTTGCTCAATATTCTACGCAAACGCAACGATTATAAAGGTTGCCGCGTTCACCCCGCGACCCCGCGCCGACATGTGGACACGGGCATGGCCTACGTTGTTCAGCAAATATTCAAGTTTTCACCGGTGGTTCTTTGAGGCAGCCGCATCCATCCTTTGAGATTCGAGCGGTTAACTATCAATTACCGGCAAACGAAAGCAAACCGGCGAGGGTTCCGCAGACCCCATAACTGAATACCTTCTTCTTCCTCTCTCCTTTTCACGGCCCGGTCCCGCAGCCCGGGCCTTTTCCAGCATCCGGTGGTTGCCGTCAAAGCGGGAGATGAGCCCGGCATCCAGCAGCTTCCATTCCTCGCTGCCAAAGGTCAGGTCGTAGACCTCTTCCTCGGTCTCGGCGTTGCACAGGCGGTCCACCAGATAGCCCCTGGGGTCAAAGTCGATCATCACGCCGCCCAGGTCAAACACGATACTTTTATACATACAAGCTGCCTCGCTTTATTCAGAGTTGATGGGGAACAGCTCCAGTATACCACAACCCGGCGGTGCTTTTCCACCGCTTTTTGCATGGACGCGGCCCGGGCCGCATAGGCTGGTGGCAGAGAGGGGAGAGGTGCTGTGACCATCCGGGAACTTTGTGAAAAGGAAGTTGTGCAGCTGGAGCAGGGGGTGTGCCTGGGCCGGGCTGATGATCTGGCCTTTGATCCCGCCACCGCTCGTCTGCAGAGCCTGATCCTGCTGGGGCGGCCCCGTCTGTTCGGCCTGCTGGGCAGGGAAGAGAACCTGACCATTCCGTGGCAGGAGATCGAGACCATCGGCACCGACGCAGTGCTGGTGCATACCCAGCTGCCCTCGGCTGCGCCCTCGAAGCCCGGGCTGTGGCAGAGCCTGCGCGCAAGGCTGGGGCTCTGAGCAGGTTTTACAAAAAACGGGTAATTTTTTTGTAAAACAGGGGTGGACATTTTCGGAGGAATGACTATAATAATCGCAGAAGGCTTGTGCAAAAGCACGAACCGAGGAGATTCTGCTGGTAGATGTGGAAAGGATCGGACCCATGAATTCGTTGAAAACTCCCAAGCCGCTTCTGGCGGCCCGCATGGCGTTCCCGCTGGCGGCATCGCTGATCACGATGCTGCTGGGCGAGTGGATCGCCCGCGGTGCGCTGACGGCGGACACCGTTACGAGCTTTATTTTCCCCCATGCCGAGGCCTATCTGCTGGCATGGCTGTTCCTGTTTCTGGTCTGGCTGCTGCTGGACTGGATCTTCCGGCTGCCGCCGCTGTCTACGCTGGGCATGGCGGTACTGGGCTGCGTACCCTGCGCGGTGAATTTCTATACCCTGCAGCTGCGCGGTGAACCCTTCCTGCCCTGGGACCTGGCACAGGTGTCGGAGGCCGCCGGTGTGGCGTCCGCTGCCGGCATCAAGATCCAGACCAGCATGATCGTCACGGTCGTGGTGGAACTGGCGCTGATGGCGGGCAGCTTTTTCCTGTACCGTGGGCGGCATAAACAGCGCTGGCTGCCCCGTGTGGCGGGCAGTGCGGCCACCGCAGCGGCCCTGTGCCTGCTGATTTTTGGCGTGTATTTGCAGCCGGCCGTCTGCCAGGCCATCGGCATCGTGCCGGACGCCTGGATGCAGGACCGCTATTACCGCTACTATGGTGTTGTCACCGGCTTTATGACCAACCTGTCCAATCTGGAGATCGACAAGCCGGACAACTACTCAGAAGAGACGGTGGATGCCATTCTGGACAATGCGGACGAGAGCCAGAAGTTCTCCACCAGCCCGCTGTACCCCACCAGCTACGCGGCCACCACCGCCAAGGACGAGCAGGTAAAAAAGCCTACCATTATTTATGTGATGAACGAGTCCTACTGGGATGTGTCGGAGCTGGAACAGTACGGCATCAAGTTCGACACGGATGTGTCGGCCAACTTGCACGCCCTGCAGCAGACCAGCGCCTATGGCCGGGCCTACAGCCCCAGCTTTGGCGGTGGCACCTGTGATGTGGAGTTCGAGGCTCTGACCGGCTATTCGGCGTCCTTCCTGCCCAGCGGCTCCAAGCCCTATCAGCAGCACGTCACCAAGCCCATGTTCGCCCTGCCCAGCTACCTCAAGACCCAGGGCTACCAGACGGCCGCCGTGCACTGCTTCTGGGCCAAGTACTGGAGCCGCGACACGGCTTACCCCAACCTGGGACTGGATGATTTTATCAGTCTGGAAGATATGCATGGTGTGACCAAGGTGCGCAAACACTATTGGACGAACGGACTGGTCACGGATGATTCCATGGCAGACCAGATCATCGGCCAGTATGAGAAGATGAAGGCATCCTCCGACGAGCCGGTGTTCCTGCACGCAGTCACCATGCAGAATCATACCAATTATAATAAGGACAACTACCCCGACGACCAGCGCGTGAAGGTGCTGGAACACCCGGCGGGTATGAAGGCCAGCACGGTGGGCGCGCTGGAGGACTTTGCCACCGGCATCCGGGACGCCGACGCCATGCTGGGCAAGCTGACGGCGTACTTCTCGCAGGTGGATGAGCCGGTCATTCTGGTGTTCTGGGGCGACCACTACAACCCCATCGACTCCAACTACGACGTGTACACCACCACCGGCTATGCCAGCGATTCCAGCGCGGACCCCCGCCTGCACCAGACCACGCTGCTCCTGTGGTCCAACTACAGTGACGCACAGGTGGACCTGGGTACCATTGCCGCCTACGACATCTCGCCGGTGATGATGAACCTCTACGGCCTGCAGCAGCCGCTGTACTTCCAGTTCCTGAACCGGCAGCTCCGGGTGGCCAGCCGCGCCTGCACCCGCGGCGTGACCATGAACCTGGACGGCACCACCACGCTGGAACCCACCGAGTTCCAGCAGCGCTGGACCCAGGAGCACTGGATGCTGCAATATGACCTGATGTTCGGCAAGGGTTACGCTCTCACCCGCATGGGGCTGGAAAGCGTGGCAGAGCCCGCCAAAGGCAAATAAGCAAAAATCCGGAAACTTTTTTGGACAAAACGGAGAAAAACTCTTGCAACCGTGCACTTTTTGTGCTATGATAACAAGGCATTACACACGCATCACTATGCCCTTTTGTGCCCTTTTGGGTGGAGGGCAGTCCGGAGCCGTCCGATACGGTGCCGGATCACGGTGTGCGGAGGCAAAACAATATCTGGAGGTATTTTACTATGGCAGTCGTTTCTATGAAGCAGCTTCTCGAGGCAGGTGTGCACTTCGGTCACCAGACCCGCCGCTGGAACCCCAAGATGAAGAAGTACATCTTCACCGAGCGCAACGGCATCTACATCATCGATCTGCAGAAGACCGTGAAGAAGCTGGACGAGGCTTACAACTACGTGAAGGAAGTTGCAGCTGAGGGCGGCGATATCCTGTTCGTCGGCACCAAGAAGCAGGCTCAGGAGTCCATCCGTGACGAGGCTCTGCGCTGCGGCATGCACTATGTCAACGCTCGCTGGCTGGGCGGTATGCTGACCAACTTCCGCACCATCCGCAAGCGCATCGACCGTATGGCTCAGCTGCAGAACATGAAGGACAACGGCACCTTCGAGCTGCTGCCCAAGAAGGAAGTGGCCAAGCTGGAGCTGGAGATGGAGAAGCTGGACAAGTACCTGGGCGGCGTCAAGAACATGAAGACCCTGCCGAAGGCTATGTTCATCGTCGATCCTCACAAGGAGCGCATCGCCGTTGCTGAGGCCCGCAAGCTGAACATCCCCATCGTGGCTATCGTTGATACCAACTGCAACCCCGACGAGATCGACTACGTGATCCCCGGCAACGACGACGCAATCCGCGCTGTCAAGCTGATCGCTGGCGCTATGGCTGACGCTGTGCTGGAAGGCAAGCAGGGCAACCAGGAGGCCGCTCCCGCTGAGGATGCAGCAAACGCCTGATTTCCCATCCCACAAACAACAAAATAACGTGTAAGGGAGAATACGAAAATGGCTATTTCTGCAAAGGACGTTATGGAACTGCGCAAGCAGACCGACTGCGGCATGATGGAGTGCAAGAAGGCTCTGACCGAGGCTGACGGCAACTTCGAGAAGGCAATCGAGATCCTGCGTGAGCGTGGTCTGGCTACCGCTGCCAAGAAGGCAAGCCGTACCGCTGCCGAGGGCATGGTCTACGCTGACTACTGCCCCCAGTGCAAGGTGGGTGTTGTCATCGAGGTCAACGCTGAGACCGACTTCGTCGCCAAGAACGACAAGTTCGTTGCTTTCGTCAAGGAGGCTACTCAGGTCATCATGAAGCAGAACCCTGCTGATGTTGAGGCTCTGATGGCTTGCAAGACCGAGAACGGCGAGACCGTGGACGAGGCTCTGAAGAACCTGATCCTGGTCATCAAGGAGAACATCAAGGTTCGCCGTTTCGTCCGTTACGAGGGCGTCTGCTCTGCATACGTCCACGGCGGCGGCACCCACGGCATCCTGGTCAACTTCGAGACCACCAACGGCATCGAGGCCAAGGACGAGTTCGCTGCATACGGCAAGGATGTTGCCATGCAGGTCGCAGCTGCCAACCCCAGCTACGTCGATGAGGCTGCTGTCCCCGCTGAGGTCGTCGCCAAGGAGAAGGAGATCCTCCTCGCTCAGATGGCAAACGACCCCAAGAACGCCAACAAGCCCGACGCTGTCAAGCAGAAGATGATCGAGGGCAAGATCAAGAAGTACTTCAAGGAGAACTGCCTGGTCGATCAGGAGTTCGTCAAGGACGGCGACATGACCGTCGGTCAGTACACTGCCAAGGTCTCGAAGGACCTGGGCGGCGACATCAAGGTCATCAAGTTCACCCACTTCGTCAAGGGCGAGGGCCTGGAGAAGCGTTCTGACGACTTCGCTGCTGAAGTCGCAAGCATGGTGAAGTAAGCCAGCTTCTACTGCTTAAAGCATACGAGAGCCGCAGTGCCTGTAACAGGGTGCTGCGGCTCTTTTTGGTTGTGTTTGAACGGGAAGTATGCTATTATAAGGGCTATATAAAAGAGGGGAGAAGAAATCATGAAGATCGAACCCAGAACATTCACCCTGCCCAGCGGGGAAGTGCTGACGGTGCGCAGCTTGTGCGCGGAGGATGCTGAGGCATTGGATGCATTCCGCTATGCGACCTACAGCGAGACCTATTTTATGGCCCGCTACCCGGAAGAAGGCGCGAATCTGAAAGCGATGCAGAATCAGCTTGAAGGCTGCGTGGAAAGCCCTGTGAACTTTGAGGTAGGCGCCTTTGCCGGAGAAAAGCTGGTGGGGGAGTTTGGCGTTGCACAGGTGCGGCCGCACATCAAGTATCGCCATCGTGCCGTAATGGGCATCTCTGTCCGGAAAGAGTATTGGGGCTGCGGTCTGGGCAGTTATCTGATGCAGCTTGCCATCGACCAGACCCGGGCCAACGGCTTCGAGCAGTTGGAGCTGGGGGTGTACAGCGATAACGCCCGCGCCATCCATCTCTATGAAAAGTTCGGCTTTGAGCGCTATGGCATCCAGCCCCGGGCCTTTAAGCTGAAGGACGGCACCTATCGGGATGAGATCATCATGGTGAAGATGCTGTAACCGGAACAGAACAAAAACGCCGCCGACGGTCCAGAAGCCGTCAGCGGCGTTTTGCTTATTCAGTCAGCAGCGGTCAATGGATCAGACCTTGGCCTCGCTGTTGTGCTCTGCCTTCTTGTAGGCGGAGAAGGAGTGGAACACGATGTTCAGGCCCAGAACGATCAGCAGGACAGCCAGGATGAGCTGCAGGCCGTTGGCGATGAACACAGCGCCCCAGGTGGTCTCACCGGCAGGGATGGTGACAGCAGCGGCATTGCTGATGGCCTTGACCATCGCCATGAGACGCTGCACCAGAGCGGTGAAGGTGACGCAGAGCATAATGACCAGCGGGGGAAAGAGCATCCTGTTGCTGCGGCCGGTGACCTTCAGGAAGACGCACAGGGTAGACAGGACCAGAGCGCTCAGCAGCTGGTTTGCAGAACCGAACAGGGGCCAGATGTTGGCGTAGCCGATCTTGGTCAGGATGAAGCCGAACACCAGAGTGAGGAAGGTGGAGAAGTAGACGTTGCAGAGCAGCTTGCGCCAGCCCTCAGCGTGCTCCATGTCGTCCACGCTGAACAGCTCCTGGAAGCTCATGCGGCCGATGCGGGCCACGGCATCAAGGCTGGTCAGAGCCAGTGCGGAAACGCACATGGTCATAAAGACGGTAGCGGCATAAGCGGGGACACCGAACATCTCAAAGAAGCCGGCAACGCCGCGGCTGAAGATCTGGAAGGGAGTGCCGGCGGCGGGGGTGCCGTCGGCAGCGGCAGCGGCACCGGCGACGCAGAGAGCCAGAACAGCCAGCAGGCTCTCGAGGATCATGGCGCCATAGCCGACCTTCAGCATATCCTTCTCGTTCTCGACGGTCTTGGAGGAAGTGCCGGAGGAGACGAGGCCGTGGAAGCCGGAGACAGCACCGCAGGCCACGGTGACGAACAGGATGGGGAACATGGTACCCAGCTTCTCGTTGGTGAAGCCGGTGAAGACGGGCAGGTTCATGGTGGGATGAGCGACCAGCAGGCCCACAACGGCACCGGCGATCATGGCCACGAACATGAAGGTGGTCATGTGGTCACGGGGCTGCTTCAGCAGCCACATGGGCAGAACGGCGGCAAAGAAGATGTAGACGAAGGTGATGTAGCTCCATGCAGCCTTGCCCAGAATGAGGGGCAGGTTCGCGCCGATGACGAAGGACAGCACGATGAAAACGATGCTGATGACGCTCTCCTTCCAGCCGGAGAAGTTGAACTTCTTCTGGATGAGGCCGAAGACGACTGCAAAGACCATGAACATGATGGAGACCATACCGGCAGCGCCGTTGGTCTGGGCAGCCTCCACCAGAGCGCCGTCGGCGCCGAAAGCGTTGAAGGTTCCGGCCACCATGTCCGCAAACGCTGCAATGACGATGCCGCAGAACAGCCAGCAGAACAGCAGGAACAGCTTGCGGCCGGTCTTGCCGATGTACTTCTCGATGAGCATGCCCATGCTCTTGCCGTCGTTCTTGACGGAAGCGTACAGAGCGCCGAAGTCGGTGACAGCGCCGAAGAAGATGCCGCCCAGCAGCACCCACAGCAGGACAGGCAGCCAGCCGAAAGCAGCAGCCTGGATGGCACCGGTGGCAGGACCTGCATCGGCGATGGAGCTGAACTGGTGTGCAAAGACGGTCCAGCCGTTGGTGGGAACATAGTCGCGGCCATCCTCGTGGACGACTGCGGGGGTCTTGGCGGTGGGGTCGATGCCCCATTTGTTGGCCAGCCAGCGGCCGTACAGCGTATAAGCGCCGAACAGACACACGGCTGCGATCAAAACGATGACCAGCGTATTCATTTCTTTATACCTCTTTCCTTTCTTTCACACCGGCAACCGGCAATGTGCCAGACAGAGCGGCTGTACCCAAAAGCAGGGCAGGCGAAACGGCCCGGAGGAGTGAAAAAAGCCTCCGGCCTCATGAAAGACAGAGACACAAAAATGTGTTCCATCTTCCTCGAAGACGAAGGCCAAACGGTGCAGCTGCACCGGTCGCTCTCCGCGGTACCACTTCGTTTGCTGCTTTCGGGAGCAGCCGCTTGCGCGTACAGGCGTTCCTGCCGCCGATACGACGCCCTGTAACGTGGGCTGAACGGCCATGCACTACTGCCGCAAGCGGGTTCGCACAGGCTGCTCGCAGGTGAGGGCTGATCGCACTGTGCTGCCGTCTTGCACCGGAATGGCGGCTCTCTGAGCGCAGGGAATGCGAAAAGTCATGTCCTGTTCATTGCATTTGCCGAATGATTGTGTATACTTTAGTCCTGATTTCATAACTTGTCAATATATTTTGGGCAAGTTAGGAGACTGTGCCATTTTTGCGGGGGAGAAAATAAGAAAATTTAGGCGATTTTTGTTCAGATGTGAGATGAATAAAACTGAATGCCTCCACAGGTGAAATCTGCTAAACTCCCGGAAAGAAAGACCGAGCACTTGACTTTTACACTTTCAAGTGCTAAAGTTACAGAGTGATAGAAAGACCCCCTGCCGCACCCTGCGGCACTTTGCCCTGAAGGAGGCAGCTATGGCGGACAAGAACCCCAGAAGAAACCCCACCACCGACGCACTGTTCGACGCGATCCTCAGTTTGGAGACGCGGGAGGAGTGCTACAACTTCTTCGAAGACCTCTGCACAGTCAAGGAGATCTCCGATATGGCCCAGCGTCTGGAAGCGGCCAAACTCCTGCTCGGCGGCAGCACCTACGACCAGATCGTAAAGGCGGTGGAGATCAGCACCGCCACCATCAGCCGCATCAACCGCTGCATCCAGTACGGCTCCGGCGGCTACCGCGACACCATCGAGAAGGTACACAGGAGCGCAAAGCCGGAGTGACATCCGGGCGGCGAGGCACATAGGATGGACTGCGCCCTATTCCTATTATAGAAAGGAAGGTCCTTCTTATGGCTGATACCACCAACTGCACCCTCTGCGTTTCCTGCGACTGCCCCGCGCTGCCGAGAGTTTCCCTCGATCAGGCCGTCGTTGACCTGATGGAGAGCATCGCTCTGCAGGAGTCGGCCCTGAGCCACATCCTCTGCGCCGAGAGCCAGAAGATGAAAGCCGCCCTCAGCATGGAGGAGCTGGACCTGTGCAAGCTGCTGGAGGTCAACGACTCCGCCACCAACATGGTCCACGCCGTGGCGAACCTTGAGCTGGTTCTGAAAGAGAAGCTGGAATTCATCGCCAACAACCTCTACTACCCCTCGACGGGGAACTGCGCCGCCACCGAGAGCTGATGTCAAAATGCGACTGCCCGCCCGCAATGGGTGGGCGGTTTTTGCTTTCCGGGGCGGGACTGCCTAAAAATATGTATAAAAGTCGGAAAAGTGTTTTGTTGGAATTGCTGAATATCGAAATCTGTGCTATACTATATAATGTTTATCCAAAGAGAAAGGGGAACCTGACCTTGCTGCACTACGATGCGATCCTGTTTGACGTGGACGGTACGCTCATCGATTCCGCCCCCGGCATTCTCAATACACTGGAAGAGGTTTTCAGCTCCATGGGCGTTGACGTCGCCCGGAGCGACCTTGGCCGCTACATCGGCCCGCCCCTCCGCAAGAGCTTCGGCGAGCATTTCTCCGACCCTGCAAAAATCGAGGAGGCCATGAAGCGCTACCGCGTGAGCTACGCCGCCAAGGGCTGCCACGAGGGCGATGTCTACCCCGGCGTGGTGGAGATGCTGGGCCGTCTCAAGGCTGCGGGCCTGACCCTCTGCACGGCCACCTGCAAGCCCACCGACGTTGTGAGGCCCATCCTCGAGGAGCAGGGCCTTGCGCCTTACTTCTCCTTCGTGGGCGGCGCGTCCATGGATGAGAGCCGCGACAACAAGACCGACGTCATCCGCCACGTCCTCGCCCAGCCCGTCATGCAGGGCAAGCGGGTGCTGATGGTGGGCGACCGCCGGGACGATATGCAGGGCGCTGTGAACTGCGGCCTGGACGCCGCCGCTGTGCTCTACGGCTACGGCGGAAGGGAAGAGGTCGCCCCCTTTGCGCCGGCCTTCCTGGCCGCCGACTGCAAAGAGCTGACGGACTGGGCTCTCCGCCCGGTGGACGAGCCTTTCCATTCCTGAAACGAGAGGGACTGAATCTATGAGTCAAAAAAGACAACAACAAAACGAAACCATGACTCCCATGCAGCATCGGGCCGTTCTGGTCTGTGTCCTCTGCGTGCTGGCGGTGCTGCTGACCTTCGGCATCACCACCACCCTCCTCAAAAAGGAGGAGTCTGCTCCCTCCGTCCCGGAGTCCGTGGCAGACCCCACCCCCGGCAAAGACCTGTCGGGCCACTACCAGATCGACAACGCCTCCACCGCTCTGCTGACGGAGACCGCCGACGCCGGCACGGACTATCTGAACGACACCCTTTTTCTGGGCGATTCCAACACCGTCCGCCTCTACAACAACGGCCTCATCTCCCTGCAGCAGTTCTGCGCCAAAGAGGGCATCGGCACTCAGGTCGCGCTCAGCGAGGGCATCGTTACCTTTAAGAAGGACCCCAACCACTACACCATCCCTCAGGCGGTGGCCATGATGAAGCCCCGCCGTGTGGTCATGACCTTCGGCACCAACGACACCGGGATGGAAGTCCCGGACTTCATCGCCCACTACACGGCCCTCATCCAGGCCATCCAGCAGAGCTATCCCTATACTGACATCATCGTCAACACGGTGCCGCCGGTCCCGGCTGACCACTCCAACTACCCCCACATGGACCAGGCCAAGATCGACGACTTCAACATGACCCTTCTGGATCTGTGCGAGCAGCTGGGCGTCCGCTTCCTCAACTCCGCCGAGGCCCTCAAGGGCAGCGACGGCTACGGCATCGCGGACTACTACACCAGCGGCGACATCCACCTCAAGAGCGCCGGCCTCAAGGCAGTGCTGAACTATCTCCGCACCCACGCCCTGCAGACCGAGGACCGCCGCCCCGACACCAACAACATCCCCACCCGCACTATGGAGTATGTCTCCAACCCCAGCTCCGCCGTGGCCGCTCCCAGCTCGGAGGCTGTCAGCTCCAGCGAGAGTCAGGCCGAGAGCGCCGGCAGCTCGGAGAGCTCTTCCAGCGAGAGCACCAGCGAGAACAAAAAGTTCGAGGCCCGCTACCGTGTGGACAAGAACGGCGGCACTCTGAGCGTCGGCAATGACACCGGCAACAGCTCTGTGACCTACACCGTCACCGACCCCGATAAATCCATCACCGTGACCGCTGTCCCGGCGGAGGGCTACGTCTTCGTCAAGTGGAGCGACGGCCTCACCAGCAAGACCCGCACCGACACCGGCTTCAAGCAGAATCTGGACGTCACGGCAGTCTTCGGCACGGCCTCCGTCCACATCACCAGCGAGGGCAAGGGCGCTGTGGGCGGCTCCTACACCTTCAAGGCTGCCTTGAGCGGCAAGTACGCCAAAGCCGAGAACCTGCGCTGGTACGCCAACGGTCAGGAGGTCCCGCAGGCCGCCGGCAAGTCCAGCATCACGGTGGTGGTGGACAGCTCCATGGCCAACGCTTCTTATAAGATCCACGCCGTCGTCACCTACAACGACTGCAAGGTGAGCAGCAACACCCTGACCATCACCATCGGCAGCGGTGTGACCAGCGAGTCCGGCTCCACCAGCAGTTCGTCCTCGTCCCATGCCGGTTCTTCCGGCAGTACATCCTCTTCCTCTGCAAGCTCGGGCAGCTCTTCGAGCAGCACCAGCAGTTCGTCGCCGGCATCGTCCGGTACGTCGTCTGCCAGCTCCAAGGCAGAGCCGGAGTCCGAAAGCAAGGCCGAGTCCAAGTCGGAAGCTGCTTCGGAGCCCAAAGCGGAGTCGAAGGCCGAGTCCAAGGCCGAGAGCAAATCCGAAGTCCCTGCCGGCAAGGAAGCCGAAGGCAAGGCAGAATGACGCCCCGCACCTTCCTCTGCAAAGCCGCATAGGCTGAGCCGAGAGGAGGCGAGCGGATGCTCCGTGAAGAAATGCAAGTCCTCGGCCTGCCCGGCGCAGAAGATGTGACCGACGGCAGCGTGGACTACTACGACATGGATTGGGAAAACGTCGAGAACGGCGTGACGGAGGAGCAGATGGCAAAGTGCATCGCAAAAGAGTGCGCCTGCACGCCACACTGCAAGTGCAGCGGGAACCTGCCGGACCAGTCCGACGAGGAAGCCTATGAAATGACGTTGGAAGGATAAAAATACGAGAAGCCAGCTCTGCCGGGCGGGGCTGGCTTCTCGCTGTTCTCAAACCGCACCCCAGCCGCGCCCGCTCAAGGCGGCAGGCGGCTCGAAACATGATAGAGAAGGGAAAGAAAGATGGCAAAATATTATTGCATCCTCTTCGATGCAGACAATACGCTCCTGGACTTTGACGCCGCCGAGAACAAGGCGCTGGCTGAGACGCTGGTGGAATACGGCATCGAGCCGGACGCCGGGACGGTGCAGACCTACCGGGACATCAACTCGGAGCTCTGGCGTCAGCTGGAAAAGGGCCAGATACGCCGCGACAAGCTGATGGGGGAGCGCTTCACCCGCTTCCTCAAGGCCATCAACGCAGCCGGTGACGGCGCGGAGATGAACCGCTGCTACCTCGACCACCTGTCCTCCCACCCCGACCTGATGACCCCCAATGTGCTGGACGTCCTCGGGGAGCTTTCCGAGGTGGCGACGCTGGCCATCGTGACAAACGGCTTCGAGAAGGTGCAGAGCCGCCGGGTGGCAGAATCCGGCATCGGGGCCTACCTTGAGGACGTCTTCATCTCCGAGAAGCTGGACAGCGAGAAGCCCAGCCGCCGCATCTTCGACTCCGCCCTCCGCGCTCTGGGCGTGGAGAACCGGGAGCACGTCCTGGTGGTGGGCGACAGCCTCACCAGCGACATTCAGGGCGGCGTGAACGCGGGCCTCGACACCTGCTGGTTCAACCCCGGCCACGCCGAGAACCCGGGCAAGGTGAGCCCCACCTACGAGATCGCCTCGCTGGAAGAGCTCTACCCGCTGGTGATGGAGCCGGAAGAGCTGGCGAACCTCGGCCTCAAGCACCGCCGTCATCAGCTGTAACGGCGGGAATGTCCCCATCCACCCTACTGGAAAAGAACACGGAAGAACGATATGCTGATTCATTTGGAAAAACTCGGAAAGAGCTTTGGCGAGAAAGTCGTCCTGCACGACGTGAGCGCCAGCGTGGAAAAAGAAGACCGCATCGGCATCGTGGGCCAGAACGGCGCAGGCAAGACGACCCTGCTCAAGATCCTGACCGGCGTCTACACCGACTATGACGGCGAGTTCAGCGTGACCCACGGCGTGACGCTGGGCTATCTGGAGCAGAACGCAAAGCTCGATGCCACGCTGGATATTTACGGGGAGATGCGCTCCTCCTTCGCCCCTGTGCTGGACGCCATGGCCCAGATGCAGATCCTGGAAAAGAAGATGGCGGCCTCTCCCGACGACGCCGCCCTTCTCGAAACGCACGACGAACTGCAGAACATCATCGACGCCGCCGACGGCTACAACATGGACGTCAACATCAAGAAGGTGCTGTCCGGCATGGGCTTTGCGCAGGATACCTGGAGCAAGAACGTGGGCGTCCTCTCCGGCGGTGAGCTGACCCGTCTCCGTCTGGCCAAGCTCCTCCTCGAGAAGCCGGACGTCCTCATTCTGGACGAGCCCACCAACCATCTGGACTTCGCCACCATGGAGTGGCTGGAAAACTACCTCAAGGGCTACTCCGGTGCCGTTCTGGTGGTCAGCCACGACCGCTATTTCCTCGACAACGTCTGTACCAGGATCTGGGAAGTCTCGTTCCAGACCATGACCACCTATAAGGGCAACTTCTCGGCCTATCTGCCCCAGAAGGAAGCCGCCGACGCCCTGCGCCAGAAGCAGCACGACGCCGACGTGGCGCTGGCCGAAAAATTGCAGGACTACATCGACCGCAACCTCGTCCGCGCCTCCACCACCAAGATGGCCCAGAGCCGCCGCAAGCAGCTGGAAAAGCTGGAGATCACCGAGGCCCCTCAGGACGAGACCAACCAGCTCAAGTTCCGCTTCGAATACGACGT
>ENA-UEPI01001049-UEPI01001049.1-human-gut-metagenome-genome-assembly--contig:-NODE-1049-length-14946-cov-66.166790_pt1 | contig 14946 bp, 10 predicted proteins | sample MGYA00242899_ERZ507914 | MGnify/ENA primary metagenome ERZ507914 (study PRJEB26167, sample SAMN06115442) | human gut metagenome | host: Homo sapiens | place: China:Chongqing | collected 2015-07-28...
GAAAATGTACACACCGTTGGAGGTGGTGAAACTCCTCCCTGCGCTGGGCTTACCCCCAACGTCCTCCCCGAAGCTCAAAGCACTATATCAGCAGTGAGTTCACATACAGGGGTGTCCACCAGAAATGTGCATACGGGAACGACATTAAAGCAACTGAAGCAAGAAGATACTCCCCATTGGTACGCCCTCCGTTGCACATATGGAAGAGAGAAAGCAGCATACGATTATTTTGTAGCTAAGGGCATCATCGCTTTCTATCCCACTACTAATGCAGTTAAAATTATCAACGGCAAACGCAAAGTTGTCGCTGAATCACGTTTGCCCAACATTTTCTTCGCATTCGGTACAGAAGAACAAATTAAGACTTTTGTTTACGACAACGTAAACCTCCCATTCCTTCGTTTTTACTATCGCCACGTCCACGTTGGCTGCAGAATCAACAAGACACCATTGATAGTCCCCGACTATCAGATGGAAAGTCTGAAGATTATCTGTGCTGCCGATATGGATAACACCATCGTATCATTAACCGAAGTTCCAAAGTTCGAGAAAGGACAATTAGTGCGAGTCGTTGACGGTGCTTTCAAAGGTGTTATAGGAATAGTTGCACGTTGGCAAGGCCAACAGAGAGTTGGCGTGGTTGTGGAAGGTTTGGTGACGATGGTAACAGCGTATGTGCCGAGTGCATTTTTAGAAGAAATAATACAATAGCATAGAAACGATTGCATAATGCATGGCTCCATCATTTTCTATGTACAATTAACAATATAAAAAACTGCTGTTATGGTAGCCGACAGCGATTTATTTAATTATGTCAGGACAAGGATTAAAGTACAATGTAGACATTGTCATGTGCATTGATTGCACCGGTAGCATGGGTGACCTCTTGGACACCGTAAAAAACAACGCTCTCAAATTCTATCCAGATTTGCGCAACAGATGCGACGAGAAGGGAAAGGAAATATCAGAGCTTCGCATTCGTGTTATTGCTTTCCGCGATTTCGGTTGCGATGGTAATGCAGCTGTAGAAGACACAGGGTTCTTATCAATTCCCGATGAGGAGACTGAGTTCAAGAATTTTGTTGGCAAACTTCGTCCCGCTGGTGGTGGCGATGAACCAGAGAATGGCCTCGAAGCCTTGGCTATGGCCATTGATTCTGACTGGACGGAAGGTGGCGACAAGCGACGTCATGTAGTTGTGGTTTGGTCAGACGCATCTACACATCCTCTTGGTGTTGGCAGGGAAAATCCTACATACCCACAGAATATGCCAGCCGATTTTGATGAACTTACCGATTGGTGGGAGGACGAACAATCGGGCAAAATGCGCAAATCTGCAAAAAGGCTAGTCGTTTTTGCACCGGACGCAAGTGCTTGGACAGAAATAGGTATGAACTGGAGTAACACTATCCACCACCCAGCCAAGGCTGGTGCAGGCTTGGAAGATGTTGACTACGAGACAATTCTTTCAACAATTGTAAATTCAATATAGTATGAACACCATAAACTTGAAGTTTATGATTGAGAAGAAAGATGGTCATGGGGAAGACTCCGACCCTCTCTTTCTCGTCAAGGGTGATTTTTGCGCTGTCGGAGTTTTCGATGGTATGGGAGGGTCGGGTGCAGGCAAATGTAAGTCTGATTTCGGAGATGGACATACCAAGGCTTATGTTGCCTCACGCATAATTGAGGAATCTGTTTACAATTACATGAATTATGCAAAATCGACATCTGAAATTTGTGCAGAAAGAATAAAGGATACAGCGAAATCGCGTCTAGAACAAGAGAAACATAATTTTCCTCTCAAAGTCTCTGGACTAAGAAGCAAATTGGTACGTGAATATCCCACAACTCTTGCTGTTGTTACATGTGAACAGAAAGTAAATGGAGATTTTGCCATTAATAGTTATTGGGCAGGAGACTCAAGAAATTATCTGTGGAATAGCGATGGATTTTTCCAAATCTCAAAAGACGACTTGGATACTGAGCTTGACCCTATGGAGAATCTACGTAATGATGGTGTTTTGTCAAACTGTGTTTGTGCAGATAGAGAATTTGAAATAAACTCCAGGTCAATAACCGTATCTAAATCATTTATAATCCTGAGCGCAACAGACGGATGTTTTGGGTATTTTCCTACACCAATGCATTTTCATGAGGTCTTGCTTGCGGGATTAAAATCATCTAAAGATGAAACCGAATGGGAAAATTATATCAAGAAAGAAATCTGTAATGTTACTGGGGACGACATTTCACTGTCATTGTGTGCAATAGGATACAATGATTTCCATTCCCTAAAAGAATCTTTTGAACATGAGAAAATAGAGGGTTTTGACGAAATGGAGGACTTGAGAAAAGAAATAGACAACATCAAGAATTCTATAGAGCAAAAGAAAGCGGCATTAGAAGAGAAAATGCAATCTGAATGGAATAGTTATAAGGCAAACTACATGAAATACATCAATACGGCTGAGCACGAAGTTGCATCGAATGAAGAATCAACCAAAGACGTGATTGATGACTCTAAAGGTGTATCTGCTAACGATGTGTCATCAGTTGGCTTAATATCAGAAAATACAATCCAAGAGCATGAAAACTCTATTGATGATGCCACCAAAACATCTTATGCAGAAGTTGAACATAGCACACTCAAAAGTGAAGAGGAAATCCAAACTTTGATAACCAAATTTAAGGAAGAGCCTTCAGAGTCTATTGCGAAGCAACTAATGAACCATGTAGAAATGCTTTCATCAAAAATAAAAGAAATGATAGAACCATTCTTAAAGAGTTAAGTCATGCTAAAAGGAGAAAACATAAAAGGCTATAAAATCCTCGAGGACTTCAAGGTCGCTGGGGGAATGAGCAAAATTTCCTTTGCCGAAAAAGATGGCAAGACCTATTTCATTAAAGAATTTCTTGCTCCAAAATATCCCACGTCAGACAGCCCTGGAAGTGAACGTATCAAAGAGCAAAAAAGGAAAGCGTGTGATGAATTTGAAAAGCATCATCGTGATCTAAATAATGCCATTGGCAAATGTTGTGCAGGAACAGGAGGTAACCTAATTTATGCCATTGACTTCTTTAGAGATGGAACATCGTATTATAAGGTTACAGAAAAAATAGACATATCCTCTTTTCCTTGTGAAAGTATTTCATGCCTCCCATTAGAGAAAATACTACTAATAGCAAAATCCGCCGTTCATAGTATCAGAATTTTGCATGGGCTTAAAATTGTTCATGGCGACTTGAAACCAGACAATTTGCCAATTAAGGAAGCAGCCCGTGGATATGTCGTAAAGCTGATAGACTTCGATGACAGCTATTTTGAAGGGAATCCACCTCCTGATAGAGAAAATCTCGTTGGCACTCCGGAGTATTATTCGCCAGAGCAAGCGGCTTATATCATGGACGAAGATGAGGAGATTGAGGGGGCAACACTGACTTGCAAGTCAGACATTTTCACATTGGGCATAATCTTTAGCGAGTATTTCTCAGGGGGAAAACCTATTTTACCTCCAGATTATAAAAACACATGGACTTGTGTAAACAATGGGGGGCTATATCATTCAAGAAAAAGCTTCATCCACAGATTGATGGACTCATCAGAAAAATGCTCTCTTTGAATCCTAATGACCGTCCAAACATAAATGAGGTATTCAATGTGTTGAAAAATATCAAGCCTGATGAAATCACACCATCTTCGAAAAGAATGTCATCCGATGAACCTAAGAAGCCAAGTTTAAGGTTTGGTCCAGGGTTCAAGCCTCTTAGTTCTAAAGGAGTGTCTCCTGCTACAAGATCTACAACACTAACTTCAGAAGGAACAAGTAAAGAAGATATGGAATACAAACCAACACATTCAGGGCTGCGTGGATCCGGTCTAAAAATTGCCGATAAATAAAATGAGTTGGTTCTGTAATCTTTGCGAAACTGGGAACACAGATGATGTAGTAGAATGCGAAGTCTGTGGAGGTATCTCACCAATTCTATCTTATTTCACATATAAATATCAGGACAATGTTTATGCTGAATTAAAATGGGAAGCTGTAAATGCCAATGAAATAGAAGCGCTATATAATGGCCAGAGGCATAAAATAACGAAATGGAAGAAGGCTAGAATAAAATTAAATTGTCCTATGAGCATTGTTGCTATAATAGTAAAAAACAAAGTAGCAAAAAGAACGTACACATTTGGTATCAAATACAAAAAATGAGTTGGATCTGCAAACTTTGCGAAACAGTAAATACAGACGATGTCATAGAGTGCGAGGTCTGCGATGCCGTTTCCCCACACCTCAGTCGATTTGACTACGATGAGATAGTCCCTGACGTTCCTACTACCATCAGATGGCAGGCAGAGGATTGTGACTGTGTAAAATTGTCATATCGAGGTCATGTAACAGATGTCACACATCTAAATGCAGCTCGCATATTAGCAAAAAGTGATACCGAGATTACATTCATACTGAAAAATGATGTTACAGAACGCGAATACACATACGACGTAAGAGAACATAAGCCCCCTATTACAAGACTTAGATTTCTACGGAAAGAAGATAGGGATTTCATTAAGGAACTTTGTTCTGATGAGGAATTTGGCAAATATTTCACATTAGGAAAATATGGTGATGACATTAACACTTTCTTTGAAGCTACCCTCGATTCGTTTGCCAAAGGAATGGCATTTCCTTATGTAATAGAAACGATAGACTCTGAGCCTGTAGGCATGATAACTTGCCAAATAGAACTGAAAGATGGTGATACCATCGGCTACATTACATATTCTGTTTTGCCTGATTACAGAAACTATGGACTTGCGAGCGAGGCATTAATGAACCTGCGAAACGAAACGAAAGATGCTGGTGTTGAGATTCTCTATCTTGCCATAAGTACAACAAACAAGGCATCACGAAGGGTCGCTGAGAAATGTGGTTTCAAGTGCAAAGACCCACAACTCCAATTTGCAGATGATACGAACTCGGCAATAATGCTAATCTGGCAATATGTTTTTGCAGAACATATCAGCAAACGTGAGGTCATGGTAAAAAAAGGTATTGAAGCATTTAGAAAAGAGGAATGCGACAAAGCTATAAGGCTGTTTAAAAATGCATTGAAATTCAAATGCCCTAAAAGATGTCCGTACAACGATGGGGCAACCTATAAGTATCTTGCAGAAGTTTTTGCATACCAACGAATGTACAAAAATGCATACGAATCATACCAAAAAGCAAAATCTCTTGGAGTGGAAGACTCCAAAATAGACAAAGAAATAAAATGGTTAGAATCTAAAATGTACTCATTATAAACTATATAACAAAATGGCAAAAGCAATTGGAATAGATTTAGGAACGACCAATTCAGTCGTTGCATTCAAGGATACCAGCGTCAGAACAATAACAACTGGTCCAGACAACGAGGAACTCTGCCGTTCTTGTGTCGCAATAGACAAGAAGACTGGTGAATTTGTTGTCGGTAACTCTCCTTACAACTCTTGGAAAAAGTATGCCCCAAATATTGTTGTTTCTGTAAAGAGACTGATGGGTGCTGGCATCTCTGACGAACAAGTACAAAAAATGAAAGCCCAAAAGAGTTTGTACCCTTATGGCATAGACAAATTGGCTGGTGGTACAGACGAATCTGTAGCAGTAATTCTCAATGGAAAGCAATATACCCCTGAGCAAATAAGTGCCCAGATACTTCGTCAACTCAAGGAAGATGCTTCCGTCAAATTGGGCGAAATTACACATGCCGTCATCACTGTTCCTGCATATTTCAACGAAAAGCAAAAGACGGCAACTAGAAAGGCGGCAGAGTTGGCAGGTCTAAAAGTACAGCGTCTGCTTGCCGAACCTACGGCAGCAGCCATTTCGTATGGTGTAGACAAAATGGGAAAGGATGAAGAAAAAGTATTCCTCGTATATGATTTCGGTGGCGGAACATTCGACCTTTCAATCTTAGTTGCATCGGGTGGCAATTTCATTGAGTCTGGCACCGGCGGAGACAGATGGTTAGGCGGCGACGACATTGACAAAGCTCTCATGAACTATGTGTTTGAGCAAACGAACAAAGAACAAAATGTCGATGTACAGGCACTGATTGATGCATTAGACGACAGAAAGCGCTTTGCATTCCAAGGCGAGTTGAAGAAACAAATTGAAAGTGCCAAGAAACAACTCAGCAACTCAAAGGCTGCAAGCATCGAAATCTTTGGAGAGCTTGAGACCGAAGATGGAGACATTGTTGACATCGAAGTCGGCATTACAAGGGATGAATTTGAAAATTTGATTCGCCCTCTAATTCAACGCACTATCAATCTTGTTGACGAGTTGCTGGATAAGACTGGTTATCCCATTGAGACCATTGACAACATTCTGCTTGTTGGTGGCTCTTCGTGCATTCCCCTTGTTAAGAATATGCTTGTAGCCAAATATGGCGAAGACAAGATACTTTCTTCGGAAAAGCCAATGCTTGCTATTGCCGAAGGTGCTGCCATACTTGCACATTCCTTAAGCGACGAGTTTGAATGTCCTGAATGTGGCGAGATGGTACCAAAGGAATGCACCATTTGTCCTCATTGCGGAGCGAAGCTTGATAAGATGTCAGATGATGCAGGAGCAGAAGAGCCTCCAATTATGGTTACTTATACAACAAAGCATAATTACTACATCAAATTGGAATCTGGCAACCAAAAAATTATTGATGCAAACGAGTTATTGCCTTTTGAGGTAAATAAGAAATTCAAGACATCTGTTGACAATCAGAAAATTGTCGAACTCGTCATTTTGTCTGATGCAGAGGGAGGAACATTTGAGAAAATTGCTTCTGGCTTCTTCACTATCTCGGACAATCTACCCATTGATAGCAGCCTCACATTCACATTTTCTCTTACAGAGAATGAAGAGCTGTCCGCAAAAGTAAAGATAGACAAGTCTGGCAAGACAACTAACATTGTCTTAGGTCGCGGCAACAAAGACTCCAAGTGTCTTGGCGCAATCTCTGATTCTATACAGGGAATTCTTAGCGATAGTTCCATCAGCGACAACAAGAAAGCTGAATATATGTCCAAGGTACAAGAAAGTATCGAGGAAATATCCAAAAACAACTTCAAAGAGGATGCCAATGAATGGCAAGACATTGAGAACAAAATAAACCTTGCCCAGAACAATGCCCATGCACCAGAAGAAGCCGACAATTCCGTAAGTCTTGTTATAGCAAAAATACTTCTCGGCACATTCGACAGATTTATCGCTACCGATGATGAAAGCGAGATAAAATCTCTAATCTCCAAGGCTGAGTCTTCAAGCAACCCGATGGAGAAGGTTGTGTCATTGAAGAAACTTGAGAATCTGACAGAGAAATACAGCTTGTTTACCACAATCTTCATGTTCAAGCTTGTGGCTATGAGCGATTCTGCCGTCCCTGCCATCGCAGCACAGGCAGACAAAGCATATAATGACATGATGAACGCATTAAATCGCCATGATGTTGATACTGTCAGAAATTTGATTTCCTACAATTCAAATGTCCTCAATAGCATGAGTGGCGGAATAGATATTAAGACAGCATTAAGAGGTTAATCATGAACGAACAAATAAAATGCCCAGTTTGTGGTAAGGCTGGTATTCCTGATTACCACAAAGAAAATGTGGTGTGCTCCTGCTGTGGAACTGATCTCTCTATTTATAAGATGTTGTCAGATTCGCAAGAGCAGTCTACTCCGAACAATACGAATAGTAAAATAAGGAAAATAACTGTGGCGGCTTTAGCTGCCATAGCTATTATTGTCATCGTTGTTTTATGTATCCTAAGACAAATAGATATCAGCAACGCACGATCCGAATTAAAAAAAGAAAACACATTTCTAAGAGACTCTGTTGCTACGCTTGCCTCTAAGTTAGAAGAAGCCAACAAAGAAATAGAAAGTCTTGAAAAACAAATAGAGAAAGCCCCATCTTCCGAAAATATTTACATCGTAAAGAAAAATGATTCTCCTTGTAAGATTAGCTGGAAACTTTATGGTACAGAAAGCAGATATAAGGAGATTGAGGCTGTCATCACAAAACCGCTCCAACCTGGCGACACATTAAAACTTAAATAGCATAATATGGGACTCATATCTTGGATTAAGAGCATATACTACAACAACAAGCTTGACAATGCGGATCGTAATTATCTTGCTGGAGACATTTATGAGGCAGAAAGTCTTTACTTGGATATTCTATACACCCAGCCTGATGCCGCAGAACATTTGGCAAAAATGTATTTTGAGGTCGGCAAGTCAAGCAAGGACGAACTTACTTACTTAGACAAGTTGAGGTCGCTACTTTCTGATACTTCATTTGGCAAGGAAAAGGTGTCTTCTTACTTGGTTAGGCTCGTCTTGCATATTGAGAGAACTGCGGATGCCTTATTCAACAACCACGATTATACCAAAGCATCTAAATATTTGAAGGCAATAGAATGTGACAACAGAGGCAACACTTATTTTGCCAAGAAATATAGTTTGTATACTTTTTATGCCAACCTTTATGCCATTGAGTATGAGTACTCTTACGAAACATCATTGGACTCGGTCTATGATTATTGTAAATCTGGCGTAAATAAAGACATTGAAGAAGCCATTGTTACAACCGTCCAAAGATTACATACGACCAAAAAACTTAGCCGTGCTTTCAGATTGGCTAATTGCTTGGCTAAAAAAGACAATAAAGACGCAATAAAAGAATGTGTGTCTATTGCATACGACATATACAAATCAGGAAAAGATACCGACAAGAACATAATTAACGAGGATGTTTTGCTGGATTATATTTCCAAGAACAGCTCAGACAATCTTCTCATTGGATTGAAATTATTTGCGCCTTTCACAGACAGATATAAAAAACGATACGTTGAGGTAAGCTTAGCGTCCATTGCTTCAGAAACCGACTCGTCGAAAGCATTTGCTTTGTTCAAAAATGCCTGGCAAGTTACTCCTGATGTATCTCTTATCCAAACGTTCGCAAAACCATCCTCAAAAATATCTTCTAATATATTTGAATACTTTGTACAAAATACAGGTGAATTGGATTCTAAAGAGGACTGCATAAATGCACTTCTCAAAGAATTATCCAATTATGAGAATCAAAATTATGCATTAGATCTGTTCGAGAAGTTCCATAAACATGGCATTGATGTCGAAAAATATTACAAGGATGTTGTAAACAAGATATATGCAAATGAAGATTGTGATAATAGGTATAAATTAAAGGTTCTATATGAGGCTCACATTCTCTTTGATGACGCAGAGCTATATGTAAAGTTCGTATCAAAAGGCATCGAGACTATAAGGGCGGAAAATGAAGAGACACAGGCTGTCTCATGTTTTTCTGAAGTATGGTCTATAAACCCGGATTTAGCTTTTTTGGACACATTTGTGGCCGAAGAATACAAGTACTACAAAGCAATCATTGAATTTCTTATAGAAAAGAGCCACATTTCTAAATGGAATAAACATATTTTTTCCCATTTTTGTGACAATGTATTCGCCTTTGATGATTACAAGTATGCCTTATTAATTTTTGAAAGACTGCATGACAAAAAACTTTCTGTACAAAAGCCATATGTCGCAACTGTCCTCAAGGCATTGCCAAAGTTAGACACAGACACAAAGTTGTCCCTTGTCAATAAGTCATTGACGATATTCCATGACAAGTATCTCATAGACGAGAAGTTGTCCATTGCGAATGTATATTTATCGCATGGCAATTATGAGAAATCCGAGAACACCTTAAAGGAACTTGTCGGACTGCATATAAACGCAGAGCCACAACTTGCTTCACTCTATTATGAAGAGGCAAAGAAAACAAGGTCGTTAGATAGCAAAGAGAATTTTATTCTTAAAGGATTATCTTTTAATTCTGAACATTCATCTCTTTTTTCAGAAGAAGGATACAAAACAATATTCAAAAAATTGCTGAGAGCATATAACTCATTGATTGAAAAATATTGCTCTACTAATGATTTCGACAATTCGTACAGACTTTGTTTAGGACTTAAGCCTTTTTCCAATGATTGGTTTGACAAGTGTGCCGAGATAAAATTGCTTGCAGTGTCACAAATTAAAAATGACGGATCCAAGATAAAAGAAATACGAACATTTTTCAACACATTGGAGTCAGATGGCATAAACCTTAAAACTGTCCATACTGAAAACATCTGTTGTCTTTGGGATGATTTGAGCTGCGCTCAAATCCAACTTGCACACACATTACCTTATGCAGAATGTGTTGTAGCGCTAAATGATTTTATTTCTTATGTAGAAACACATTGTGAAAAGACCAAGAGCAATGGCACCCTAAAGGGTGTAAAAACAGAATTAGCAGCCTTACATAAGAAAGAAGGATATAAATACGAGCAAGAATCAAAGTATCTTGAGGCCACAAATGTATACGATGCACTATATGGCATTGCTGACAATAGAACTAAGTCCTGGTGCAAAATTCGCAGCCTCATTTGTCTGATAAAACAAAACAAAAATGTTGACGAAGATGATGTTCGCAAGTCTTTAAGTTATGTAGGATTTGCCAAAGAAAAGAAAGACCTGTCCTATCGTTATGGAATATGGCTTATCAAGCATTGTGGCGCAAAAACAGCTTCTCGTTTCGTAAATGATTTTCTTTCAAACGAGAATGAATTGGTTGACTTTTGCCATAATTCTTACATAAAAGAGGCAGAAAAGACATTGGCAGACCTCAACAGAAAAATCAGCAGATTAAAGACAAGAGAAGCGTCATTGGAAGAAGCACAAAATTTGGCTGACAACCTGAGTAGCTACGACCATCAAATATCCACTTATTTGCCTGATGTCCATGACAAAATAGAATCATTGCGTAGATTGATTACATCATATATCCTATCCAAATGCTTTGAGGAGGAAAATTATGAACTGGCCATGAAATTGCTCAATGAATCTGGTAAGAATTGGTATGAAGATAATATATTCTTCAGAAATGTAGCGATTGTATGTCTTGGCATGGCTGAGACCGATAAAATTAACCGAGAAAATTATAAATTAATTATCTCGTATTGGTTAACTGCCGTATATCGTGACCAGTTGTTCGTAAGTTCTTTGGACTACACAAGTTGGGACGACACCTACACTTTCACACTTGAGAACTCTTTGGGAGGAAGTAAGGCTGACGCTTTTGGCTCACTCCCTGAAAATGTGAATTTTGACGATCCTATTGACGGCTCTGTCATCCCCATTGCTGAAGTCCAACAAAGTTTGCTAAGTCGTTTTGAGTTTGCCTTGAACGACAAAGACAATGCCTTTGTATCTTTCTATGAGGAACAGAAAGATGCCATGAATTCCTTGGTGAATTTGAACATGGATCATCCATGCTTCATAGCGGCACCTTACCTTGCTAACACGAATAGAAAATGTAAGGCTGAAATTAAAAAGACTTTGGATTATGAATATGAGAATTATGGAACTGAAAATATTCTGAAAGTTGGTGTCCTCTATAATATAACCACAGGTAACTATAAGAGGTTTAAAGATGCATCTGACTATGCAGAAACATGTGTGACTGCGGCAAAATCCATGTCTGTCACAAATGTAAGGAATGCGTTTACAAATGACAGAATGGATGCCATTCATGAGTTCTCTGGATTATATAAGTCGTTCTCTACGCAAATTCAAAATGTTTTGACCAATGTTACAAAAGACGATACGACACCATATAACAATGTACTTAACGTCTTTTCTATAATATGCGATGCTCTGCATGACAACACCATGTCTTACATATTTGGAAACTTCATAAACCAAAGCGTTGTCAGCAAGCTCAATGACAACAGCTTGGACTTAGCCTCTGGCTTGAAAGATTTGGTTACTGCGTACCAGGTTGCGAAATCCTGCACACAGCTCAAGAATAATATTGGCAATGCACTGGAAGCACTAGTGGGCAAGTATGCAGCAGAAGCAAATAACGTTGATTTAACCACAATAAAGAAGGTATTGCAAACCTTTGGAACTGAATTTGAAGGTAATATTGCAAACACCTTAGATGAGCAACTTGTTTTGCTTGCAATAGCAACAGGACATACTGATGCAATTAATTCCCTAGCATCTATACCAGCAAAGTCTGCAACGCTTCAAACGAAATTGGATAACCTAAAAAGCAAAGCCAAAGAGGTTTCTGTCAACATGGAACTAAGCAAAATTGTTGAGAAGGTGAACAACAAGACGATAGCATACCATTTAGCCTTACAGAGGGTTTATGACATATACAAGGTAAATCAAAACAATTCTCGTGTTTGTGACAACCTTTGTACATTGGTAGGCATATGTATCAGAGAATATGTCATTCCAGATAAATATGGAAAATCTATGGTTATGAATGTTTTTAATGGTCTCAAATACAACAAGAGTAAAACTTATAAGACAAGTGCACAGGCTCTAAAGGCAGAAAGACAAGAGATACTTAATCAGCTTCCATGGGAAGCAAGAACTCTTCTTACTGGCGGCACAAGTTTAAGTTCTACGCTAAATGCAGAAGGAGTGAAACTTAAATACGCATTACAATTATATTTAGATTTAGCATGATATGAAGAACCCTTATATAGTTTTGGGCATCAGCCAAGATGCCAGCAAGGTTGACATTGTAAAAGCCCAAGTAAAAGCCTTGCGACTGAAAAAATTTAATCCAAAGGAAATAGCTTCCGCCCAAATGGAACTAAGAAATCCCGCACGGCGTTTAGCCGTTGACTTTACGTTCCCAGTTTTGGAAAACAAGAATGAATTTGATACGATATCATCTTTAATCAAGAGCAATGATATCGACATCAACAAATTAAATGCAGACAAATACAAATCATAATATGATAGAAACAATAGAACAAAAAATATCCGACATACTCAGAAACAACAAAGCGTTATCTAATCAGATAGAAGAAAACCAAAGAAAAGAAGAACAGCTTTTGGACGAGGTGTTCCTTGATGCAATATCTGTTCTTGATGTTTTCTCACGCGAGGAGAATGTCATAGCCGACCATGGATGGAATCAGTCGGAGGATAGCCAGAAAGCAATAAAGAGATTTCTAAATGTAAAGAAGAAGCTCTACTCTATGCTCGCAAAACATTCCGTCAATAAAATTAATTTTACTGACGGAATGTCGCAGGATGACTGTTGTGTCATAACCGATACGGAGCCTGTTTCTGATAAGCCAGATGGATATATTATATCTGTTGAAAAAGATGGCTATACAAGAAATGGACATCTTTTAAGACGGGCGGAGGTCATTATTGTCAAAAATTAGAAAGCGTTAAAAATCGACATCACCGCACGCAACCCCACAACACCAAGTTAACGGATATTAATCAATAAAGCATAGCGCAAGAGGCATTGTTGGACTAAACTTGCGGAAGAGAAAACTCTTCCAACTAATGGGAACTTTATGGTATCAATTCTGTTTGATGTCATAAAGTTCCTTTTGATTTACAGACACTTACAAAATACATACTGGTTCAAGCGTGGCACTACTATGCCACGTCTTAAATTGGAGGTCGTAGGAAAACCCTTATGTACAGATATGGAGATAGCAGCCCACGCCTAAGCGTGAGAACCACTATGCTATCCTTGTACATAATTGCGAAATTTCCTACGTTTCCAATTTACAAGACAAGCATAACGCTTCTTTTATTTCAAATGTCTGGATAAGATTATATCAAATCCGTATCAAAATTACTAATTTTATTTGAACCATCAACTATATATAGAAAAGATTTTACAAAAACACATAAATAATAAATAAATAGCAGGCTATTCTTGTATTTCTCACAACAAAATCGTATTTTTGCAGTAAATCAAAACAATAGAAATATGGCACAATTCATCAATCCTTTCTCAGATTGGGGATTTAAACATATCTTTGGTCGCGAGATTTCCAAAGACTTGCTGATTTGCTTCTTGAACGACCTGTTTGCTGGCGAGTTTGTAATTAAGTCGCTGGCGTTCGGCAACAAAGAGCAAATCGGATTGTCGAAAGACTCACGTGAGGTTATCTTCGATATCTACTGCACAACAGACGAGGGCAAAGAGATTATCGTGGAAATGCAAAACCGAGGACAAGAACACTTCATTGACCGCGCTTTGTACTACACCTCACGCGTGATAGTAAACCAAGGCATAAAAGGCGAGTGGGACTATGACATACGACCGGTCTACACAATATGCTTTATGAACTTCGTCGACCCATTGCTGCCACTGGGAAAGTTCCGCACGGATATGGTACTCGCCGATCGCGATACCGGCAAGACTGTGTCGGATAAGATACGTATGATATATCTAATGCTACCTCTCTTTGAAAAAACAGAGGCAGAATGCGAGACAGACTTTGAACGTTGGATATTTGTTTTAAAGAATATGAATACATTTGAAAGAATGCCATTCCTGGCTAAAAACGCTGTGTTTAAGAAATTAGCTGAGATTTCTGACCTTAGAACTCTCAGCAAAAAAGACATGGACAAATACGAGGATAGCATTAGGATTATGCGCGATGCATACGCCACCTACAAATACGCTATAAAAACCGGCTTGGAAGACGGACGAAAACAAGGCTTGGAGGAAGGAATGGCGCAAGGTATGGCGCAGGGAATTGAGAAAGGTATGGCGCAGGGAATTGAGAAAGGTATGGCGCAGGGAATTGAGAAAGGTATGGCGCAGGGAATTGAGAAAGGAAAAGCAGAGGCAGAACACCAAAAGAACATTGAGTTTGCCAAGCTCATGCTAAGCGACGGCGACTCTACTGAAAAAATTCAAAAATACACGGGGCTTACAATTGAAGAAATATACGCAATTGCACAAAGCCTACATTAGTAAAAATCCGCAATGCTAATCAACAAGCATTGCGGATTTTATATTTATAATATCCGTAACACCTCTTTGAGGTCTTCAATCTTCT
>ENA-UEPI01001081-UEPI01001081.1-human-gut-metagenome-genome-assembly--contig:-NODE-1081-length-14468-cov-13.597248_pt1 | contig 14468 bp, 13 predicted proteins | sample MGYA00242899_ERZ507914 | MGnify/ENA primary metagenome ERZ507914 (study PRJEB26167, sample SAMN06115442) | human gut metagenome | host: Homo sapiens | place: China:Chongqing | collected 2015-07-28...
GCCGCAATCGACCACTCTGCCACCTCTCCAAAACTCTTTTGTAAGAGTGCTTCCTTTCAAAAGCGATGCAAAGGTACATATTATTTTTTAATTTACAAATTTTCAACAATATATTTTTATCTCTTTACTATACTTATTTATTCCTCTAAAAAATGTACTTTTGTACATTCATTGATTTGAAACAATAGGAATTTTCATCAGTTTAAATACGTAACCGAATGGAAAGTATTATCGCAAAACCTGAAAGAGAGCAAATTATAGCTCTTATAAAAAGAGAAGTAGTCCCGGCGATTGGTTGTACAGAACCTATTGCCGTAGCCTTATGTGTTGCGAAAGCTACAGAAACTTTAGGCTGTCATCCTGAAAACATAAAAGTATTTTTAAGTGCCAATATCCTGAAAAATGCCATGGGAGTAGGTATTCCGGGAACGGATATGATCGGTCTTCCCATAGCTGTAGCTTTAGGGGCTTTGATTGGAAAATCTGAATACCAACTGGAAGTATTGAAAGACAGTAACCCCGAAGCTGTTGAAGCAGGAAAAAAGATGATAGAATCACAATGCATCGACATTGCCTTAAAGGAAAATATTGAAGAAAAACTTTATATAGAAGCAGTTTGTACTCATGGCAATGATTCGGCAACGGCCATTATTAGCGGCGGACATACTAATTTTGTTTACATAAGCCGCAATCAGGATGTTCTTCTCGACAATAGAACACCAGCCTCAGCCGAAGCTCAGGCTGCTCACGTTGAACTGACCTTACGTAAGGTCTTCGATTTTGCAACAACAGCTCCTCTTGAAGAAATTGAATTTATTCTAGAGGCCAGACGTCTGAACAAAAATGCAGCCGAACGTTCTTTCCAAGGGAAATATGGACATGAACTGGGCAGAATGTTAAGAAACAGTCAGACAGAAAGAAATATCATGGGAAATAATACATTTACCCACATATTATCGTATACTTCTGCTGCCTGTGATGCCCGTATGGCAGGAGCCATGATACCGGTAATGAGTAATTCTGGTAGCGGTAACCAAGGTATTGCTGCCACATTGCCTGTCGTTGTTTATGCTGAAGACAATCATAATTCGGAAGAGGAATTGACACGTGCCCTTATACTCAGCCACTTGACAGCTATCTACATCAAACAAAGCTTGGGACGTTTATCAGCCTTGTGTGGTTGTGTTGTTGCCGCAACAGGAAGTAGCTGCGGTATCACCTACCTTATGGGTGGAGGATATCAACAGGTAATGTATGCAGTACAAAACATGATCGCCACACTTACCGGCATGATCTGCGATGGAGCCAAACCAAGTTGCGCACTGAAGTTGACAAGTGGAGTTTCAACTGCTGTTATGTCTGCCATCATGGCGATGGAACAGAAATGTGTAACTGCCGTAGAAGGTATCATCGAAGAAAACGTAAATCAGAGTATACGCAATCTTACCAAGATAGGTTCGGAAGGAATGAACGAAACCGACAAACTTGTATTAGATATTATGACCCATAAGCACTGTGACTAAATAAGTACAGAAGCCTAAAGACAACGGCTGTTTTTCGCAAAAGATAGCGTACTTTCATGCGGGAGAACAGCCGTTTTTATTTATTTGCGCCGTTATGAAAACAAATTCAAATACATTATACATACAAAAACTCATATCTGAAGGAGAACATATACATCAGGATTTTAAATTTGCCATATCCGACGCAAGAAAAATTGCCAAAAGCCTGTCTGCATTCGCCAATACAGAAGGAGGAAGACTGCTGGTTGGAGTAAAAGATAATGGGAAAATAGCCGGTGTCCGCTCGGAAGAGGAAATCTATATGGTAGAGGCCGCAGCCACATTATACTGCCTGCCGGAAATAGAACTGGAAACACATATCTATCACATAGAAGGGAAAGATGTATTGGAGGTACAAATAAACGAAAGTACACAAAAACCCATATATGCATTAGACGAAAATAATCATCCATGGGCCTACGTACGCATCAAAGACGAAAATATATTGGCTAACCCTATACATCTGAATATATGGAAGCACGACCGCGAAGAAAAGAAAGTAATCATAACCTATACTCAGCGGGAACAGCAAGTCCTGACTATCTTAAAACAGCAGGGGGCTCTGACGCTAGGACAATGCAGTAAACTTACACGTATGAACCGCAAACAAATAAGCCGCTTGCTGGCCGACTTCATCCGCTTCGGACTGGTAGAACAATATTTCGAGGAACATACATTTTATTTTCGCCTTAAAGACGGTGAATGAAAAGAATGAACAAAAAGATTTTCTATCTTTGCACCTAAATAAACAAATTATATCATTATGAGCATATTTTCTAAAATATTCGGAAAAAAACAAACTTCAGAAACCGACGAAACTGTACGCGTAGGAGGAATGGAAGATTTTATGACACTTATACGTGTATATTATCAGTCGGTAATGGCTGCGCAGCTAGGTATCAGCAACATCAATTTCCTGCCTGACATGGCTGTATTCAAGCGTACTCTTAAAATTCCTACCCAAAACAATAAACTGGGAATCGCTGAACGTTCAAAATGTAAAAAGATGCTAAGTGATATCTATGGATTGAATGACGTATTCTTTAAAGAAATTGACAATTCTATCAAGAAGAACTGTAAAAATGCAAATGATATCAAGAATTACCTCTTCATGTTCCAAGGTTTCAGCCAGGATCTGATGATGGTAATAGGCAACCTGATGCAATGGAAATTCCGTATGCCGGGAGTGTTTAAGAAAATGTTGCGCGGCATGACAGAAAAAGCTATCCATGACATTATGACCAAAACAGACTGGAAAGATGATGGAGTACGTAAAACTTGTCATAATATCCGTATTTACCAGCACACTTTAGGCTATTCAGAAAGCTGGATGACCGAATATGTATACAACATTGTATTGCTGGCTAAAAAAGAACCTAAACCTAAAGCCTGATTGACAGATTCAGATATGAACGCAGAAAAGATTATTCCGCCAATAGAAACTCATCCATTGGAACCTTTCCTTCCCGGTAACGCGGTGTTATTGATGCTGGGAAGCTTTCCTCCCCAGAAGAAACGATGGAGTATGGATTTCTTCTACCCCAACCTGCAAAATGATATGTGGAGAATCATCGGAATAATCTTTTTTTCTGATAAAGATCATTTTCTGCATCCGGACAAAAAATCATTCGACAAAGAACGAATCATAGAATTCCTCAACGAAAAAGGGATAGCCCTATACGATACAGCTTCTGCCGTACGACGGTTACAGGATAATGCATCAGACAAGTTTCTAGAGATAATTGAACCTACAGACATCGATTTGTTGCTAAAACAACTCCCTAAATGTCGGGCAATCGTTACCACAGGTCAGAAGGCAACAGACACATTACGCCAACAAATACATGTATCAGAACCTCCTATTGGAGGAAAATCCTCCTTTGAATACAACGACCGTACACTTTATCTATACAGAATGCCTTCATCCAGTCGGGCTTATCCACTAAAAATAGAAAAAAAAGCAGAAACATATCAACTCATATTCAAAGACTTAGGATTAACATAAGAAAAAGGGTACTATTTTTTATAGGAAAGGATTTGCAAATATAGAAATTTATCGTACCTTTGCAACCGCAAACACGGGAATAGCTCAGTTGGTAGAGCATCGGTCTCCAAAACCGAGTGTCGGGAGTTCGAGCCTCTCTTCCCGTGCCGAGATAAAAAGCTGTAACTCAAAAAGTTGCAGCTTTTATTCGTTTATACCCGGAACGAAATCGGGACGCAAATTTTCTGAATGTCAAACCGTATTACGCTTTCGAATTCGAAAAACGTAATAAAAAAATGTACTCTTCAAAAAGAAAAAGTTCATCGGTTTTTTGTATAATTTCTTATACAGAACCCAAGCTCCACACAGGTAATAACTGGTATATTGATTTCTATTCTTATGACCCATTGGAGCAGAAAATGAAAAGAAAAAAGTATATGCTTAATGGCATCGCCAAAGTTTCAGACCGCCGTCGTCGAGCTAATGAAATCATCACCAATCTTAACATCAAACTCCGTTCCGGATGGAACCCATGGGCGGATGTCGAGAACTCAAGACAATACACTCCGTATATAGATATTATCCAAAGGTATCATATATATCTGGAAAAACTGTATGCGGCTGGTACCATCAAAGAGAATACTCTGAAGGATTACGAGAAGCGCCTGCGAGTATTTGAAGAATACACGGCGAAGCACATCCCAGCAATCGTATATGCATACCAAATTGACCAGTCTTTTATATCTGACTTCTTAGATTATATATTACTGGACCGTGATTCATCAGCCAGAACCCGAAACAATTATCGTACCTGGCTGTCTTCACTTTGCAGCTGGATGATGGAAAAGCAGTACCTTATCAAGAATCCGGTAGAGAATATCCGCATGTTACAGGAAGAAGAGAAAAAACGGTCTGCCCTATCGTCTACCGATATACAAAAGCTGAAGAAATATCTCAAGAAAGAGAATCCGTACTTTTTGTTCTTATGCCAGTTCGCTTATTATACCTTTATCCGTCCGGACGAAATAACCAATATCAAGCTATCCGACATCTACCTGAAGGAACAAAAGGTATTCATCGCATCAAGCATCAGCAAGAACCGCAAAGACGGCATGGTCGGTCTTAATGACAAGCTCATTAAAGCAATGCTTGATCTTGATGTCTTCAAAAATCCCAGTGATTATTATCTATTTGGAAAAGGATTCAAACCATCGAAAGAAAAGGTTACTACAAAAGTGTACAGAAACTACTTCAATAAGGTACGTGAAAAGCTGAGATTCCCAGACAGTTATCAATTCTACTCCCTGAAAGATTCAGGAATACGTGACCTGGCCAATGCTGAAGGGATTGTCATCGCCCGCGACCAGGCCCGCCATGCAGATATCTCTACAACCAATAAGTATCTGAAGGGTAGCAATATGACGGTACATGAAGAAACCAAGCATTTCGAAGGAGAATTTTAAGAAAAGCCCATACGGATATTTCCATACGGGCAACACTCTTTATTGTTCAGAGATAAATTTAATCTTATCATTTAGTATTCCATACAGATTCTTGATTGAATATGCTTTCTCACAAAATGTCCTACCAGACTTGAACCATACGCGAGCTGAAAAGTTTTTACCAGTATCAACAATCTTTATACGGCGCACATTAGGAAATGTATTAAGAATATAACTGCAGATCTTCCGCCTTATTTCAGAAGTAGTACTTGCTTTGCGATGGCGGACACCGGTTACTGGATTATAAACTCTTAAAGCATTGCTGTTGAATGAGCAAATATCCGTTTCGTGGATTGACGTTCCGCAACAGTTTAGCATAGCTGTATTGGAAACCTGATATGTATGTAACATAATAATAAAAAAGTATCCGTGCCTGTCCCGCTGCTAATTCACATCTATCAGGAAATGCTAGCAGGCGCATTAACGCACTGCGACGGGGGTACACGGATACCAGTATTTTAATGGTACTACCAAGTATGCGGACATAAAAAATGCCTGCAATAAATGCAAGCCAATCGTCCTGCATTTCCTGAAATAAAATGAATTAGCATTGCAAATATGAGGATTTATTTTGAAATGGCTCTATAAAAAGCGGAAACTTTTTGAGTTTCCGCTTTTTATAGAGCCTTTGAATTATGTTCTCAGTACTTTCTAAGGAGTACTCCAGTACTTCTTTAGCAGTACTGGGAAAGGATAAGTTTGTGATTATTTTTTCTTTGTGTCAGGCTTTTCTCTGTTAATAAATATTGAAGCAACTGTAACTAATGTACCTGCTCCTAATATTCCAGCAAACCAAGGTCTATCTAAATATAAAGCATAAGCAGCAAGAGCTACAATTACTACAATAGATAAAAAAGCAAATGCCATACCCCACCAATTCATTCTTCCTGTTCTTGATTCGGATTTTCGGACTAAATCAAACTTTACTTTATCCATTTTATGCCGATGGTCTTGTTCCTTAACGGAAGCTTCCATCAAGAACGTAACAATTTGAGGATCTATTTCCTTATAGGCTGCTAATTCTTGAGGAGAAGGCAAACTGTTATCATCTACGGTATAAGTTCTTTCCAGCTGCTGACCTACACCACCTTGTCCTGCAACGACAGTTTCTTTTTGTTGAATTTGTTGTTTAGCCATTACTTAGTTTTAATTTCTCCCAAGCATCTCTTACGTCTTTCTCTATATTCTTTCTATCTTGTCTTAATTTGGATTTATCATCCATCTTATCAGATTCAATAAAAAGTTCTTTCTTCAATTGGGAAATAATTTCAGATTCTTGTTTGTATTCACCGCGGGAAGAATCACGCAAAACTTTTGCCCCATTCGCGATGAATCGAGTAACGTCTTTAATTACACACATGATACCTCCTTTTTTTATCACTATTTTAGCGCTTCTTATTGCAAAAGTAATTATAATTTTTATAGTGTACAATAGTAAGTCTAATATCTTAGATATAAATAACAATATCTCTCCTACCTGCATCATATAATTTAACATAAGAACTAAAACAATTATAATTCATAAGATAATAAACTATTCTACATCTAAAAAGTAACTTCCACAATTATAAAGCTACCAAGAACAGCTACTATATCAACATTTTACGCTGACATAATTAACAATAGCAAATAAACTTTGGGATATAACTCTTCCCCTAGTAAAAGAAACAAACTTAATGTCAACAAATAAACAGACATATAAACTCTATTCAGCCAAATAGAAAACTCCCTCTGCTATTTTATCCATACCTTTAGGAGTAATTTTGTAGCGAATCTCTTTACAGTAATACCGTTTATTTCGTATAACAAAGATCCGGTCAAGCTTATATACAGTATTCGTCAAAAACTGAAAAGTATATTCGACAGATGTGTCTATCTCGCGTTTATTCTTATAGATTCGATTAAACAGACCATTGTCACCATCCAAGGTAATCGTATAATCGGGTAAGGTAAGAATAGCCTGATTACCACCAAGTGTAGTCGGTTCTTGAATAAAATATCTGTCATTCGAACCCATTGGCATTTTATCCCAATACTCACCAGGAAACTCATTGGGGCCTCTGTTCAACGCTTTCTGTATACCATAATAAATACCTACGTACAATTTATCCGGAATATCACTTTTAACTTCAGAGCTATTTATCAAATCATTAATAGCATTGCTGCCAGGATCCGTTTTCAATTTCTTTACAGCCGGCCCAATCAGATAACGTCCACCAGTTACACTATATATTGAGATTTTTTCTATTTCAGCAGGAACTATCTGAAATGAGCTTTTATCCCGTGAATCTAAATTACCTGCATCCTTAAACCGATCAACTATTATCAAACCTTTTTTGGTTTCTCCAGAAACAGAATAATCGGTAACAACATAATCAAGCCCATAGTCTTCTGAATGTAAGATATAGGACCCAGAATAATACTGATCATACTTGGTTTTAAAATCATCCCACTCAGGACTGGAAACAGTAGAACAATTCTCTCTTACACCCTCTTTCAATTTCAGGTAATTGTAATATTCATCGCTGGGTAAATCATAAGATACATAAGTATATGCAAACGCATAATTCGTATCCACGTCGTATGTCTTTTCGGTACTGTCATCAACAACATCGTCTAAATAAACAATATCCTGATTTTCAAAATATTTATTTAAACTGATTATATTGAATTTTTTTTCTACCTTATCTATAACAATGATACAGTCAAGGTATAATTCAATCTGCTCAATAAACTCATTTATCGTCCAGTCAGGCAGCAGCTCTTGTAGTACTGAATCCTTATATGGATTAACGATAAATAATCTGCTCCATACAGGATCATCCTCCAGCTCATTTATTCCCTTTGTGAATCCTAACTTCGTTATCAAATTCTCTACCACATACAACAGATAATACTGAGGAGATATGTTTTCTACATCTGTGAAGGATATATCTTCGCCCACCTCTACGTTGTTTAATATCGAAAAGCTTCCGTCCGATTCAGTGTAATTAACCACCGGCGGATATACGACGTTGTTTTCCGGGAATTTACCGAATAACGTATCGATAGCCTGCTGCGAAGTCATTGAAATCCCATCAAGAACCATACTTCGTATATCCGTATCACCCCCTTCGTAATTCAACTGGGAATTACCAGCTACGATCTGAATTTTAGCGGTATAATTTTCAATCGAAAGAACAACCTCCACACCTGATATTATTTCAAGGGCTCCTGACATTAATGTCGCCTTACGGTTTTTTATTCCTTTTGTGACATCAGACCTGTTGATATTCTGATAGATTCTCCGATTACCAGGATCTCTCAAATCGATATCTATGTCATAAGTATATTCTCCATTGCGGGTGAAATACGGATTCTCTGTTATCAATTCGAGTTCAAAATTTTCAGAAAGCACAACCTCCTGGCCGTCGATGAATAATCTGGTCATAATTTAATCCTCCTTGATACATTGTTTTTCATACGAGCCACCAAATCCTGAGCTTCGTTTACACCCATCTTGCCAGTAGCCCGAGTATATGTATAGATCGGTTCATCCAATCTCTTATTAAGTGAATCAATAACCTTAACCGCCTTCAGCAGGATAACAGACATTCCGTTATCAGCAGGTACACTTTGCTGATAGTAGGTATTGTTTGTTGTTGATGCAACACCTGATAAAACCGCAGAAACATCTTTTGCTGTCAGGCTACCGATAGTATTGTTCCGTTGCGCCTGATCAATCAAGTCCAGAACCGGACGAACAGCCGGATTCTGCACGGCATAACGGTTAGCGACAAATTCACCAGCATGGACTATACCTTTGGGTTCATCATGTCTTCCGGTACCGGTGTAACCGCCTTCTTCAAATCCACTGATTATAGCCTTTGCACTCTGAAATGCAGCTGTAATCAATGCTATTTCAGCAGCAGCTTTAACAATCCCGACCAGTCCCAAAGTAGCTATATTCTTCATTTGTGTTTCAGCAATATAAGCTATCATCATCTTCTGAAGACTGTCCAGTATGATTTTTAGAGTTTCCTTCATAAAGTCGCCCAAAGATGTTTCTGAATCAGTCAGCATTTCCGCAAATGCTTCACCAAATTGTTGCCCGATGTTTTGCGCAAATGAAAGCTGCTCTCTTACCTTACGCTGATTTTCTTCATAATTTTTACGAGATTTTTCAAGACTCTCTTTCTGTTTTTTGTCAATAATCTCAGCTTTCTTTTCTTCGGAAATTTCGGAAGAAGAAAGTACCTGATCATAATATTCATTCTGAATGTCTATCAGTTGCTGACGATATTCCTGCTCGGATGACAAACCGTCATAATGTTTTTGCGTAGCTTTCTCTATCTCCAACTGGTATTGCTTCTCCAGCCTGGTGAACGCTTCTTCGGATGATTTTTTAGCATCTTCTTCATCCAATTTCTCACACTCTTCTTTGTACTTAATTCGTGCTTCGAGGATTTTCTGCTCGATCTGTTGCCGTTTCTCTGGTTCCAGTCCGGCAATGGCCAGCATATTCTCGAGGTGACGCATCTCCAGATCTTCCATAAACTGACTATATTCCTGCTGCGTCATTTCGTCGCTGGCGAGGTACGACTTCTTCAGGTCTGCCAGTTCATCGTAATACCGTTTATTCTCTGCCGTTACCTGAGGATTTTCTTTTGTTGCAGGAGAACCATTGCTTCTGTCTTCAATTGGATCTGAATCCACAACCGGAGTTGCTATATCAGGAATTTTATCTATGATATTTTGAAGTTCTGTCCTTTGCTTAGCCAAAGCTTCAATCGCTTGTCTTTGCGCCTTGAATTTACCATCAAGTCCCTTCAGCAGAACCTTTCTTGTAGTTTCATTTATATCGTCACGCTCCTGAATACGTTTTCTTTCTTTTTCAAACTGTTCGTTGTAAGCGATTTCTTCTTTGGTAAGTTTATCCTCTATAATAGCCAACTCCTCTTGAGCATCTGTTTTAAGATTCTGTTTCTGACGATCATTTAATTTGCTTAAATTATCAGCACGCTTATTTATATCAACAAACGAATCTGAAATTTTAGCCATTTTCTCCAATTCCTCATTGTATGACTTCTGCTCGTCTTTGGCTTTCCGAGTGTTCGGAATCACGTAAGTCATCAGAGCCGTTGCAATAGCCGTCAAACCAGCTACAGCTAACCCAAAAGGATTTGCCTTTAGTACCGTATTGAAACCTCGTGTTGCTACTGTTGCCAATTTTGTCCAGGTTTCGTACAGCTTGGTAGCTATTGTGGATGCGTTTACCGTGACAGTATATGCAGTAATAGCAGCTGTTGATGTTATGATAATTCCTTTGTACTTTATAAACCAATCTATCAGTTTTGGAAGAGCCACGATGATCTTCGTAGTCCATCCGGTCAGGAGTGACAACGATGGGTTAAGCCGTTCCATCAGCTCAATACCTGCCTCTTTAATGCTATTGCGGTACTGCGCCATCTTAGCCTCGTTGGTATCAGAGTTAATGGCTGCCTGCTCCATGGCGACATTGGTATCCGTCACAGCTTCGGTATATTGACGTACCTTATCCGCATTATCAATCAAGATGGTAGCGGCAGAATAAGCTTCTTCACCGAACATAGTCTGGATCTGTGCAGCCGACAGTGACTTTTTATTCAGGTTCTCGAGCGCAGTCTGCAACCCAACCACTTTCGGATTCGTCTCATCCGGCCCAGTCTGTAATACCAGGAAGAACTTACGAAGTGCCGTACCGGCTGGTTCTGCCTCCAGCCCTTTCTCCGCCAGCATCTGGATTGTACCTTGAAGCTGTTCGATACTTACTCCAGCTCCGGAGGCAGCCACACCTGCATTCTTGATCGCGGCAGCCTGGGCTGATACATCAGCTGCACCCTCTTTAGAACCGGCAGCCAGTACGTTCACGTAACGCGCCGCCTGATCAGCTGATTCACCATACATATTCAGAGAAACGGTAGTAGCCGTTACAGCATCCTTCAAGTCGATTTTTGCAGCCGCCGCCAGACGCATGGCTTCGATAGTAACGGCGTTTAGGGCTTCTTTATCTTTTAGCAGCTCCGGTTTCTTAGAGCCGATCAACATATATGCCTGAAGAATCTCGTCGGATGACTGACGGATACGTAAACCAGATTCATCCATGGTAGTAGACAGCTTTTCCGCCTGTTCGGTAAGCCACTGAATAGATGAATCGTCCAACCCAGTCAAAGCTTTCAGCTCTGCTTGAGAAGATTCCTTGGAGTCACGGTTATTACGAAGGGTATTCAATGCCATGGAAACTCCAGTGAGTGTAGCAGCACCAGTCGCCAGTAAGCCGCCCCACTTCGTCAGCCCGTTATTAAAGCGAGAAATCCAGCTTTCGGTTTCCTGTACCTCCGTCTTGATCTTCTGAAGTTCGGCTGTCACCAGTTTAGCCTGCTGCTGATAGTATTTCCATTCAGCTGATCCTCGCTTGATGTAACCACTGTTTAGTTGTCGATTAATGGCCGTCAGAGTAGCACGAAGTTCTTTCGGCGTTGCTTTATCAAGGTTGTTCATCACCTCAGTAAGCGCCGTAGTATCTTTCTTCAACGTCTTGATCTGTGCTTCAGTCTTACGAAGCTCGGATGTAACCTGTTTGATCTTAGACGTATCACCAGCTTCGTAAGCATCAGCCAGTTCTTTTTTCAATCCGGATGCTATCGCCTCCAGATTCTTGAGTTCCTGCTTGGCTTCCTCGCCATTTACCCGGACCTCTACGGTCGCTATCTGGTCTATTGCCATATTATGCTTTAATTAAGATTGAACGAACTTTGAAAAATGCAAACAGCACAATGAGAATAAGCCCTACAACAGTGAACACCACGCAGAATTTTTGCCACGACGTAAGTTCTTTCTCCACCTCTACCGTTTGCACGGTCTTTTGTATAATTGTACTGTCTTTGCCTGGTATGAATACTGTATCTGAAGGAACCTTAAAGTCTGCCATCAGATTACCCATAGAATCCAATTTGAACCGGAGACGTGCGTTTTCCGACTGTACCACATCCAACCAGGAAAGCACAACCCTACCATTTGAATCACACTCCAACAAAGCCCGGATGGATGCAGAATCCGCAGGCTTGAAGACCGGTACCAACTTATCATGTACGATGATCTGCGTGTGATTGTCGGAAGTAAGGTGTTTCCCAGTCTTGCAACCGAGAAACACCGAACAAAAAACAATTGTAAAGAATGTAAGAATAAATGGTCTCATAATAAATTCCAGCCTGATTCAACATCCGACATTACGGCAGGAACACCGTTCTCTACCTGGGATATAGCAGCTGCAAAAGCGCACATGGTTGCCTTATCCTCTACATCCGGAACGTAGGTAGTCGGTACCTGCATTTTCTTGCATACGCGAGAAATGTATCCGGATGTGTTGTTTTCGGTTCTGGGTGCCCAACGGCTGATGAAGTCTGCAATCGTCTGACATCCGTACTTACGACGGTAGTTCTGCAGCAGCTTGATCAAAGCCCGATAACCATGTGCCATGTCTTCGAATTCTTCGAAAGTGTTGTCTTGTTTCCTAGATGCAGGAACCTCGCCCTGCCAGTCGGTAGCATCTGAATTGCGGATATTGCCTGGATTGTTATTTCTCAGGCCTCGTGGTAATTGTTTCATCTTTTCACGCCCTCCTTAATCGTTCTGATAATCTTTTGAGCTTCATCCGGTGTAGCACATTCCATGATGCGAACGGCCATATCTGCAACTTCGGCTGCATGACTCTTTTTCTTTCGAAGATTTTCAATGATGGATAAACCTTCTACAATCATCACGCCAAGGGTTCCGATTATCGCTCCGTAGGGTAGATTATACCAAGGGAAACACAACCCCAGTATATCAATCATAATGAAGAACAACAATAACCTGAAGTAATCGACAATTTTAATACCGGTCTTGCGCAGTGGCCGACTACAGATTTTTTCTTTGTTAGCCCGAGCTGCATCGATTCCTGTCCATAAATCCAGCAAACAAACGCAGCAAATTAGTACCAAACAAATAAAGATGATCATCACGCCTGAGCGGATGTCTTGTGTGATAAATTCTACATATTTTCCCATGTTTATTTTGTGTTTTTCTCAAAAGTATTGTGGAAAAGAAGGGCATAAAAAGACAACCCCTGCAACTTATGCAGGGGGTATTTATCAGAAAAATTACCGAGTTACTCTACAATCCAGTTTTTTATTGTAGCAGCAACAATGTCACCATACCTCTTATAACCTTCTGGTTTAGGATGTGGATTATTATCATAATAAAATTCACTTAAATTGGATGCACTAATATTAGTTTGGCTCCAAATATCAATTAATTTCAATCCATAGAAATTACATATATCACTACACCTCTTTATAGTTTTTTGTTTTTCCGTATCTACGGCATCAAAAAAAGCCTTTTCATTATAAACACCGTTTGCTTGAAGAAAATCACTCTGAGCAAGTCTAAAATTTGGAACATTAAGAACTCCTATTCTCAATTTTGGAAATCTTCTTAAGAGTTCTTCAATTGAAGATTTCCAACCACTACTTAAATTAGGGATAATCCATCTTGTAGGATTTGTCCAATTACTAATGTCCAAAGAGTCAAACCAATAACACTCTTCATACTGAACTGCCGGGTTATCCTCAATAGTGCAGGTCATTCCGGTATTATCTACATCATAAAATTCCAATACAATATCAGTAGAAGTTCCAGAAGTAAATGAAACTCCATTATCATTGTAATAGTTGTCATAAATACTTCTATAATCATTCTCTACGATTTTATCCAAAATATACTGTCTTGTTTCATCGTCTGATGCTTGAGGTATAACATGAATATCATAGTTAAGACCACCCGTCGTACTTAATCCAACTCTTACCCTTACATCTCCTTCTTTACTAGGAAGCGTTGATATTGTCAATACTTTACCTGCTGCTGTTTTCTTTAATTTAATAACTTTATTAAAGTTTCTGTCCTCTTCTGGAATTGCAGTTAATGACTCTTCTGTAATCTCATCCATCACTATAAAGTCTTCCAAAGTGTACGACTTCGCAGAAGCGTCAAATGTAAATCCACCATCATTTGCATTTTGAAATAGGACTATTGCGTTCTCTCCTTTGCCTTGTATATTGCCGTAATTTATAAGGTTTAAAGTACGAAAATATGTTGAACCTAAATTACCCATTGCGGAATTTGTTCCGCCGATAGAGGTAGGATGGCTTGGATCATTGTTAAGAGATTGGTCAAATTTTATGCCTAATAATTCAACAACCCTTTTCTGCCATTCTCCATTTGAGGCTATACTTGCACCAATTGTATACAGTTCATAACTCGAATAATTATTTGTATTATCCTCTGTGTTAGGGAGATTCAGTAAATATAACAAAATTAGCCAACTAATTCATACACAAAGCATTGCGAATTAGTTGGCTTTTT
>ENA-UEPI01001084-UEPI01001084.1-human-gut-metagenome-genome-assembly--contig:-NODE-1084-length-14462-cov-3.797080_pt1 | contig 14462 bp, 15 predicted proteins | sample MGYA00242899_ERZ507914 | MGnify/ENA primary metagenome ERZ507914 (study PRJEB26167, sample SAMN06115442) | human gut metagenome | host: Homo sapiens | place: China:Chongqing | collected 2015-07-28...
TATTTTAGAAAAAAGAAACCCCTAATCCCCTCAAGATTGAGGGGCAGGGGAGTTGAATAGGCGAAGCCTATTTTTTACAGCCGTAGTTTTCGATGTCAGAGATCCTGCGTGGAGTGAAAAAGGGCATGCATGCTGAGAAAAAACAAGTAGATCATAAGCGTAGCTTAAATGGTACAGAGGATAAAAAAGCAGAATACATATATAGATCATGTAAAAAACATGGTAAAAGTGCATAAAACCACTATCAAAAACGGCAACAATGTGATATGATTTGTACAATCCAATGAAATGCATGGTTGTACATTTTGCACGGAGAGACTGTATCCAAAAAACAGGGGGATATTATTATGGCTAAGGAAATGATCGCAATGCTTCTTGCAGGCGGCCAGGGTTCAAGACTCTATGCACTGACACAGAAGCTTGCAAAACCGGCAGTCCCTTTCGGCGGGAAATACAGAATTATTGATTTTCCGCTCTCGAACTGCGTAAATTCCGGAATTGATACCGTGGGAATTCTGACCCAGTACCAGCCGATGGTACTGAATGAGTATATCGGAAACGGCCAGCCGTGGGACCTCGACCGTCTTTACGGTGGAGTACATGTACTGCCGCCGTATCAGAAGGCATCCGGTTCCGACTGGTATAAGGGAACCGCAAACGCAATCTATCAGAACATTCCGTTCATCGAGCGCTACGATCCGCAGTATGTGATCATCTTATCCGGTGATCAGATCTGCAAGCAGGATTACAGTGATTTCCTGCGCTTCCACAAGGAAAAAGGCGCAGAATTCAGTGTCGCGGTTATGGAAGTGCCGTGGGACGAGGCATCCCGTTTTGGTCTGATGGTGGCGGATGGGGACGACCGGATCACAGAGTTTCAGGAGAAACCGAAGAACCCGAAGTCGAATCTGGCTTCCATGGGAATCTATATCTTTAACTGGGATATTTTAAAGAAGTACCTGATCGAGGATGAGGCAGACCCGAATTCCGAGAATGATTTCGGAAACAACATCATTCCGAACCTCTTAAAAGACGGACGGAAGATGTACGCGTACCACTTTGCGGGATACTGGAAGGACGTTGGAACGATCTCATCCCTCTGGGAAGCAAATATGGAGGTTCTTGATCCGGAACACAGCGGGATCGATATCTTTGATGAAAACTGGAAGATCTACAGCCGGAACAGCGGTATGACCGGTCACAAGATCGGCTCCAACGCAGTCGTTGAGAATTCCATGATCACAGACGGATGCCGGATCGACGGAAGTATTAAGCATTCGATCCTGTTCTCCGGTGTCAGGGTAGAAAAGGGAGCGAAGATCGAAGATGCCGTTGTCATGGGCAAAACGGTCATAAAGGCCGGAGCTGTTGTAGAACACTGTATCGTCGCGGAAAATGTTGTGATCGGTGAAAATGCCGTTGTTGGATCCATGCCGAAGGGGGAAGAACACGGCGTTGCGACGATCGGTTCCGGAATCACCATCGGAAAGGGCGCAAAGATCGGCCCGAACGCCATGGTCAATAAAAATGTGGAGGATGGTGAAGAACAATGGTAAATTCCAATGCAAATGCGATCGGTATTATTTTTCCAAACAGTTATGATAATCTGGTGCCGGAGCTTGCGGGTGACCGCCTGATGGCATCGATCCCGTTTGCGGGACGTTACCGGATCATCGACTTCCTGCTTTCCAGTCTCGCAAACTGCGGGATCAGCAATATTGCCATCGTGGTCCGGGAGAATTATCATTCCCTGATGGACCATCTGGGCTCCGGACGAGCGTGGGATCTTCTCAGAAAAAACGGAGGCCTCAGTATTTTTCCGCCCTATGCGGAGAAAAATATGAAGGTCTACAGCGGACGCGTCGAGGCACTTGAGAGCATCCTTCCGTATCTGAAAAGCAAAAAAGAAAAGTATGTGATCATGATGGACGCCAATATCGCGGTGGATTTTGATTTCAACGCAATGTTAGCGGAACATATCGAGAGCGGTGCCGATGTGACGGTTGCCTACACAGAGCAGGAGATTCCGGCGGAACTGATCCGCGCAGGTTCCCACGGGGATATGTATTACACGTTAAAGCTTGATGACGGACGCGTGAGACGGATCTTTATGAATTCTGAAATGTGCGGAAAACAGAACCTCTCCATGAATATTTATATTATGGATAGAGAAGCACTGATCGATAAGATCCATGCGGCATTTGTACGTGGATACTCCTGCTTCGAGCGTGATATCCTTGCGCCGCGTCTTGAGAAGTACAACATCCGCGGATATAAATATGATGGATATTACGCGAGGATCTGCGGCTTAAAGAGCTACTTCGATGAGAATATGAAACTTCTCGATGATGAGAATCTGGACGCGCTGTTTACCGGCGGCCAGATCTACACAAAGATCCGTGATGACAACCCGACAAGATATATTAACGGATGTAAGACAAAAAATAACCTTGTGGCTGATGGCTGCGTGATCGAAGGCGATGTGGAGAACTGTGTTCTCTTCCGAGGCGTTAAGATCGCGAAGGGCGCAAAGATCAGAAACAGTGTCCTGATGCAGGATACGGTGGTGAATGCAGGCGCACGGCTGGATTACGTTGTCACAGACAAGAACGTGACGATTGAGGTTGGCCAGGAGCTGAAGGGAACGGATACACAGCCGTTTTATGTGGCGAAGGGGCATACTGTTTAAAGATAGGAGCAAGCCTGTGAATTCAGGAGAGGTCCTGACTCACATAAGATATGTATAATTAAGAAAGGGAATCTTTCATGAGCATTTTCGCATGCTCAGGAGAGATTCCCTTTTTTGCCATGCAGCAGGAAGAATTTATTAGTGGATGTCCTTCCAGTCCTGTCATATATCGGGTGGAAACTCATATAACGGGGCAGATGAACTTAAGACTGGATCAGATAGACCTCAGACCGCTCAACGCCGTGATCTCTTGTTTCCGAATGTGTGTTGTAAAAAATATCGATATGTTTTCCTTTGACGCCGCCTCCGACGTCCTCAGCGATATACTCGACACCATCGATCAAAAGGTGGCTTCCAAGCGGAATGACCCGCGGGTCAACGGCTACGGTGCGGCTTGCGGTCGCCTGGGTTCCGGTCTTTGTGAGACGGCCGTAGCCCTCGGAGCAGCTTCTGCACGGGCAGTAAGCTGTGGTCTTAAATGTACCTAAGGAAACGAGGGTGGCATTTTTGATGATCTTTGTTGCGGTATTGTACTGGTAAGCTAACGGAAGTGCTGTGCCGTTCACGCTGAGCTTGATCATGTAGGTATCATCCGGGATGGAGGACCAGTCGATCATGATCTCAAAGCCGTGGGCACCGTTTCCGATGCCGCTTTCCTTTAAGTCATTGCGCTCGATATCAGCTTCGGCGGTCTCAGATAAAAGAGACTCGCCTGTATGGGAGTTGGCCACAGTGACGGTGACGGAGACCGGGGTATCCGGGGCAGCGGAGTTCCACGCCCATCCGGAAACCTTATTTCCATCGATGCTGTCCAGGTGGCCAGAGTTTTTCGGGGTACTTGCGAATGCACATACGGTGTTTAAGAGCATCGAAATGACGGTCAGTAAAACACAGATGGTCAATCTAAATTTCTTCATATAACAATCCTTTCTTTTTTTGTTTCATATCTATTACAAATTATATGCAGATGTGTAATAGAAATGTAACAATTTGGAAACAAGTATGTATTATACATAATTTTCCAAATTTGTCAAGTTTTTGGGTATTACTGCCAGGACGCAAACAGTCCCCCCATATGGCAGAAATGTTCTTAATGTGACGCAAAGCCCCCGGGATTCACAGGAAAATCCAGGGGAAAGCCGGGCGGATCCTGTAAAATCCTGGTAGAAAAAGGCGATGAAAAAAATAGTGAAAAAAATGTGAAAATTATCAAAAGCCCTTGACAAACAACACACTAAGTAATATAGTAACAACTGTAAATGTTAGCACTCCTCAATAAAGAGTGCTAATAAAGAAGAGGTGAGAGTTTTGGAACTGGATGAGAGAAAAGAAAAAATTTTAAAAGCGATTATCCAGACGTATCTGGAGACCGGTGAGCCGGTGGGATCCAGAACGATTTCCAAATACTCGGATCTGAAGCTCAGCTCCGCGACGATCCGAAATGAGATGTCTGATCTGGAAGAACTTGGCTACATCATTCAGCCGCATACCTCGGCGGGACGAATTCCTTCCGATAAAGGTTACCGCTTCTATGTTGACCAGATCATCAAGGAAAAAGATAGTCAGGTCGAGCATATGCAGGAACTGATGATCCAGCGGGTAGACCGCGTGGAACTGCTTCTGAAGCAGCTTGCAAAGGTTCTTGCCAACAATACGAACTATGCGACCCTGATCAGCGGACCGAGTTACAACCAGACAAAGTTAAAGTTTATCCAGCTCTCGAAGGTGGAGGAACACAAACTTCTGGTGGTAGTCGTTGTGGAAGGAAATATTATAAGAAACTCCTTTGTTACGATCGATGAGGAACTCAGTGACGAAGAGCTTCTGAATTTAAATATTCTTTTAAACAGCAGCCTGAACGGTCTGACGATCGAGGAGATCAACCTTGGCGTGATCGCAAAAATGAAAGAACAGGCCGGATCCCACAGAAGAGTGGTGGATCTGGTGTTGAATGAAGTCAGCGAAGTGATCCGCTCCCAGGACGAAGATCTCCAGATCTATACCAGCGGGGCAACCAATATTTTCAAATACCCGGAGCTTTCCGATACGGAAAAAGCGAGCCAGCTGATCGGTACTTTGGAACATAAAGAACTTCTCAGGGGACTGATCGATGGGCAGCAGCAGAATAAAACGGATGATCCGGACAATGAAATTCAGGTCTATATCGGAGATGAAACTCCGGTCCAGAGCATGAAAGACTGCAGCATCGTAACCGCAAATTATGCGCTCGGCGATGGGATGCGCGGAACGATCGGTATCGTGGGACCAAAACGAATGGACTACGAAAAAGTCGTATCGACCTTGAGATCGTTAGTTGCGCAGCTGAACGAAACGTTTAAAAATGAAAGGTGAAGAGAGCAGTGAAAGAGAAAGAGTTAGAAAAAGAGAAAACGGAAAAAGCCGTTTCTGAGGAAAAAGAAACCAAAGAGACAGCCGCTTCCGAAAAAGAAAATAAAGAGACGTCCGAAACAGAGGAAAAAGCTTCTGAAAAGAAGAAAGATCCGAAGGACGAGAAGATCGATGAGTTAAATGACAAGCTCAAGAGATCCATGGCGGAGTTTGATAACTACCGCAAGAGAACGGACAAGGAAAAGTCCGCAATGTATGAGATCGGTGCGAAGGATGTAATCGAAAAGATCCTTCCGATCGTCGATAACTTTGAAAGAGGTCTTAATTCCATTCCGGAAGACGCGAAAGGATCCGCGTTTGCAGACGGAATGGAAAAGATATATAAGCAATTTGTAAAGACACTCGATGATATGGGCGTTAAGCCGATCGAGGCAGTCGGAAAACCGTTCGACCCGAACTTCCACAACGCAGTGATGCATGTGGAGGATGAGAATCTCGGCGAGAATGTTGTGGCAGTGGAACTCCAGAAGGGCTACACCTACAAAGATTCCATCGTTCGTCACAGCATGGTGCAGGTTGCAAACTAACATTGAAACAATGTGATCATCCGGCAGAGACTGCTGGACGACCACTCATTCCTAATATTCCAAATTTAGAGGAGGAAAATCATTATGAGTAAGATCATTGGTATTGACTTAGGTACAACAAACAGCTGCGTAGCAGTTATGGAAGGCGGTAAACCAACAGTTATCGCAAATACAGAAGGTGTTAGAACAACACCGTCTATCGTTGCATTTACAAAGACAGGTGAGAGACTTGTGGGCGAGCCGGCAAAGCGTCAGGCAGTAACAAACGCTGACAGAACCATCTCCTCCATCAAGAGACATATGGGTACCGACTACAAGGTAGATATCGACGGCAAGAAGTATACACCGCAGGAGATCTCCGCGATGATCCTTCAGAAGTTAAAAGCAGATGCTGAGAGCTACCTCGGAGAGAAGGTAACAGAGGCAGTTATCACAGTTCCGGCTTACTTCAACGATGCCCAGCGTCAGGCAACAAAGGATGCCGGTAAGATTGCCGGTCTTGATGTAAAGCGTATCATCAACGAGCCGACAGCGGCAGCCCTTGCTTACGGTCTTGACAACGAGAAAGAGCAGAAGATCATGGTATATGACCTCGGCGGCGGTACATTCGATGTTTCCATCATCGAGATCGGTGACGGCGTTATCGAAGTTCTCGCAACAAACGGTGATACACACCTCGGCGGTGATGATTTCGATAACCGTATCACACAGTGGATGATCGACGAGTTCAAGAAGACAGAGGGCGTAGATCTTTCCGGCGATAAGATGGCACTTCAGAGATTAAAAGAAGCTGCTGAGAAAGCAAAGAAAGAGCTTTCTTCCGCAACAACAACAAACATCAACCTTCCGTTCATCACAGCAACTGCTGAGGGACCGAAGCACTTAGATATGAACCTCACAAGAGCTAAATTCGATGAGCTGACAAGTGATCTCATTGAGAGAACAGCAATTCCGGTACAGAACGCGTTAAGAGACGCTGGTTTAACAGCGGCAGAGCTCTCCAAGGTTCTCCTCGTAGGTGGTTCCACACGTATGCTTTCCGCACAGGAAAAGGTTAAACAGTTAACAGGCAAAGAGCCGAGCAAGAGCTTAAACCCGGATGAGTGCGTAGCCATCGGTGCGGCGATCCAGGGTGGCAAGTTAGCAGGCGACGCCGGTGCAGGTGACATCCTTCTTCTCGATGTAACTCCGCTTTCCCTTTCCATCGAGACAATGGGCGGCGTAGCTACTAAGCTGATCGAGAGAAACACAACGATCCCGACAAAGAAGAGCCAGGTATTCTCCACAGCTGCTGATAACCAGACAGCCGTAGATATCCACGTTGTACAGGGTGAGCGTGAGTTCGCAAGAGACAACAAGACTCTTGGACAGTTCCGCCTTGACGGTATCCTTCCGGCAAGAAGAGGTGTTCCGCAGATCGAAGTTACATTCGATATCGATGCAAATGGTATCGTAAACGTATCCGCTAAGGACCTCGGCACAGGCAAAGAGCAGCATATCACCATCACATCCGGATCCAACATGTCCAAGGATGATATCGATAAGGCTGTTAAGGAGGCTGCTGCTTACGAGGCTGAGGATAAGAAGAAGAAAGAAGCGATCGATACAAGAAATGAAGCTGATTCCATGGTATTCCAGACAGAGAAGGCAATGGAAGAAGTTGGCGATAAGATCGACGCAAACGATAAGGCCGCTGTTGAGGCTGACTTGAATGCCCTCAAGGAAGCAATCAACAAAGCTCCGGCAGAGCAGATGACAGACGCTCAGGTCGAGGAGATCAAGGCAGCGAAAGAGAAGCTCATGAACAGCGCGCAGAAGCTCTTCGCAAAGGTTTATGAGCAGGCTCAGGCAGCTCAGGGCGCAGCTGGAGCACAGGGCCAGGCAGGTCCGCAGGCCGGACAGAGCGCAAGCCAGGCTGGATACGGCGATGATGTCGTTGACGGCGACTACAAAGAAGTCTAAATAACAGTTTGATCGAGCGACAATGAGGGCTGGAAAGGACGTTGCAAGATAGCTTGCATAAGTTCTTTTTAGCCGGAATTGCCAGTTGGCGGACGCCAAAGGTCTCTTGTTTTCATGAAATGAAAACAGGAAGACAGCCCGAGTCAGGCACTATAAATCCGAAAGAACGCCCCATCTTGGGCGTTCTTTCGGTTGCCTTATATCAAGATTTTGATCGGCAACGATCCGGAAATATTGCCGCGGCAGGACTCAGCCGTGACGTCTGAAGAAAGCTTCCGTCGGCAGGTTCCGTAAAAAGGTACGCGTGAAGCGTGGTACCGCTCACTAACAGGAAAGGTAAGAATAAAGAAATGGCAGAGACCAAGCGTGATTATTACGAAGTCCTCGGCGTGCCGAAAGATGCGGACGAAGCGGCGTTAAAGAAAGCATATCGAGTTCTTGCAAAGAAATACCATCCGGACGCAAATCCGGGAGATAAAGAGGCGGAGGCAAAGTTCAAGGAAGCTTCCGAGGCATACAGCGTTTTAAGTGATCCGGAAAAGAGAAGAAAGTATGACCAGTTCGGCCATGCGGCCTTTGAGGGAGGCGCAGGCGGGGCCGGCGGCTACGGCGGATTCGATTTCAACGGAGCCGACATGGGAGATATCTTTGGAGATATCTTCGGAGATTTCTTCGGAGGTGGACGTTCCGCTTACGGAAGAAGCAGCAACGGTCCCATGCGCGGCGCAAATTTAAGAACCGGCGTAAGGATCACATTTGAAGAGGCGATTTTTGGCTGCGAGAAAGAGATCGAGCTCACATTGAAGGATGAGTGTCCGAAATGTCACGGAACAGGCGCAAAGCCTGGTACATCTCCGGTTACCTGCCCGAAATGTAACGGTAAAGGTAAGATCGTCTACACCCAGCAGTCCTTCTTCGGTCAGGTACAGAATGTCCAGACATGTCCGGACTGCCGCGGTACCGGTAAGATCGTCAAGGAGAAGTGCCCGGACTGCTACGGTACCGGATATATCTCCAGCAAGAAGAAGATCCAGGTCAAGATCCCGGCAGGTATCGACAACGGACAGAGCATCCGTATCGCAGGAAAAGGAGAGCCTGGAACGAACGGCGGCGAGAGAGGAGACCTTCTCGTTGAGGTAACCGTATCCAGAAGCCCGGTATTTATGCGCCAGGAGACATCCATCTTCTCCACAGTACCGATCTCCTTCGCAACAGCAGCCCTTGGAGGTCCGATCAAGATCAAGACCGTCGACGGCGAGGTTGAGTACGAGGTAAAACCGGGAACCCAGACCGACACGAAGGTACGTCTCCGTGGCAAGGGTGTTCCGTCTCTCAGAAATAAGAACATCCGCGGTGACCATTATGTAACGCTTGTTGTTACAGTTCCGGAGAAGCTTACGGAGGAGCAGAAAGAGGCCTTAAAGCACTTCGACGACGCCATGAAGGGAATTTCCTCGGAGCCGAAGAAGAAGCGCGGGCTGTTTAAATAACATAGAGCCGTTATAGACAGGATTAGAGAATCCCACCGAATGTATGACAGAAAGAACCTGTGATACGTTTGGCGGGATTTTTTGCTGTTTATGCAAAAAATGAAGATCGCTGTGGGGAGGGATGCATGGTGAATCAGGAAAATCGGATAAGTTGACAATAAATATTTGTCAAGAATAGAAAATTACATTGTTTTATTTTTGAAACAATCCGTGATAGAATAAATTTGTAACAAAAAAGATGGTCTTTTTAAAACAGTTCTGCGCAGATTGAATAAAAAACTACACAATTTAAAACAATGCAAAGGGGAAAATTTTATGAACTCAATGATAGTAGCACTTCTGATCCTGGCTGCAACGATCGTGCTTTTTATCTGGGAGCCGATTCCGATTGTTGTTACAGCAATCGCTGCATCTATTCTTTATGCTTATACCGGAATCATCGAAGTAAATACGATCTTCAGCGGATATAACAGCACAACGATCGTTCTGTTAGCTGCAATGATGGTCGTTGGCGCATCTCTGTTCCATACAGGTGTGACAGATATCATCGGAGATAAGATGATAAAGATCACAGGTAAAAGTGAGAGAAATATTATTCTTGTAACTCTGATCGTTTCCTGCCTTTTAAGTGCAGTTTGCAGCAACATCGGCGTTATGGTTGCCATGGCTCCACTTGTAACTGCAATGTGCATTTCTGCAGGCGTTGGTCCGTCCAAGGCACTTCTTGGTTTGCTATTTGGCGCACAGTTCGGCGGCTTTGTAACACTTGTCGGCGTTGGTTCCAACGCGTCCGCAGCAGGTGTTATGCAGGAACTCGGTTATGAGCCGTTTGGATTCTTTTCTATTACTCCATTTGGCATTGGAATTTGCATTATTGGCATATTATATTATACATTTATTGGAATGAAAATGATTCCGGATACAGGATATGTTCCGGAATTCGCACAGGCAGAGAAGAAGGAATTCAATAAGAAAAATGCAGCGATCTGCGTGATCACGATGATTGCAGTACTCGCAGTGATCGCATCTGGTTCTAAGACATTTCCAATGCATATTGCAGCAGTTGTAGGCGCTTTAATCATCGTTGGAAGTGGCTGTATGACAGTAAAGGATGCCATCAAGGCGATCGACTGGAACTGTCTGATCCTTGTAGGTGCGTTGAGCGCAATTTCTGCAGGTGTAAAGAACTGTGGTGCCGGAGATGCAATGGCAAATGTCATTATCAATATCCTTGGCGATAATCCAAGTCCGTTCATGATCAGCACAGTCATCTTTATTGCAGCATCCATCCTGACACAGGTTATGTCCAACATTCCGACGATTTTGATTTTTATGCCGATCGGTCTTTCCATTGCGGAGCAGATTGGTGTCAGCCCGTATCCGATTGCAATGATCATCACACTTGCAGGTGCAGCATCCTATGCAACACCGTTTGCTGCACCGCAGAATATGATGACAGTCGGATGGACAAAGTACAAATTCCTTGACTTTGTAAAGATCGGAATCCCGATGGTAATTCTTACCTATGTCGTTGTAGTTGCACTGATTCCGGTATTCCTTCCGTATCGTTAGGAACCGGTAAATATAAGGAGATTTGCTATGGAAGATATCTTGAAAGGCGCATATGATATGCACATTCATACTTCCCCGGATGTGAGTCCGAGAAAGTCAACGGATCTTGAAATAGCAGAAGAATGGGAGAAGACTGGTATGAAAGGCGGAGTGGTGAAATGCCACTTCGCCGACACGACCGGCCGTGCTGCCATTCTTTCTGCGTTACATCCGAATCTTAACATATATGGAGGTCTCGTCTTAAATCGTCAGGCGGGCGGTATCAATCCGGACGCTGCGGAGCGGATGGCTCAAGCAGGCGGAAGATACATCTGGTTTCCAACTTTGGATTCCCTGTCCTATCGAAAATTTCATTTTCGAAATGATCCATCTGCGGATTTGAGTCCATATATTTCTGTCTGTGATGAGAACGGAAAAATTCTTCCGGCGGTGTACGATGTGTTGGATGTTGCGGCAAAATACGATCTTGTCGTAGGTACCGGACATATCGGCGGAAGAGAAGGTCTCCCGCTTGTCTTGGAAGCAGCAAAACGTGGTGTAAACAGGATTGTTCTGACGCATGCGGAGAACCCGGCTACAAATTTTTCAATTGAGGAACAGAAGCGCTGCGTCGCTGTGGGTGCTGTGGTGGAACACAGTTTTTTTACGGTCTACCATAACTGTGTAAGCTGGGAACTTGTAGCGGAACAGATCCGTGCGGTAGGAACGGATCATACATACCTGGTCACGGATTTTGGTCAGCTTAATTCGCCAGGTTCAGCAGACGGACTTAAGATGTTTGCAGAGGGACTTCTGGAGAGAGGATTCACAGAAGAAGACATTGATAAACTGATTCGGAAGAATCCGGAGAAATTGTTTGCAAAGTAGAGAGAATTTTGCATTTATATAAGATCTCATCAGGCGTACGGCTGTGAACAGTACGTTTGATGAGATTTTTTGAACCGCAAATGTTTTATATGCTATGCTTCTTCCTTTTGTGACACAAATATGGTAATATAGGATCATCAACCAGATCTCTTTCCTGGAGATCGCAACCCGTGATTCCGGGCATCTGTGGTATCTGACTTCAGTTCTGAAATCATTCCCACGAAATTGCAAAAAAACTCTATATCGTGTACAATGAAAGGAGAAACTATGACGAAAGTAAAGAGAAACTTTAAGGACAGTCTTTTCCGAATGGTATTTCATGGGAAGGAGGAGTTGCTGAGTCTGTATAATGCGGTAAATGGTAGCTCGTATACGAATGCAGATGATCTGGAAATCAACACACTGGAAGACGTGGTGTATATGGGAATGAAAAATGATATCTCATTTTTGTTTGCGAGTTATCTGAACCTGTATGAGGCCCAGAGTACCAGCAATCCAAACATGCCATTGAGGGGAACCATATATTTCGGTGATCTGCTAAGGGGATGGGGAGAAAGCAACCATTTTGATATGTATTCCGAAAAACAGATCATGATCCCCAAGCCGAAGTTTCTTGTCTTTTATAACGGTTTAAAGAAGGAACCGGAAAGAAAGATTCTCCGGCTGTCAGATTCATTTGAAGGCGGGCAGGATGAGGAAGCAGCGCTGGAATGCACTGCGATCATGTTAAATATCAATTATGGATACAATCAGGAATTAATGGAAAAGTGCCAGACACTGCACGATTATTCTTATTTTGTGGAAACTGTGAGACAGGGAGTCCGTGCCGGAAAACATTGGAGGAAGCTGTAGATGGAGCAATCAGTAAGTCCTTGAATGAAGGAGTACTGAAGGATCTTTTAAAGAAAAACAGAGCGGAGGTGCGAAACGTGGTATTGACGGAATATAATGAAGAGCTGCATCTGAAAAATGTGCGGGAATGTGGGTATGAAGAAGGATACGATAATGGATATGATAGCGGACTCGATCAGGGACGCAAGCAGAAAGAGGTTGACTTAATCATTAAAAAAGTCCGGAAAGGCCAGTCTCTGGAACAGATCGCAGATGCTTTAGAGACATCAGCAGATCAATTGAAGGAAATCTACAAGGCAGTGGTGAAAGCAGCGCCGGAGTATGATCTTGAAAAAATTAAGGAAGAGTTGAAAATAAATAATGGTTAACCGAAAAATTGCAAAAAATTCTAACAAATCTATTTTATAAATATATAAAAAACAGGCAGAACCTATCACTCCGATAAGTCCTGCCTGCTTTCGTTATATGAGAAAAGAAGTTGGCAAACGATTGATTAGAAATCAAACATTCCAGCCGGTTTTGTATCTGGTTTCTTTGTGTCTGTGTAGGTCTTAGCTGTCTTATAGTCAACATCGTTGATCGGCCATGTCGGCTTCTTGCCCTCGTAAACTTCCTGAACACCCATAGCTGCGAAGTAGGAAGCGCGGTGGGCAGCCTCAGATGTGTTGCCGCCGATATGCGGATAGATGATAACATTGTCGAGAGTTAAGAGTGGGTTAGCCGGATCAACCGGTTCCTTCTTGATTGCATCAAGACCGGCACCTGCGATCACACCATTCTTGCACGCCTCATAGAGAGCATCTTCATCTACGCAGCCGCCGCGTGCGGTGTTGATTAAGAATGCTGTCGGTTTCATCATTGCGAGACGATCTGCATTTACCATGTTCTTGGTAACCGGAGTGTTCGGGCAGTGAAGGGAAACATAGTCGCACTCTTTGAAGATGCGGTCAAGGTCGCGGACAACCTCAACGCCGTCCGGGAACTCAGAAGCTGGTTTGTACGGGTCATATGCGAGAACATTCATCTCGAATGCGAGGCAGCGCTTTGCAACGCGGCTTCCGATGTTGCCGCAGCCGATCAGACCGATGGTCTTGCCGTTTAATGTGTTCTTGCGGACTTTTAATTTTGCCTTGTAGAAGTCATTTACCCATGTCTTGTGAAGAACAGTCACGTTACGGCTGCACTCTAAGATGAGTAACATTGCTGTCTCTGCAACGGAGGTGCTGTTTGCGACCGGTGCGTAGAGAGCCTGTACATGGTTGTCGTGGCAGGCCTTTACGTCAAGAGCGTCGAAACCGGCACCGTGACGAACGATAACCTTTAAGTTCGGGTTTGACTCGATCACTTCGCGTGTGATCGGTGTGATACGGACGATCATAGCGTCCGGCTGATATTCCTTGAAATCAGCGAGAACGTCCTCTGTCTCAAAACCGCGGCCGTCGATTACGGTATGGCCAGCATCCTCAAGAAGCTTACGGCCTTCGGACATAATTTCCTGTGGGAGTAGAATTTTCCAACCCATGATAATACCTCCTATAATGAAACATTTTTGATAAACTGTTTTTCACTGTCTTTATTATAGCGGAGATTGTTCACAAAATAAAACAATCTGTTTTTAGTAAGATTGAAAAGGTAATGTTGTTGAATTGAAAAAATCACTGGTACGTCATTATACAAGTGGGTCAGCTTTATGTGCAAGGTGCACGGTTTCAACTGTAGATGCATACTCAAGGAGAAGTTCAATTAAATATTTCATATATAGCGGCAGATAGCGGCCTTTTGAGTAGGCAATCGCAAGCTGGTGAGGAAGATGAACTCCATTTGAATAAATTGGAAATATATTCATATCTGATGGAATCTCTTTTAAATGGTTAGCAAGATGCATTTGTGTCATGATACATGCAGCAAAACCTTGGGAACATAGTTGAAATCCAAGAGGCGTGTAGGTGCTGTAAGAATAAATTTTAGGTTGAATCCCAGCAATATCAAAACAAGAACGGATTTTATTCCATACAATATTTTTAAAAGCACAGAAGGGAAGCTCAGAAAAATGTGTGATTTCAATTCCTTGAATTCCCTGCTCTCCACCCTGGT
>ENA-UEPI01001088-UEPI01001088.1-human-gut-metagenome-genome-assembly--contig:-NODE-1088-length-14438-cov-11.630666_pt1 | contig 14438 bp, 18 predicted proteins | sample MGYA00242899_ERZ507914 | MGnify/ENA primary metagenome ERZ507914 (study PRJEB26167, sample SAMN06115442) | human gut metagenome | host: Homo sapiens | place: China:Chongqing | collected 2015-07-28...
GATTTTTTTCCTCACGTGCAAAATTTATTAAATAATGGCATATCTTAAAATTTTCTTCATATATCTCTCTCCTTACTTTAGTGAATGGAGATATTTGGAATGCTTTCCAGTAATACAACATGGAAATAAACCTATCTTTGACAGGGACTATAGCTGAAGTGCAAATCTCTGAAGATCGTCTAAAAACAGCATCGTAATCTTTATCTGTTAAAAGATTATTCAATTGTTGATGATATGCTTTGTATAATGCTTCACCTATATCTTCTATTTTTTTATTAAGTGATGAATGGCTAATAACGGGGTATCTGTTAACTGAATCTTTTAATCCTTTAATATTTAAATATTCCCAACAATCAGTGACTGCATCTAACATCTTCTCCGATAAGGCAATGTTCTTTCTGCTTATAGTATTTTCAATAGGGATGTGAATTTGAATTGTTTCATTTTCATTAGAGGATGCTACTTTAATTCGTAAATCTTCATTATTTGTTATGGGAAGCCAAAGTATTTTTTCAGATGAAACTTCGACAACCACTAAAATAACGGGTACTTTAAATTCAAAATAGTATTTCAGACGCTCAATCTTGATCGTGAAAGATAGTTTGGTATTATTATTAATGTATGTAGAATTCTCTTCACCTTTTATCTGGACTTTGAAAACACTCTCTTTCCCAAGAGCTTTGCCACTACCATCTTTGAGTTCAATTTCTCCATCAATACCAAAATCATTTTGATCCTCTTGACTTCGGAAAATCCAATGGCTTGGTAAGTTGTATTCAAAAATACGCCCGGCTTCAGTTCCAATCTCTCCTGCGTTCATCAGGCCCCTCAATCTTGTTTTTTTCTTGTGGTCTTATAATACCATGCTCATACAATAAAACAGTATCTCACCTGTAGCTATTGCTCTTACCTCCACTAAGACAATGCGGATGGTAGCAATATCAATCCAGTGTTAGGCTCATGCTTCTGTTGGGCACGCCACTGCTAGACAAAATCCGCTATTGTGCGGCGTGTTCAAAAGGAGCTCTCGGCAAGTAATAATCTCCCACTACGAACACAAAAAATCCATTGGGGGTATCTTTGGGGGTATCAGCAAAGATGAAACAGATAGTTTTTATTAGTAATCAATAAAATAGTGTATAGGTGTTGTTCCTATTATCGCACCATTAAAATCAATAAGTTACACATCATTAGTACCTTCCTTATTTTTTGACTGGGACAAATTTGGGACCGATGGGTTCAGGATCGAGTCTATTTGCCGTGCGTGTTCGGTAAGGTGATTAGGTGCAAGGTGAGCATATCGACGAACCATTTCGATAGACTCCCAGCCTCCCATTTCCTGTAACACTGACAACGGGACTCCGGCTTGAACCAGCCAACTTGCCCAGGTGTGTCTCAAGTCGTGAAATCTGAAATCATCAATACCAGCCCGTCTCAGCGCCGCTTTCCAGGCTGTGTTTGCGTCATACCGCATCTTCCTTACTGTTGGCGCTTTCGTTCCGTCTGGTTTGGTACAGCTTTCCTTGTACACAAATACCCAACGGTGATGATTCCCGATTTGTTTTTTCAAAACGCGACATGCAGTATCATTCAGCGCAACGCCAATTGCGCGGTTTGATTTACTCTCTTCCGGGTTTATCCATGCCACCCGGCGCTGCATATCTATTTGTTGCCATTCAAGGTTGATGATGTTCGAGCGTCTTAAGCCTGTTGCCAGTGCAAATTCAACAACAGACTTTAATGGCTCCGGACATTCATCAATCAGCCTTTGTGCTTCATGGGGCTCCAGCCAGCGGATCCGTTTATTCTTTGGTTGAGGCACTTTAATAATTGGTGCCTTATCCAGCATTTTCCATTCACGCTCTGCGGCTCTTAGTAGGGCCTTTATAAATGAAAGATGCGTAGCCTTCGTTGCAACGGACGCTGGTTTTGGCGTGTATTCTGGAACAGGTTTCCCTTTTTTTCTGCATGCTTCTGCCCTGAGTCTCCAGTTTTCCTCATGACGCCGGTTCGTCATTTTCTGCATTGCTGAATAAATTTTTGATTCAGTAATGTCTCTTAGTTGCATTCCTGCGAAATGTTGAAGCCAGAATCCGATCCGGCTTTTGTCATCGTCCAGTGATTTTTTATGTGCTTTCTCTTCAAGCCACCTGACACACGCTTCCTCGAACGTTATATCAGGTATTTCACCAAGTTTGCTGACCCGCCATGCTTCAGCCTTTAGCTTGTCATGGAGTTCTGTCGCCTGCCTTTTGTCCTTTGTTCCAAGAGACTGTTTAAATCTTTTACCGTTCGGCAATGTGAAACTGGCGTACCATATTTCACCTCTGCGGAAGAGTGACATTTTCTTTCCTCTGTTATGCCATCACCCGCGCTCACCTGGACAGTATGCAGCGGAGACTGAAGAGCCGCAATGCAGGCTTGTCGTGTTGTGAGGTAAGGAGATTTATTCTTAGTGGGATCTTTGCGTGTTGCCTGAAGACGCCCTGTGCGTATCCAGTTAATGGCAGTCGGTCTGGATATCTTGAGAAAATGACAGGCCTCATCGAGTGTGAGGCTGTATGGCTCCATTATTTCACCTCTTGCTGTGACATTGTTGAAAAATGGATACCAGCTCGTTGCTGCCAGACGATCCAACCGAGAGTCATATCCCATGCCATGTATTCGTTATCGCCGTTTTTTGCTCTCCGACGATCTACTAAGTCACCGAAACGCTTTTCCATGAATAATTCATAAGCTTCGCGTTCATCTGGTTCTACTTCCAGAGATAGGAGTGCGATTTCATAAGCACGGCGCTCAATATCGTCTCGCACGTCAAGGCTGCTGATACGCTCTTTAATTTCTTTAATCAGTTCTTTGTCGGTAAAAGTGGTCATTATGCTCCAGCCTCCGGTGCTTTTGGCATTACTGCCCAGTGAGTGATATTGACGTTTTCAAGGTCCCCGACCTGAAATGTCCATTGCCATTCTCCGGTTTCTTTTTGTCCCCAGGTGTACCAGAGAGAACGCCAGCCAATTAGCCAGCCTTCTCCGTTAGCATCGAATAACAAAACACTTTCATTTGCTGGTGGCAGTTCAGTTGACACTGGTATTACTTTGTTTTCCTGTGCTGCACATTTAGCTTCAAGCGCATCGAATTTACGCACCAGGTATTCAGCATCTGTTTCATTTACTTTCAGATCTCGCGGTACACATCTCCCACGAAGAAACCCTTCCATTTCGAAAACATTCATGCGCATTTGCGTAACTCCGATAACTCGTTAAAGCGTTCCATAAACATCCCGTAGGCATGGCCCGGTGCCAGTGGAATCACGTTGAACATCTCTGTTGCCGGGATACCTTCCAGTACAGGCCAGAAAGAGCCATCATCAAGCCCGAGATCGCGGCGTTCGGTTGCCAGCATGATGAGATCGGCATATTTCACGGGCGTACTCATAACTGGGGGTAACCCGTATTTCTCACGGATTACGGCGTCTATTTTTTCTTCCATTTGTTTATAGTCAGGAAGAAGGCGTTTCAGTGGTGCGGGAATGTCCTGGCAATACGCTTCTGTTGCATCATGCATTAACGCTTCAAAAGCAAATTCCTGCGGCACCAGCTGGCTGCAAAGAACCGCATGTTGGGCGACGCTGTAGAAGTGCGAAAGATGACCGGCAAAGCGACAGATATTTGAAAGGGAAACCGCGATATCGTTAATATCGATGTCGTCTTTATTTATCCTGTCATAATAAAAATGCTTCCCGGAAAAAGTTTTAATAAATGACATTTTGTTCTCCACGTATATGCGCTGCACCGCGCTGAATTCTGGTAAAAAAAATCCCTCACCATCCGGCGATTATTGAGTAAATTACGTTTCCATAAATGCCCCCGCAGGGGCATTTGCAGTAATGAAATCAGGCGATGAAAGTACCAATAAAGGTTTCTACTTTGCTGTCCTTGAATTTCTCAACAAGCAGATCACGAAATTCGTTAGCCATTTCTTCCTGCACCGCCTCCAGCTGAATAATGCGCAGAACCAGTACAGGACGATCGCCAGTGATAATACTGAGGCGTAATTTAAACGGACGTTCTTTCAGACCTTCAAACGGAACGCATTTAAATTCAAATGCCACTGGCATAATGTCTTTGGTCTTCGCTTCGACAGACTCCATCAGGGAGCGTTTGCCGCTGAAGTCATTATCTTCAAAATCAGCGGTCTGGTTTGCTTCAATCGTGATTTTACGGACAGCCGCAGCCGCTTTTGTTGCCTGAATAGCGTCACCATTAGCATCAAAGCCCACAAGATAGTCGGCCCAGTCTTCAATCCATTCTGCTAGTGACTTCTGGGAGTTACGCTCGCCGTTAACAGACAACAGAGCAGAGAACGGTGCTGTCTTTTTCAGTTTGAGTGTGGCGGTGTTATCTGCGTGACCTGGTTCATCAATAGTACCCAGGTTAAGCACACTGACGGCACGCATATTATCAGCATCGATAAAGCAGCGGGTGCCTTCATCTGCAAGATCTTTAGAATAACGGGTAAAGTCATCGATGCTGGCAGTGGAAAGCGCACCACGGAAACGGAAGCGATTTAAATTAAATTTTTCCAGATCATGAATGCGGAAATTCTCAGGCAATGCCACAGCATCGGCACCAATCTTACTGATAATTTCATTAACACCCTGAGCAGAAATAAGGGCATGGATTTGATTAATTGCGGTTGCGTCTAAGTTCTGAGACATAATAAGTCCTCACTATATAAAGATATTCAGTGATGAGATAAATAATCAGTTAATTAAGAACGATATTAATGACCTGCTGCGCGAAGTTTTCCGTCAGGTTCACCGGCAAGAGTCAGTAATTGTCCCTGGTCTTCCTGCAGAATAGTCAGGCGACCACCGCGATTGACATACATCGGTGTTTCGGTGGTGTCTTCTTCAGAAATTTTCCCGCGGTTAGTCGGGCGAACATATGAGAGTTTGTGTTTGATTTTCACACGGTTCTCATCAAACGGTTCGATTTCCAGGTTGAGCGAGACCTTACCTTTGGTTTTCGTGTTCATCACACCGGAAGCGACTTCACTGAGAACAGCGCCGATTTTGGTTTCAAATACGCCGCCGTCCAGCTCCCCGATAAATGCCTGCACATCAGTACTGCGTTCGCTAGCCATTTTGCTGCTCCTCATCATATCGACCCTGCAAGGTCGGTTGGTTTCTCCACAAAACAGAGAAGAACACCTGCGGTGACTGCCGCCCGGATGGATTGGGTTATGAGCCCGTCGTCCGGTGATGCTCTTCTCTGTTTTGTAAAAAGAGCGGTACCAGCCGGAAGCAAGGGTACAAACTGGTACCGCCAAAGCAGTGGCTGTTGTGGTGGGGTTGTCACTCAGGCGTATGGTCAACCTGACAATCCGGTGTCCTCAACGGGGAAAGAGTAACCCCGCCATACTTACCGCCGCGCCATTTCGCGGATTACCACAACGCTGAGAGCACTTAGCCAGTTACGGCACCACACTTTGTCGCGGCTCCATAAATGCCCTCATCGTTGCACCCTGGTCTCTTCCCAGGCGTCAAACCGAATCGCCACGCTGGTTAGGCGTCTTATCAGCATCATCATTGACTTGCACATTCCGGCTACCTGGTTTGTTTGCTCGAGCAAGGAGTGGATTGTCCCCTTTAACGTCACCAGACCGCTAACGACGCATGTGCCATACGCCGTGTTACAACCAAATTTTGTTTTAATCTTGCCTGTGTTATGTTTCTTTTAGATACATTATGTATCTCATGGGTACATTGTCAAGTATAAAAAAACCTGCCGAAGCAGGTTCATAAACATTGATTAGGCTTTGATTTTGTATCTTCTTGGTTTTCCTGAGAAAATCACTGTACCAATTATAGAGCAATTACCGTTGATCTTAATGTAAGGCTCAGGCCAGTTTGGGTTTAACGCTTTGAGATAACGCTGTGTCCCATCTTCTATCAACCTTTTGAAGGTGGTTTCACCTGTATCGTGCATCAATGCAATAACGTCGTCACCGTGGCAGGCAGGTACTTCAGGATCGACAAAAATCATGTCTCCCGGGCGGTACTCATCAATCATTGAATCACCTATCACCCGCAAGATATAAGTCATTTCCCCACAGGGTACAGGGCAGGGATACGTTTCTGCTGTGCTCAAATCAACCTCAGAATATCCAACTTCTTTCCATGCTCCGGCCTGTACCCATGATATGACAGGGACTAATGTGATTTGTTTATTAGTGATTGAAACATCAGGTTTTTTTGTGATGTTCGTTGTCTGGTGTTCTTGATCGAGCCATCCGACAGGCAGGTCGAAACATTTTTCGATGTGTCGTGCCATGCTGTCACCGATATTTTTAGTAGCACCATCTCCCATAAACCTGCTGGTCTGGGTTGGCTCGCGATCAATCATAGTGGCAAAGGAAGAATTCCCGCCAACACCATCTCTCAGTTTTCTGGCGTTAGACCGCCGGATGTCATGGATTGTTTTCATAACGAAATTAAAACCCTTGTACCGTTAAGGTACAAGTATCTTGAAGGTTCATTTCAATCATGTAATATGTACACCGGAGGTACATATTGTATGAAAGCGTATTGGGACTCTTTAACCAAAGAACAGCAGGGCGAGTTGGCCGGAAAAGTTGGCTCAACACCTGGCTACTTACGGCTGGTTTTCAATGGTTATAAAAAAGCCAGTTTTGTGCTGGCGAAAAAACTTGAGCAATGCACGTCAGGTGCAATTACGAAATCTGACTTAAGACCGGATATCTATCCGAAAGATTAACAGAACACCTTCAATTTTTAACCACAGAACGATGAGGCTAACCGTGGGTAAGTATCACTGGAAAGTAGAAAAACAGCCTGAGTGGTACGTGAAAGCTGTCAGAAAAACTATCGCAGCGTTGCCGGGTGGTTACGCTGAAGCAGCTGACTGGCTGGATGTAACAGAGAACGCATTATTTAACCGCCTTCGTGCCGATGGCGATCAGATTTTCCCGCTGGGATGGGCAATGGTTTTACAGCGCGCGGCTGGCACTCACTACATTGCGGATGCTGTCGCACAGTCTGCTGGTGGGGTGTTCGTATCGCTTCCTGAAATTGAGGAAGTAGAGAACGCCGATATAAACCAGCGCCTGCTGGAAGTCATCGAACAGATCGGGAATTACTCAAAGCAGATTCGTTCGGCAATCGAAGATGGGGTCGTGGAGCCACACGAGCAGACAGCAATTAATGATGAGTTGTATCTGTCAATTTCGAAGCTCCAAGAGCATGCAGCACTGGTCTACAAAATCTTTTGCGCTCCAGAAAAGAGTGACGCCCGCGAGTGTGCAGCTCCGGGCGTCGTGGCGTTTTGTGTCTGTGGAGAAACTAACGCATGAACAGTTTAACGGCAAATAACCGTTTGTCGCAACAGCTGGTGGTCAGTGTCGCTGAACACCTGTTGTTACGGCATGAATGCAGATTACCAAATCACCTGGCTGTAAGTAACCACAGAGAACTTTACCTGACTGTGGGGGGCGAGTTGTGCAGGAACTTAACCGCTGGTTTCGTGACGGAAGAGGGCTTTATGTCCATGTTATTCGTTGGGAGCCAGAAACACAGCGCGTTATCTATCTTCGCAAAGACTACCCGCATGAGTGCTTTAGTCCTTTGTGGAAATTCAGGCGTGATTTTGTTGAGTGTGAAGGACCACCAGCACATTGATTCTGCCATTCCGGGACGTTACACTGTTCAGGCACCTTATAAAGCGGGTGCCGGGATTGGCGTCCTGAAATTGATTACTGAGCATAACCGCGCTCATGCGGTTTTTTCGTGTCATGAGCATTGCTACGCCCAAATTATGGTGGGGCGTACAGGGCCGACTTCGGTCGGGCCGGGTTCGGTAGTCTCCGGTAACGCCAACCCTGTACGTCTCACCACCTCTGTGATTGGCGTCCCATGTGGTGAGTTTTCTAAAAAACTGACTACCGGGGCTGTCACTATGACTACTCTCCCAACCCTCTCTCAACCTGAAATTGCCATCGTTGATGGTCAGGCTGTTACATCTTCTTTGGCTGTTGCTGACTTCTTCTCTAAACGTCATGACGATGTTCTGAAAAAGATTCGCATTTTGGATTGTTCTCCAGAGTTTTGTGCCCGCAATTTTGCGGAGACATCAATTTTGGTACGCCAGCCCAACGGCGGTACTCGCAAACTACCTTGCTATCAAATAACCCGCGATGGCTTTGCGTTTCTTGCTATGGGTTTCACGGGTAAACGTGCTGCCCAGTTCAAAGAGGCATACATCAATGCCTTTAACCAGATGGAGAAACAGCTTTCAAAGCCCGCTGTACCGAGCGACGTTGCACATAACGCCAGTGTTCTCTATTCCTACATTTCATCAATTCATCAGGTCTGGTTGCAGCAGCTTTATCCCATGCTGGAAAAAGCTGAATCACCTCTGGCTGTAAGTCTGTATGACCGAATTAACGATGCGGCATTTCTTGCCCGTCTTATTCATTCGTCGCTGAACTCTTCAGAGGTAAGGGGGCGCAAATGATCCGGAATATTTTCAAACGATTTACCAATCAGACTTTCCGTTGTCCTCGCCCCGGTCAGTGGTACACCACGCCTGCAGGGCATGTTCTACGTGTTAGCCTGGTGGACCGTGAATGTCAGAAGGTGATTTGTGAACCGCTGGGTCGTAATTACCGCGTCAGTATGCCGCTTATAGCCTTTCGCTCCGGAAAAAACATGAAGCATCTCGGAGGTGCGGCATGAGTCTGTTAATGACATCCCAGCCCATTGTGATAAATCGTGATCTTGCATGCCGTATTGGTCTGAATGAGGCAATTGTGTTGCAGCAGCTTCATTACTGGCTGAATGAAACGAATTCAGGCACTGAGCATGGCGGAATTCGCTGGGTTTATAACACGACAGAACAGTGGCTGGAGCAGTTTCCGTTCTGGTCAGAGTCCACTCTGAAACGCACATTTGCAAGCCTGAAATCACTTGGGGTTTTGCGTCGCGAGCAACTCAATAAATCGAAGCGTGACATGACCAACTTCTACACGATCAACTATGAAAGTGAGCTTTTAGAAGAGGTCAAAGTGAACGAATCCATCAGGTCAAAATGCACTTCTCCATCGGGTCAAAGTGACCTGATGGATGGGCGCAAAATGACACGATCCATTGGTTCAAAACGACACGCTGTCATCGGGTCAAAATGGCCCAATGATCTTACAGAGAATACAACAGAGATTACTACAGAGAATAAAACCTCTTCTCGTCCGGACGCTTCGCAACCGGACACGCAAACGGCTGAACAGGAGTTTTTAACTCGCCATCCTGATGCGGTTGTATTCAGCCCTAAAAAGCGCCAGTGGGGAACGCAGGATGATTTGACCTGCGCACAGTGGCTCTGGAAAAAAATCATCGCCCTGTACGAGCAGGCCGCCGAATGTGACGGCGAGGTGGTTCGTCCCAAAGAACCGAACTGGACAGCATGGGCAAACGAAATTCGCCTGATGTGTGTGCAGGATGGTCGTACTCACAAACAAATCTGCGAGATGTACAGCCGCGTCAGCCGTGATCCGTTCTGGTGCCGTAACGTGCTCAGCCCGTCGAAGTTGCGGGAAAAATGGGATGAGCTTTCCCTGCGCTTATCGCCGTCCGTCAGCACGCACACAGAAAAACGTGAAGACCCGTACTTCAAAGCCAGTTACGACAACGTGGACTACAGCCAGATCCCGGTAGGATTCAGGGGGTGATCATGAGTCTTTTGAATGAAGTTCAGAAATTCATTGAAGCCCATCCGGGGTGTACTTCCGGAGACATTGCGGATGCTTTTGCAGGTTACTCACGGCAGCGCGTTCTGCAGTCTGCAAGCAAGTTACGTCAGAGTGGGCGTGTGGCTCACCGTTGTGAAGGAGATACACGCAGACATTTCCCACGCCTGACTGAGAGAGCGCAGGAGCCGGAACCACAACCAGTTCGTGAAACCAGACCTGTGCGCAATTTCTATGTCGGCACTAACGATCCCCGGGTGATTTTGTGCCTGACCCGCCAGGCTGAAGAACTGGAGTCAAGGGGCTTATACCGTCGTGCTGCAACCGTGTGGATGGCGGCATTCCGTGAAAGCCACTCCCAGCCAGAACGAAACAATTTTCTGGCGCGTCGTGAGCGGTGCTTACGGAAAAGCAGCAAGCGCGCTGCATCAGGTGAAGAGTGGTATCTATCAGGGAATTACGTGGGGGCTTAATGAGTAATAAATATTGCCAGGCGCTGGTGGAACTGCGGAACAAACCAGCCCATGAACTGAAGGAAGTGGGCGATCAGTGGCGCACGCCGGACAACATTTTCTGGGGAATTAACACCCTGTTTGGCCCGTTTGTTCTGGATCTGTTCACTGATGGTGATAACGCCAAATGTGCCGCTTATTACACTGCGGAAGACAACGCGCTGGCGCATGACTGGTCAGAACGTCTTGCGGAGCTTAAAGGTGCTGCCTTTGGTAATCCCCCGTACAGCCGCGCCAGTCAGCATGAGGGGCAATACATCACCGGCATGCGTTACATCATGAAACATGCCAGTGCTATGCGTGATAAAGGCGGGCGCTATGTTTTCCTGATCAAAGCTGCCACCAGCGAAGTGTGGTGGCCGGAAGATGCAGACCATATTGCTTTTATTCGCGGGCGTATTGGTTTTGAACTGCCAGCCTGGTTTATCCCGAAGGACGAGAAGCAGGTGCCGACAGGCGCTTTCTTCGCTGGTGCTATTGCTGTTTTCGACAAGACCTGGAAGGGACCGGCAATCAGCTACATCGGGCGCGATGAACTTGAGGCATGTGGTGAGGCGTTTCTGGCGCAGGTTCGCCAGCAGGCAGAAAAACTTGTCAGGGAGATGGCGGCATGACGACGTTAACTCAATGCCAGCAGCAGGTGCTGGATATGCTGATTTCTTACCAGCAAGAGCGTGGCTTTCCGCCAACCAATCAGGAGGTGGCAACCATGCTGGGATACCGTTCAGTGAATGCAGCGGTGGAGCATCTTCGCGCACTGGAGAAAAAAGGCGTCATCACGATAAAGCGTGGCGTGGCCCGGGGGATCACGCTTCATACCGCAGTGAAGGACGACGACAGCGAAGCGGTCGGTATCATCCGCGCACTGCTTGCCGGTGAGGAGAGCGCCAGGTTGCGTGCAGCCCACTGGTTACATGAGAGGGGCCTGAAAGTATGAAGTTGATCCTTCCTTTCCCGCCCAGTGTGAACACGTACTGGCGACACCCCAACAAAGGGGCATTTGCTGGTAAGAGCCTGATAAGCGAGGCGGGGCGAAAATTTCAGAGCGCGGCGTGCGCAGCAATAGTTGAGCAGTTACGTCGTCTGCCGAAACCAACGTCGGCACCTGCTTCAGTGGAGATCGTGTTGTTTCCGCCGGATAACCGGATCCGTGATCTGGACAACTATAACAAGGCGCTGTTTGACGCCCTGACCCACGCGGGTGTGTGGGAAGACGACAGACAGGTGAAAAGAATGCTGGTGGAGTGGGGACCGGTTATCCCGAAAGGGAAGGTCGAGATCACTATCAGTAAGTACGAGAAAACGGCGGGTGCAGCCGCCTGATTAAGAGGAGAAACGAAGTATGAATAATCTGATGGTCATTGATGGTATTGAAGTTCGTCGTGATGCTTATGGGCGTTACAGCCTGAACGATCTGCATCGCGCAGCAGTAGCATCTGGTGCAAATGCCAGAACCAAGGAGCCAGGAAAGTTTCTTTCCAGCCAACAAACTGTTGAGCTTGTTCATGAATTGACCAACACCCAGAATTTGGGTGTTGACCCGGTGAGTGTGATTCATGGGGGAAATGAACGGGGAACGTATGTCTGCAAGGAACTGGTGTATGCCTATGCAATGTGGATCAGCCCGTCATTCCATCTGAAGGTGATCCGTACTTTCGACATGGTAACCAGCGCACCGGAAAAATTATCCGGACAGGCTGCTGACAAGATGCAGGCTGGTGTGATTCTGCTGGACTTTATGCGCCGGGAATTAAACCTGTCTAACTCTTCAGTGCTTGGTGCCTGTCAGAAACTCCAGGAGGCTGTTGGCTTACCGAATCTGGCACCGCGCTATGCCATTGATGCTCCTGCTGACGCGCCTGATGGCTCAAGCCGCCCCACGCTGTCACTGAGTGCACTGCTGAAGCAGTATGGTATCCGCCTGACAGCTAATCAGGCATATCACCAGATGGCGAAGCTGGGGATCGTTGAACAACGTGAACGATACAGCCGCACTGCGATTAACAACATCAAAAAATTCTGGTCGCTGACAGCGAAAGGCTGCATGTTCGGCAAGAACATCACCAGTCCCGCAAATCCGCGCGAGACGCAGCCGCATTTCTTCGAATCCCGGTTCCCTGAGCTGTTAAAGCTGCTCGATACCGTTCATTGAGGTGACCGTGAGAGCGCTACTGACCCCTGAAATTGCCCCGCGTATGGGGATCGTATTGTTCAGGCCAGGTTCAGAGCTGATGCCCCTGTTTATGCAGGGGCGTGTCCTGCTGGAGCCTGAGCCGGAACGTTATTCATCTTTCGCCAGTGGTGCCGTTCCGGCGGCATCACAACCGCTGGCGGATGATCCTGCCGTTCGGGCCGTGTTCCGCAATGAGGCAGTGATCCGTCGTGCTGGTGGCGTGGAATGTCTTGAAAGCTGGTTACTTCGTGAAAAAGGCTGCCAGTGGCCTCATTCCGACTGGCACAGCGAGAACATGACAACAATGCGACACGCGCCGGGCGCAATCCGTCTGTGCTGGCACTGCGATAACCAGCTGCGCGATCAGTTCACGGAACGACTGGAATCAATGGCAACGGATAACTGTACCCGCTGGGTGTTGTCTGTTGTGCGTCGGGATCTCGGTTTTGATGACAGTCACGTTGTGACAATGCCGGAACTGTGCTGGTGGCTGATTCGTAATGACCTGGCGGATGCCTTACCGGAAAGTGCAGCCCGTAAGGCACTGAGATTACCGAAGCCTGTTGTGCCGTCTGTCACCCGGGAAAGTGACCTTGTGCCTTCGGTTCCTGCCACCAGCATCATCCAGGATAAAGCGAAAAAGGTGCTGGCGCTGAAAGTGGATCCGGAGTCGCCGGAGTCTTTTATGTTACGCCCAAAACGTCGCCGCTGGGTTAATGAAAAGTACACGCGCTGGGTTAAGACACAGCCGTGTGCATGTTGTGGAAAGCCTGCTGATGATCCCCACCACCTGATAGGCCACGGTCAGGGGGGAATGGGTACAAAAGCGCATGACCTCTTTGTGTTGCCTTTGTGCAGAAAGCATCACGACGAACTACATGCGGATACCGTGGCATTTGAAGAGAAGTATGGCTCCCAGTTGGAGCTGATATTTCGTTTTATCGATCGTGCGCTGGCAATAGGCGTGCTGGCCTGATTTTGTGGAGAAAGTTGATGCGTGATATGTATGAAGTTTTGGACCGCTGGGGGGCATGGGCTGCGGCAGAAAACAGTGGTGTGGATTGGCAACAGGTAGCCGCTGGCTTTAAGGGGCTTTTACCTCATGGCAAAAAGTCCCGGATTCAGTGTGATGATGACGAAGGTATTATGGTAGACAGTTGTGTGGCTCGGTTACGAAAGTATAAACCAGATGAGTTTGAGCTGCTCATTGTTCACTTTGTTATAGGTATTTCACTCCGCACAATTGCAAAGAAGCGGAAATGTTCGGACGGGACTATCCGGAAGGATTTGCAATCCGCCTTGGGATTTGTTGAGGGAGTAATGTCAATGTTATAGGTAAGCTGGAGCTTACGCTCCAGCTAAATATTCATAAAAACATGCCCTATAGACTCCGCCATTTTAGGTGGGACTGCATTACCAATTTGTTTAGCTTTAGAAAGCATTGAACCGATGAATATATAATCCAATGGAAATGTTTGTAGCAGTGCAGCCTCGCGAACAGAAATTGCCCGGTGTTGCTCAGGATGGCCAAATCTTCCGTTAGAGTAACTAATGCATCTTGTAGTTAATCCACTAGCAGGTTTATCCCATGCTAATCGGCCATATACATCGCTGTGACCTGTATGGTTTTTATGACATTCAAGTAACAACTCTTTAGGCCAAAACTCTCGACCTTTACCCTCTGGCGTTGCTTTAATTCTTTTAAGATTTAAAGCAGAGAGTTTTGCACTAACATGATCTCGTAATGTAGGATGTGATTCACCTGCCTCAATTGGTGGTATATTTCCGATCCAATCTCTTACCGTCGCAAATGGGATATCTTCGCCATTATGCGTGCGCTCTGGTAGATGGATTGGGGAATGAAGTGAGGCCATAAGAACAAAACGCTCTCTGGTTTGAGGCACTCCGTACCATAAAGCGGGAATCACACCATAAGCTAAATTATAATCTTTCTTTTTCAGAAGAGTTATAAAATCATGCAATGGTCCATC
>ENA-UEPI01001089-UEPI01001089.1-human-gut-metagenome-genome-assembly--contig:-NODE-1089-length-14417-cov-3.731450_pt1 | contig 14417 bp, 10 predicted proteins | sample MGYA00242899_ERZ507914 | MGnify/ENA primary metagenome ERZ507914 (study PRJEB26167, sample SAMN06115442) | human gut metagenome | host: Homo sapiens | place: China:Chongqing | collected 2015-07-28...
GGGCATCGCCTCCATCGGCGGCAAGGACAGCATGTCCGGCTCCTTTGAGAAGCTGGATGTGCCTCCCACGCTGGTGTCCTTCGCCACTGCCATCGGCAAGGCAAACAAGGTGGTCTCCACCGAGTTCAAGAAGCCCGAGAGCACCGTGGTGCTCATCCGTCCCATCACCGACCCGGAGACCGGCTGCCCCAACTTCTTCTCCCTGAAGGCCAACTACAAGGTCGTGGAGGACATGATCGAGGAGGGCATGGTGGCATCGGCCTGCTCCGTGGGCTACGGCGGCATTGCCGAGGCTCTGTTCAAGATGGGCCTTGGCAACCACATCGGCTTCAAGATGCGTGCGGATAAGACCACCCATGAGATGTTCCAGCCTATGTATGGCTCCATCGTTCTGGAAATGGTGTCCGATTCGCCCGCCGGTGAGATCCTGGGCGAGACCGCCAAGGAATACACCTTCGAGGCCTGCGGCGAAACGCTGGATATGGCACAGCTGCAGGAGATCTGGGAGGCCAAGCTGGAGCCGGTGTACCCCTACCGCAAGGCAGGCCCCACCGTGGAGCCCATCACCGGCAGCCTGACCGCCCCCGCCGCACCCAAGATCGGTGTGGCAAAGCCCAAGGTCATCATCCCGGTGTTCCCCGGCACCAACTGTGAGTATGACACCGCAAAGGCCTTTGCCCGTGCCGGTGCCGACCCGGAGATCCTGGTCATCCGCAACCTGACCCCCGCCGACGTCACGGCCAGCTGCGAAGCACTGGTCAAGGCCATCGATAACAGCCAGATCGTCATGCTGCCCGGCGGCTTCTCCGGCGGCGACGAGCCGGACGGCAGCGCCAAGTTCATCGCCTCCTTCTTCCGCAGCCCGGCGGTCACCGAGGCAGTGCGCCGTCTGCTGCAGCAGCGCGACGGCCTGATGCTGGGCATCTGCAACGGCTTCCAGGCCCTGATCAAGCTGGGTCTGGTGCCTTACGGCGATATCCGCCCCATCACGGCTTATGACCCCACCCTGACCTTCAACACCATCGGCCGCCACCAGAGCATGCTGGTGCGCACCCGCATCGCCTCCACCGGCAGCCCCTGGCTGAGCAAGTGCGCCGTGGGCGACGAGCACACTGTGGCCATCAGCCACGGCGAAGGCCGTTTCGTGGCTCCGCAGGAGGTGCTGGACACCCTGATCAAGAACGGTCAGGTGGCCACTCAGTATGTGGACCTGACCGGCACGCCCACCATGGATCAGCGCTGCAACCCCAACGGTTCGGTGCTGGCCATCGAGGGCATCACCAGCCCGGACGGCCGTGTGTTCGGCAAGATGGGCCACTCGGAGCGCAGCGGCGAGTATCTGTACAAGAACGTCACCGGCGACAAGTACCAGCCGATCTTTGAGGGCGGCGTGGACTATTTCAAGGTTTGATGGTACAATAATAAAAAACCATCAGGAGGAAACAACCAATGTCTCAGCATGACCGTTATATCAGCCCGTTTTCCACCCGGTATGCCTCGGACGAGATGCAGTACATCTTCTCCGATGACAACAAGTTCCGCACCTGGCGCCGCCTGTGGGTGGCACTGGCACGGGCCGAGATGAACCAGGGCCTGACCAACATCACCCCCGACATGGTGGCCGAGCTGGAAGCCCATGTGGACGACATCAATTACGAAGTGGCCATTGAGCGCGAAAAGCTGGTGCGCCACGACGTGATGAGCCACGTTTATGCCTACGGCCAGCAGTGCCCCAAGGCAGCCGGCATCATCCATCTGGGTGCCACCAGCTGCTATGTGGGCGACAACACCGACATCATCGTCATGCGGCAGGGCCTGGAGCTGGTGCGCAAAAAGCTCATCGGCGTGCTGGCAAAGCTGGGCCGTTTTGCCGAGGAATACAAGGACATGCCCTGCATGGCCTACACCCACTGCCAGCCTGCTCAGCCCACCACCGTGGGCAAGCGTGCCACCCTGTGGGCCAACGAGCTGGTGATGGACCTGCAGGAGATCGACCACCGTCTGGCTACTCTGCAGCTGCGCGGCGTCAAGGGTACCACCGGCACCCAGGCATCCTTCATGGAGCTGTTCAAGGGCGATGCCGACAAGATCCGCGCGGTGGACGCTTCCATTGCCGAGGAGATGGGCTTTGACCCCAAGGCCGTCATCCCGGTGTCCGGCCAGACCTACAGCCGCAAGGTGGACGCCTTTGTGCTCAACGCACTGGCCGGCATCGGCCAGAGCTGCATGAAGTTTGCCACCGACCTGCGTCTGCTGGCCAACTTCAAGGAGATGGAGGAGCCCTTTGAGAAGAACCAGATCGGCTCTTCCGCCATGCCCTACAAGCGCAACCCCATGCGCTGCGAGCGTATCTGCGCCCTGAGCCGTTACCTGATGGTGGACGTGCTGAACCCCAGCTTCACCACCGGCACCCAGTGGTTTGAGCGCACGCTGGACGACAGCGCCAACAAGCGTGTCGCCATGGCTGAGGGCTTCCTTGCCACCGACGCTATCCTGAACATCATGCTCAACGTCACCGACGGCATCGTGGTGTATCCCAAGGTGGTGCGCAGCCGTCTGATGGCAGAGCTGCCCTTCATGGCCAGCGAGAACATCATGATGCAGGCTGTGGAAAAGGGCGGCAACCGTCAGGAGCTGCACGAGCGTCTGCGCCAGCACGCCATCGCCGCCGGCAAGCAGGTCAAGGAAGAGGGCCTGCCCAACGATATGGTGGACCGCATCGCTGCCGACCCCGCCTTTGGCCTGACCCGCGAGGAGATCGTGGCGGGCCTTGTGCCGGAAAACTTTGTGGGCCGTGCACCGCAGCAGGTGGAGGAGTTCATCGCCAATGTGCTCAATCCCATCTTCGAGGCCAACCCCGATGCCGTGGAGCGGCACGCATCTTTGATTGTTTGATTTTAAATGCTCTCCGCTTACGCTCTGAGCATAAACAGCGGAAGTTACAGTTTGTTTTGCAAGAAGGAGAAGCCTGCGGGCTTCTCCTTCTTGCTTTTTCACGAAAAGGGCCAGAAAGAAAAACTCCTTCAGCTGCACTTCGTGCGTCAGCCGTTCCCCTTTTTGTCACCTTTCGGTGACATCTTCCCCCGACCGGGGGAAGTCTTTCTCAAAGAGGGAGCCTCTGACGAAGAGGAAGAGTTTACCGTACGGCCAAAGCCTCCCTCATTGAAGGGAGGCGGCATTGCGCAGCGATGACGGAAGGAGTTCTCTTGCGCAAATCATTTTATCATGTTACACTAAAACTCCAAACCTATGTAAAAGGAGAACCGCGTATGCGATTGGATAAATACTTAGCCGAGACGGCCCAGTGCACCCGCAGCGAAGCTAAGGCGCTGCTTTCCAAAGGGCGGGTGCAGGTGAACGGTGCTGTCTGCAAAAAAGGGGACACCCAGCTCAAAGAAAGTGACACTGTGGCTGTGGATGGCAGGGCGCTCAGCTATCAGCAGTTCGTGTACATCATGCTCAACAAGCCCGAGGGCGTGGTGAGCGCTTCCACCGACAAGCGTGACACCACCGTGGTCGATCTGGTGGGGGATGCCTATCCCCGGCGGCAGCTGTTCCCGGCGGGAAGGCTGGACAAGACCAGCACCGGCTTTGTGCTGCTGACCGATGACGGCACCTTTGCCCACGACATCCTTGCTCCAAAGCGCCACGTCTCCAAGACCTACACCGTGGTGTTGGACACGCCGCTGACCGAGCAGATGCGCACCGGCTTTGCGGCGGGCGTGACCCTTGCCGACGGCACAGCACTTTCGCCTGCGGAGGTGACGGCCCTTTCGGCCGACGGCCTGACCGTGCGGGTGGTGCTCAAGCAGGGCGTCTATCACCAGATCAAGCGGATGTTCGGCGTGTACGGCGCAGGTGTGAACGGCCTGCACCGGGATGCCATCGGCGGCCTTGCACTCGACCCGGCCCTTGCACCGGGCCAGTGGCGGGAGCTTTCTGCCGAAGAAGTGTCAAAAATTTCCAGCTGACAGGGTCGGCTTTTCACCCGAATTTCAAAAAAGCAACACATTTTTCCGGTAGAATAGGGGGCAGAACCACGCAAAAAGGCACTTTTTTGGTTCAGAATGGCCCCTGAAGATAATATTCACAAGAAAAAACTATCTTTTTTGTTGAAATATGTTGCAAAAGTAAATTCTTTTGTGTAAAATATAAAATGTAATGCGGCGAAATTGTTAAAAATCACAATCCCGCCCACCTGCGGTTTGCACAAGAGAGGAAAAGGGGTATCCATTTATGGCCAATAGAGTATTTCAAAGCGTGATCTACCAGATGAAGGACGCGATCGACCGCGTGGTCGGCGTGGTGGATGAGACCGGCGCTGTCATCTCCTGCTCGGAGCTGAATCTGATCGGCGAGGTGCGCGAGGGCTTCATGGCAGAGCGTCTGACGGCCGGTGACCGCTTCGTGCGGGATGGCTACACCTACCAGCAGTTCTCCAGCGCAAAGCATAACGATTATGCCGTTTTTGTGGAAGGTGCGGACGAGACTGCAGGCCAGTTTGCCGCTGTGCTGTCCATCAGCCTGCAGAGCATCAAGCAGTATCACGACGAGAAGTTCGACAAAGCCAACTTTATCAAGAATGTGGTGCTGGACAATATCCTGCCCGGCGACATCTACGCCAAGGCCCGTGAGCTCCACTTTGCCACCGACGTCTCCCGCGTGGTGTTCATCGTCCGCGTCACCAGCGGCGGCGACATCTCCGCTTACGACGTGGTGAGCAGCCTGTTCCCCGACAAGCAGAAGGACTTCGTCTTCAACATCAGCGAGACGGACACCGTCCTGGTCAAGGAGATCCGCAAGGGCATCGACCGCACCGATATGGAGAAGCTGGCCGCCAGCATCGTGGACACCCTGTCCGGCGAGCATTACATCAAGGCTGTCGTGGGCATCGGCACCCCCATCGCCAACGTGAAGGACCTGGCTACTTCCTTTAAGGAAGCACAGATCGCCATGGAGGTCAGCAAGGTGTTCGACACCGAAAAGCAGATCATCCGCTACGACAATCTGGGCATCGCACGTCTTATCTACCAGCTGCCCACCACGGTCTGCGAGATGTTCCTGCGCGAGGTGTTCAAGCAGGGCAGCATCGAGAGCCTGGATCAGGAGACCCTGTTCACCATCCAGCGCTTCTTCGAGAACAACCTGAACGTCTCCGAGACCAGCCGCGGCCTGTTCGTCCACCGCAACACGCTGGTGTATCGTCTGGAAAAGATCAAAAAGCTGACCGGTCTGGATCTGCGTGAGTTCGACGACGCTATCGTGTTCAAGGTAGCGCTCATGGTCAAGAAGTACCTGTCCAACAACCCGGCCAAATATTGATATTTCGTCTCAGCCGCTCCGGCTGCGGACGCCGAAACCGGCCGCTCGACCCCGATGCTGGCCGGTTCTTTTTGCCTGTGGAAATGACCCCTTGCAGGCAGAACAGGCTGCAGGGGTCTTGACCATCAAAAAACTTTGATGTCAGGAGTAAAAGCGTTCCATGATTGATTTTGAACACGTCTCCAAAGAGTACAAAAAGGGCGGACGCCTGGCCCTGGAGGACATCAACCTCCATGTGGACGACGGCGAATTCGTCTTTCTGCTGGGCCATTCCGGTGCCGGCAAATCCACGCTGCTCAAGCTCATCCTGCGCGAGGAGCTGCCCACCTCCGGCAAGGTGACGGTGCTGGGCAAGGATGTTGCCCACCTGCGCCGCCGCAAGGTGCCCTACCTGCGCCGTCAGATGGGCATCATCTTCCAGGACTTCCGCCTCATCCCTTCCATGACGGTGTACGAGAACATCGCCTTTGCCATGCATGTGACCAACGTCAAGCGCAGCGTCATCCGGGAGCGGGTGGAATACATGCTGGAGCTGGTGCATCTGGAGGATAAGGCCAAGGTCTACCCGGACACCCTGTCCGGCGGTGAGCAGCAGCGCGTGGCCGTGGCCCGGGCCCTGGCCCACAGCCCCAAACTGGTGATCGCCGACGAGCCCACCGGCAACATCGACCCGGAGCTGAGCCTGGAAATGATGGAGCTGCTGGAGCGGGTGAGCCAGACGGGTATCACCGTGCTGGTGGTCACCCATGAGCACGAGCTGGTGCACCGCTTCCATCAGCGGGTGGTCACCCTGAAAAATGGCCGCATCATCTCGGATATCCCGGCAGACCCGGAGGCCATTGCGGCCCGCTCTGCCGAGCTGAACGCCTGGAAGGAGCTCACCGAACCGGTGGACGACGAACCGGACGAGCAAAACGATGAAACGAAGGAAAAGGAGGCGGCGACGGTATGAGGATCTCGACCTTTTTCTTTCTGACCCGGCGCGGCCTGCGCAATCTGGGCAAGCACTGGGCTATGACCATTGCCTGCATCGCGTCCCTGAGTGTCTGCATGACCCTGAACAGCTTTGCCAGTCTGGCCGAGGTGAACGTGGACAGCATGGTGTCCTATCTGGGCAGCCAGAACGAGACCGTGGTGTACCTGGACCCTGACTGCGACGACGCCACCGCCACCCAGGTGGGAGAAAAGCTCTCTACCATGCCGGGGGTCAGTGGGGTGCAGTATGTGTCCAAACAGGACGTGCTGAACATCTACCGGGGCTATATGGAGGACTATTCCTCCCTGTGGGACGAATTTGAGACCGACAACCCCTTTAAGGCAAACTACCGGGTCACCATTTCGGACCTGAGCCAGATGGCTGCCATGAGCAAAAAGATGCAGGCCATCCCCGGGGTGTACAGCGTGGCTGCTCCGGTGGAGATGACCAACGTGTTCGTGGAAGTGCAGCAGGCGGTCACCAAGGGCGGGCGGCTCATTGTACTGGTGCTGATGATCGTCAGCATCATCACCGTGGGCAGCACCATCCGCCTGAGCGTGTTTGCCCGTCGGCGTGAGATCGAGATCATGAAGTATGTGGGTGCCACCAATGCGCTGGTCACCCTGCCCTTTGTGGTCGAGGGCCTGGCCATGGGCCTGATCTCCGGCGCCCTGACGGCGGGCGTGAGCCTTGCCGCCTACTCCTATACCGTCAGTGCTGCCAGCACCCTGGGCGGCCTGTGGCAGATGATCATGGGCCATGCCCTGGTGCCGGTGGCCAACGTCTGGCCCACCGTCGTGATCTACAGCCTGGCGGGCGGCGCTCTGGTGGGCGGCCTGGGCAGCATGTTCTCCATCCGCAAGCATCTGAATGTCTGACCGAAAGGAGACGTCCATGAAAAAAGCAATGCACGCAAAACCTTTCCGGCTCCGCGCACCGGGCCACAAAGCCCGTCATGCCCGGCCGGAAAGCCCCCGCACCCGCGTGGTGCGTGCGGTGAGCCTGTGCCTGGCCTGCATCTGCCTGCTGGTCACGGCCACGGTATACCCGGCTTCGGCGGCCACAGGCAGCAGCAGTATGTCCAGCCTGCAGAACAAGCTGAACAAGCTGTCGCAGTCCATCAAGCTGCATGAGCAGGAACTGAACAATGCCAAAAAGAAAGAAGCTGCCGCCAAGGCGCTGGAAGGCGAACTGAAGGAGCGCGTCAGCGTCATTCAGGACCAGATCAGTGTGCTCAGCGGGCAGATCGCCTCGGTGCAGAACAGCATCGGCCAGAAGGAACAGGAGATCAGCGCCAAGGAGACCGAGATCGCCGAAAAGGAAACGGAGATCGAGGAAAAGGAGCTGGAGATCCAGGACCAGTGGAGCGACTTCAAAAAGCACATGGCCGCCATGCAGGAGCTGCGGGACGGCGGCAGCGTGGCCATGCTCAGCGCGGTGAACGACCTGTATGAGCTGCTGACCTTCAACGAGGTCATGCAGGACATCTCGGTGAAGGACACCGAGATCATGGACAATATGAAAACCGCCAAGGCCGGGCTGGAAGCCGACAAGACCGCGCTGGAAAGCGACCGTGCCGAGCTGGTGAGCCAGAAGGCCGACCTGCAGAGCCAGAAGAAAGAGCTGGACAGCCAGAACAGCCAGATGCAGTCCAAGCAGAGCGAGTTGAACAGCAGCATCTCGGCGGCCCGGATGTCGGCGGCTGATGCCAAGAAGGCCCAGGCTGCCGCACAGGCGGCCATCGAGTCGGACGAGCTGAACTACGAGGCCGTGAAGAGCCAGATCCAGAAACTCATTGCGCAGGCGGCTTCCAGCCAGCCTCAGCTGAGCTTTACCGGCTTTATCTGCCCGCTGAAGAGCTACAGCCGCATTTCCAGTGAGTACGGCTGGCGCAAGAACCCGGTGTCCGGCGTGAACAAGCTGCATGCCGGCATCGACCTGGCTGCCGGCGGCGGCACCCCCATCTACGCAGCCGCCAGCGGCTATGTGCAGGTGGCAGGCTGGTCCAGCGGCGGCTACGGCAACTATGTCATCATCTACCACGGCAAAATGTCCGACGGCAACACCTACAGCACCCTGTACGGCCATATGCGGTCGGTGGCCACCAGTGCCGGCAAGTACGTCAAGCAGGGCGAGCTCATCGGCTATGTGGGCAGCACCGGCAATTCCACCGGCAACCACCTGCATCTGGAGGTGTGGAAGGGCGGCAGCAAGGCCAACGCCGTCAACCCACGCGGCTACATCCCGTTCCCGCACAATTGATCCATCGTGAAGGAGTCTGGTTTTTATGAACGAACAAAAACGTAAGCGGATGCTGCGCATCGCCTGCCTGCTGCTGGCAGGGGTGTTTGTGCTCTCGCTGCTGGGCAGTATTTTCATGATGCTGCTGTTCTGACAGGGAGGAAGCTGACATGAACCGTAAAATCTCCATCGGCATGGCGGTCACCATCGTGATCCTTGCCATGACGGTCACTTTTTCCATCACCATGCTGGTGGCCATGCGTCTGTTTGACAGCACGGTGAGCAGTGTCAAGGAAAAAGAGAGCATGTACAACAAGATCGCAGAGGTGGACCGCTACGTCCGCAGCAACGATTATTACACCATCGACGAAAACACGCTGTACGACCGCCTGACCGCAGGCTACCTGCTGGGCACCGGCGACAAGTACGCCCGCTACTACAACGCTACCGCCTACACCGAGCTGGTCAATGTGCAGAACGGCACCATCATGGGCATCGGCGTGGAGCTGGGTCTGGATCAGACCGGCTACGCCAAGGTGACCAAGGTATACGACGGCTCGCCTGCCCAGGAAGCCGGCATCGTGGTGGGCGACTACATCACCGCCGTGGGCGACACCGACGTCAAGAGCCTGACCACCGTGGATGCGGTGCAGTCCCGCCTGCAGGGCGAGGCCGGCACCACCGTCACCGTGACCTGGCTGGACAGCGCGGCATCCTCCCATACGGCCGATCTGACCCACTCCGGCTACACCAGCACCACGGTGGACTATCAGATGCTGGGCGATGTGGGTTATATCAAGATCCGTCAGTTCGACGGCAGCACCCCCAGTGAGCTGGACTACGCCATCCGCGCCCTGAGCGCCAATGGTGCCGCCAGCCTGGTGTTTGACCTGCGTGACAACGGCGGCGGCATTCTGGATGACGCCATCAGCTGCATCAATCTGATCGCGCCGGAGGGCACGGTGGCCTACGCCGAGGATAAAAACGGCAACCGCACCGTGGTGGGCAGCAGCGACAGCGAGACCGAGACGGCCCTGCCTCTGGTGTGTCTGGTAAATGGCAGCACCGCCAGCGCAGCGGAGCTGTTCGCCGCCAGCCTGCGCACCATGAGCGGTGCCCGTCTGGTGGGCACCACCACCATGGGCAAGGGCACCATCCAGAGCAGCCCGCAGCGCCTGTCGGACGGCAGCGCCGTGAGCATCACGGTGGCAAAGCTGCTCTGCGGCGACGGCACCAGCTTTGACGGCACGGGCCTGAGCGTGGATGTGGAGCGCGCCCTGAGCGCGGATGAAGCCAACTCCTATCTGGACTACACCCCGGAGACGGATCCCCAGGTGCAGCGTGCCGTGAGCGCGGCACAGCAGCTCAGCGGCACCACCACCGTGGCCGGTGCCAACGACAGTGCTTCTTCCGCTGCTGCTTCGGAGGCTGCCGACAGCACCGCCGCTGACGCCGAGACTGCACCGGAGACGGATGCACCGGAAGGATCGGCAGACACTGCACAGAGCGAAGCGGCGGCCGATTCTGCGGCACAGTAAACTCCCTCCGTCACGGCTTGCGCCGCGCCACCTCCCTCTGGGAGGAAGGCTTTTCCGTGCGGCAAAGCAGATCGTTTGCCGGAGCTTGTCCGGTCACGCCAAAAGGCCCCATCTCCGAGGGGGCTGGCAATGCCGTCAGGCATTGACTGGGGGAGTGACCTGCCGCCAATAGTACCAATGACCCCAAAGGCTGCTGCATACCCTGCAACAGCCTTTTTCTGAGAAAGGATGGCCTCCATGCCCGAACTGACCGACATTTCCGTGATCCGTGCCCTGTGCGAAAAATACGATTTTGCGCTCTCCAAGGGCTTTGGACAGAACTTCATCATCAATCCGGGCATCCCCACCAAGATCGTGGATGCCAGTGGGGTGGACAAGCGCTACGGCGTCATCGAGATCGGCCCCGGCATCGGTGTGCTGACCAAAGAGCTGGCCAAGCGTGCCGCCAAGGTGGTGTCCATTGAGGTGGACGAGCGCCTGCCGCCGCTGCTGGCCGAGACCATGGCCGGGGTGGACAACTTCAAGCTGGTGCTGCAGGATGTGCTGAAGGTGGACCTGAAAGCCCTCATTGCGGCAGAGTTCCCGGGCATGCCGGTGGCCGTGTGCGCCAACCTGCCCTATTACATCACCAGCCCCATCGTCATGAAGCTGCTGGGGGACCGCCTGCCCATCGAGAGCCTGACCGTGATGGTGCAGAAGGAAGCCGCCGACCGTTTGGCCGCCGTGCCCGGCACCCGGGCTTCCAGTGCTATCAGCTGTGCAGTGAACTACTACGCCACCTCCAGGCTGATGTTCACCGCTGCGCCGGGCAGTTTCTACCCGGCCCCCAAGGTCACCAGCGCCGTGGTGCGCATGGACATCCGCCCCACTCCCGCCGTGCAGGTGGAGGACGAGGACGGCTACTTTGCACTGATCCGTGCGGCCTTTGGCCAGCGCCGCAAGACTGCGGCCAACGCCATTGCAGGCGGCCTGAACCTGCCCAAAGAAAAGGTCATTGCCGCCATCGAGGCGTCCGGGTTCGACGCCCGCATCCGCCCCGAGGCCCTTACCCTGTCCGACTTTGCAAAGATCCAGCAGGCCCTTGCCTGACCGGACTGCAAACAGAAAGCCCTGCCGCTTGATTTTCAGCGGCAGGGCTTTTATGCTGTCGGTTATTGCGGCTGCTCCGCAGACGGTTCGTAGCGGAAGCGCTGCAGGGTCTGCTCCAGTGCGTTCAGGTCCACCGGCTTGGACAGGTGGGCGTTCATGCCGGCGTCCAGGCTCTTTTTGACGTCCTCGGCAAAAGCGTTGGCTGTCATGGCAATGATGGGAATGGTCCGGCCCAGCGGGTTTGCACCGCTGCGGATCATCCGGGTGGCTTCGTAGCCGTCCATGCCGGGCATCTGCACGTCCATCAGGATGGCGTCGTACTCGCCGGGGGCCACGGTCCGGAATTTCTCCACGACCTCGACACCGTCGCGGCAGATGGTGCAGGAAGCGCCCTGCATCTCCAGCAGGGACTGCAGGATCTCGGCGTTGATCTCGTTGTCCTCGGCGCAGAGGAAGCGCATCCCGTGCAGCGACGGGCTGTCCTGCGCCGGGGCAGGGCAGACGGCAGGTGCTGCCTGCGCCGTTTCTTCGCAGATCTTGAAGTCCAGCACCACCTCGAAGCGGGTGCCTTTGCCCAGCTGGCTTTGCAGCGTGATGACACCGCCCATCATGTCCACGATGTTCTTGGTGATGGCCATGCCCAGACCGGTGCCCTGCACCTTGTTGGTCACCGAATTCTCGGCCCGGCTGAAGGACTCGTAAATGTGCTTCTGGAACGCTTCGCTCATGCCGATGCCGTTGTCGGTAACGGTGAACTTGTAGCGGGCATAGTGGCCGCTGCGGAGGATCTCCTCCACATTCAGCGAGATGCTGCCGCCATGGCCGGTGTACTTGACCGCATTGGACAGGATGTTGAGCAGTACCTGCCGCAGGCGGGTGGCGTCGCCTTCCACATTCTCGTGGAGCAGATCGTGGACCTGTACGGTGAACTGCTGGTCCCGCAGCACGGCCTGCTGGCGGATCACGCTGTCCACCTGCGCGATCTGCTCGGCCATGCGGAAGGGCTGGATGTTCAGGGTGGCCTTGCCGCTTTCGATCTTGCTCATGTCCAGGATCTCGTTGATGAGGTTCAGCAGATGCCGGCTGGCGGTCTTCAACTTGTCAATGTAGCCCTGCAGCTTGCCCGGGTTTTGCAGGTCGTTTTCCATCAGGCTGGCCAGGCCCACGATGGCGTTCATCGGGGTACGGATGTCGTGAGACACATTGCTCAGGAAGGTGGTCTTGGCCGAGCTGGCGCTCTCCGCCTGCTGCAGGGCCGCCCGCAGCTCTCGCTGGCTTTCCTGCAATTTCTGGTTCAGCTTCCGGGCCTGCCGGGCGGCTTCCTTGGCGTTTGCCTCAGCGATGCGCGACCGGCGCAGCGAGACAAGGATGACCGCCAGGATCATCCCGAAGAAGGTGATCAGCATCACGGAGACGACAAGAAAATTATCCTTTACAAAGTCGGTCACGGTCACCTTTTCCAGCGAGGCCTCGTACATGGGCAGCGCACCCGTCAGCATGGAGGCCGGGATCGTGCGCAGGGTCTTGTTCAGGATCGACATCAGGGTGACATCTCCGCGTGCCACGGCAAAAGAGACATTGCCGTCCTGCGTGAGGAAAACGCTGTGGAGCCTTTTGTCCTCACGGTACTTCGCGACCTCGCCCGATTCGGCAAGCAGGCAGTCGTTTTCGCCGCTGCGCACGGCTGCCTCGGCATCCTTCAGGGAATTGTACTCGACGATGTTCCAGTCCGGATAGCAGTAAGAAACGTACCATTTCAGCAGCAGGTCATCCTTCAGCAGGGCAACGGTGTTCGCATGGTTCTCGTTGAAATAAGTCTGCGCCGTGACTGCCGCCATGTTCAGGGTCAGGACCGTGTTGGACAGAACGAAGTTGTTCTCTTCCGCTACATAGGGGTTCTGGGCAAAATGGAAGATGAGGTCGATCTGGCCGTCTTTCAAGGCCTGGACCTCCTCTTCCATGGAATCATACCCGACCAGTGAAAAATCCAGCTTCTGGTTGCTGATGCTGTCGGATGCAAAGGTGATGTAGTCGTTGATCACCCCCACCAGCTGCCCGCTCTCCGGCACATAGGTACTGATGCCGGCATCGCTGGTCAGAAAACCGATCCGGATGTCTCCATGCTGCGTGACCCAGTCCTGTTCCTCACGGGACAGCACAGGCGTATAGGAGGCAGAAAGATACCGCTGGTGCAGCTCGTCGGCGTAAAACGGCTTGTCGAATTCCATCTTGCGCATGGCGTGATCCAGCTCTTCCTTCAGGTCCTGCCGGGTCCTGCTGATGGCAAAGTAGATGTCGGAGCCGCCGGTCTGGGCAATGGCAGACATGCCGTATTCCACCCAGGCAGGCGACTCGGTGGAAATGACGCAGTCGATCTCGCGGCCCTGCGCCTGCTGCTTGTCCTGCTCGAAGCTGTTGGACCACACATATTGCAGATGCAGGCCGTGATCCTCCTCCCATTGATAGAACTGGGCGGCCTCCACGCTGGTTTTCATCAGGGCGATGCGTTTGCCGTTCAGAGTGCGCAGGTTCGAGGCCGAAATATCCGTGTGGGCCAGGTCGGCATACAGGTAATAGATTTCCCGGCCCATCGGCAGCTCACTGAACAGCATGTCCTGTGCACGGTCCTCGGTGTAGGAAACACCAGCCATCAGTTCACTCTCGCCGTTTTTCATCATCTGGAGCCGGTCCGACCAGCCGGCCTTGACGTATTCGTAAGTCCAGCCGGTGTATGCCGCGACCGACTGCTCGTATTCGTAGGCATAGCCGCTGCGCTCGCCGTTCTTGCCCGTGATATTGTAGGCGTCCTCATACCAGCCCACACGCACCACTTTTGACGCGGCTCCCGCTGCGTGTGCAGGAAGCGGCAGCAGCGCAAGCAGGCACGCCAGCGCTGCCAGAAGGCAGGCCCATCGGCGCAGATTCACCCTGATCTGACAGAAATCCTCTGGGTTTGTCCGCCGTCAAGGCTGCTGCCGCAGGTTCCGCACCGGGAAGCAGACGGAATTTCTATATAATATCCCAATTCAATTATAGCGCTGCAAACCCTGCCTTGCAAGCGGTTTTATCGGTTTGATACGGCCAAAACGCTGCCGGCGGGGCGCTGTGCCTGCAGCCCGCGCCGGCGCGGCATGGCTCTGCCTGCCGGAACATGCCTGCTGCTGCACAGCCCGGGAAACGAACCGTTGAACGAACAGGAAAAAAGTGCTCACGCTGCCCGACGCTTCCCATCTGAGAACACGAGTGGATAT
>ENA-UEPI01001101-UEPI01001101.1-human-gut-metagenome-genome-assembly--contig:-NODE-1101-length-14246-cov-8.056391_pt1 | contig 14246 bp, 19 predicted proteins | sample MGYA00242899_ERZ507914 | MGnify/ENA primary metagenome ERZ507914 (study PRJEB26167, sample SAMN06115442) | human gut metagenome | host: Homo sapiens | place: China:Chongqing | collected 2015-07-28...
AAAGGAGTGAAAGGAACATGAATAACAAGTTAGAAGTAATCGGCATTGATCATGGCTGGTCAATGATGAAAACAATCGTAAGTGCTGACGGACTTGACACTGTATATCATAAGGCAGGAGACAAGGTGGCAACCATCGTGACAAATGATAAGGGTATCGCAAGAGTTGATGACCTTCCACTTGGCAAGTATTATCTTGTTGAGACAAAGACCATTGATGGATTTGTATTAGATGATACACCGATCGAGGCAGACCTTTCCTATATCGACCAGAATACAAAGGTTGTTTTCGCAGGAATGGATGTGACAAATGAGCGTCAGAAAGTGCAGATTACTGTAACCAAGACGGATTCAGAGACTAAGGAAGCACTTGAAGGAGCAGTATTCGGTTTATTTGCGAAAGAAGATATCGTAAATAAAGATGGCAAGGTAATCGTAAAAGCTGATACACAGATTGAGAGAACAGTAACAGGCAAGGATGGAAAGGCTGCATTTACCTCTGACCTTCCGCTTGGACAGTATTATGTCAAAGAGATTGAGGCACCAAAGGGATATGTGAAGTCTGATAAGATTTTTGATGTTGATGCTTCATATCAGGGAGATAAGGTAAAGGTTATCGAGTTTGACGCAGCATTTGAAAACGCACCAATCAAGGTAGAGATTTCAAAGACTGATATCACAGGCGAGAAAGAGTTGCCTGGAGCAAAGCTTTCTGTTATTGATGCTGATGGAAAGCTTGTTGAGAGCTGGATATCTGAAGCAGGAAAGACTCATATGATTGAAAGACTTCCTGTTGGCAAGTACACACTCAGAGAGGAATCTGCACCGTATGGATATAAGGTGGCAAGTGATGTAACCTTTGAAGTAAAGGAGACAGCAGAAATCCAGAAGGTATCCATGAAGGATGAGCAGGTTGTCGGAAAGATTGTCATTGAGAAAACTGACAAAGTAACCGGAAAGCCAATCGAGGGTGTTGTATTTGAAGTAAGAGATAAGGACGGAAAGGTGCTTGATACACTCACTACTGACAAGAATGGTCATGCAGAGAGCAAGGAGCTCACTATCTGTACTTACAACGAGGATGGAACTTTTAAGGAAGATATCCATTATACAGTAGTTGAGACAAAAGCAGCTGACGGATATATCCTTGATGAAACAGCTCATGATGTAACTCTTCGATATGATGACAATGCACCGGATGTTGTTGTAGCAACTCTTAAGCTTGTCAATGTACCGACAGAGCCTAAGCTTCCACAGACAGGCGACAATGCAAATCCGCTTCTTTATCTTGGAATTGGTGCATTTGCACTTATTACAGGTGTTGGAGTAGGACTTCGTGGAAGAAAGAAAAAGAATAAACAGTAACAATAAACCTTGCAGGGAATGTAAGCCAGTGACTTATGTTCCCCGCTTTTTTTGATTTGGAGGACAAACCGTGGTATGAGAAAGAATCAGATATTACAGAAAACGACAAAAAATGACACTCAGGGAACTGGGCGAGAAAAGTGGTTTTGAAAATAGAGGTGATGTAAGAATTGCCCAATACGAAAATGGTTCAAGAGTTCCAAGGACGGGAACCTTGAACAGGATTGCAAAGGCACTAGGCATTCCGCCGGAAGAATTATTCTGTGAGGACTGTAGAAAGTGTATGTTTCTCAAGAATTATTACAGAAAGAAAAGAAAATCTCATACCACTTTTGATATGGGAATCGAAGAAGACAACAGTTACAGAGAACACAAAAATCCTGATGATGAAGGGATTTTATATGACAATTTAGATTAAGGAGGAACCGTAATATGATGAATTACGAGATTTTTAAGGAAGTAGTAAAAGAAAAGTTTATGGATTATATGCCTGAGAAGTTCAAAGGAATGGAGCTTGTGGCAGAACCCGTGGAAAAGGTGAATGTGACTCTTGATGGCATCATCTTACGAGAGGAAGGCAGGAATATTTCGCCTACGATTTATATCAATGACATGTATAAGAAGTATCAGGACTGTGGTGATCTTGAGGTGTCACATCATTGACAAATGTACATCGCCATGATACGATTTGAGAAATATATATATTTTTTGTCGGAAGTGTAGAGTTTTTTGTCGGATACTTTTCTAAAATAAATAAGCTATTACATCTTTATGAAGGTGTTTCAGCATTTGGCACAAGGGGTTATCGCAGAAAGACCTATTTTTTGCAATAACTCAAGTAGAAATGAGGTGAATATCGATGATGCAGCAATTGTATAAATTGACATATGTCAAAAATGGGGGGGGAGAAGCCTACTGACCGTGAATGACGCTCAGGAGAGAATGACAAAAGGAGGACTTTATGAATATTATCAAACATAAATATGGCAAACGAACGGTATCTCTGCTGCTTGCGGTAATTTTGGTGCTATGCCCTTTGCAGGTTAGGGCGGCAGATAACAAGCCAACCATCGAAATTGGTGACTACATTCAGATGGGTACTTATGGGGGAGTGCCAATTGTGTGGCGTTGTGTAGCGAAGGATAGCAATGGGCCATTGATGCTTTCGGATAGAGTATTGTGTGATTACATGCCCTATGATGCAAAAACCAACAAAAATGCCGAAACAGGCTCGCACCGGCGCAATAGCTGGAGAGATAATTTTGGTTCTAATCACTGGAGAGACAGCAACATACGTTCTTGGCTCAATTCCAACGCTGAAGCAGGAAAAGTGAAATGGCTTTGCGGAAATCCGCCAACAGAGGATTCTGTCTATCCTAAAACGGCAGCATATGACCAAAAGGAGGGCTTCCTTCGCAGCTTTCGTTCGGATGAGCTGGGAGCGATTCGAACGGTGAAGCAGCGTTCTATCGTTTCCCATCCGGAGTATACGGCAGGTTATATCGACGCAGCCGGTGTTGATCTTCCCTATAACACCACAATTGATACGGTAGCGGATGGGTATGACAGTGCCCATTATGAATATATTTGGGATAGAGTTTTTCTGCTGGATGTTCAGCAGCTCAAAACGGTTAATGATAACCTGAACGGCTACCATATCGCAAAAAACAGAAGCGGTGTAGCATGGAACTATTGGCTGCGTACACCGATTACAACCTGTAACCATGATATGCGATTTGTGACCCCTCAAGGGAATATTTTGCGTGACGCACCCTATAAGGGATATTACGGCGTTCGTCCTGCCTTCTATCTGAATACGGAAAATTACACCGTATCATCCGGCACAGGACAGAGCGCACAGGACCCCTATGTTGTTTCCGCACCGGATGCGCCGGATGACAGCATTGGCATATCCGGCGCTGTGCGAGAGGATGTGAATGGTGACTGGAATGTGAACACGGATGAGTATCTACAGCTGGAGATGAGTACCCTCTACACTGAGGATCCTGCATATGCAAATGTAACCGTACCGGTGTATACAATCCAGAAGCCTCGCAGCGATAAGGAGAACATGGTGATTGTGTACTGCGCCGAGGGCTACACCAAAAGCCAGCAAAAGCAGTTTGTCGAGGATGTAAAAAAGCTGTGGGGGGAGGTATTGCAGATAGAGCCATATCGCAGCATGGCGGATCGCTTTAATGTCTATGCACTCTGCACGGCATCGGTGGATGGCTATGGCGGTACCAGCACATTTTTTGCTGCGACCGCCAAAGGAGGAATTTCTACTAACAAAGGGAACTGGCGCAACCATGTTTTGGAGCGCATCATAGGCCCTGCGTTTATCGAGAAGATTCATGACGCACATATTCCTAATGAAACGCATCCAAACGAAAACACGATGGATCATAATTATAGACAGTATGATTATGTGTATGAAAATATCAACCAATTCGTTGTGTTGGCGAATAGCGGTGAGTATTTCGGTGGCTCTCATGATAATAAACAATATGGTATTCACTATATTGTTGCGTCAGCGAGAAACGCATATTCTGCGTTTACCCAGCGGCATGAACTGGGACACGGTCTGTTCCATCTGGGAGATGAATATAATTATAGCACTGTTCCTGTAGATGAGTGGAATTACACTACATCACTGAATATGACTGCAACAAAAGATCCCACGAAAGTGAAGTGGAAGCAGCTGCTTGGCTTCCGCAATACCTATACCTGCCCGCATTATGACAGTTATCCTTATACCTATAATTCCAGCAGGGATTGTCTGATGCGAGAAACCTTTCAGAATGATTTTTGCGATGTGTGCAAGCTGCAGGGCATGAAGGTTATGAGTCAGCTCATTAAAAATCCCCCTGCGCTTTATGTGGCTGTTCCTGAGGTGAAAAAGTATATCGGTGATTACAGAAATCCTGCAGAAAAACCTTTTGCCTTTGAGGCAGCGAATTCCTCCGCATATGCGAGCTATCAATATGACAGGAATAGCCGTCTATTAAGCGGCGGCAGTAAAAACAACTTTGATTATAGCAAAATGAAGGGGCAGCAGGTTGAGCTGCGTACCATTATACAAAATCTTTCGGATACCCAAGCGAAGACTGTGACCCTGCGCCTGTGGGTGGAACATTCCAACGGTGACAAAGCGGTCACGACAGATGGGAAGCAGGTTTTCACTACAAAGGAGTTTGACATCCCTGTTTGGAAAGAGAAAAGCAAATTCTGGCCAAAGGGTGCATTGGATTACAAGGGCAGCGACTTTGATTCCGGCCTTGTCAACTGCTCTCTGGTTTACACGATTCCGGAGAATGCCATTCTGCAATACGGCGATACCATCGGCTTTGATATTGTAGATGGTGTGACAGGCGAGGTATTGGCTCATGATGATACGGAGAAGCAGCGCTATGTCGATGTCACCATCCAATATCAGCTGGAGGACGGCACAGATGTTCCAAACACCATGCCAACTACCTTTACTGTTCCGGTAGGCAAAAAGGTTGATTGGCAGCCGCCGCAGGAACTGCACGGCTACGTTTTTGTTCACGCGGAGGGAATGGAAAATGCTGTCCCGAGCAATGGTATGACGATTCGTTATATTTATAAAAGGACTGAGGAACGCCCCGAGCCGCCGGTGACAAAAAATTATACGGTGAAATATGATTGGGGCTCTGTATTCCCGACAGGCGTAACGCTGCCGCAGAATAGCAACTCCTATTCCAGCGAGCAGCAGGCGAGGGATGCTGTGGATACGGAATATACCGCTGCAACTCGCATTAAGGCGCCAAAGGATGGCAAAAACGGCACATGGGCTTTTTCGGGCTGGGGTACCGGAAGCTTAAACGATACAACCGTGGTATTCAGTGGAAGCTGGAGTTTTACGGCGGATACAGCGCCGATAACGCCTCCGAGCGGTACAGCAAGCTACAAGATTACCGCAACGGCAGGTATCGGTGGAACAATCTCTCCCGGTGGCACGACAACGGTATCTGCCGCAGGTCAGCTTACATATACAATCAAGGCGAACGAAGGATATTATATTGCGGACGTAAAGGTGGATGGTTCGGAAGTGACAGCAACCACAAGCTACACCTTTAGTGATGTGAATACTGATCACACCATAGAAGTTACCTTTAAACAGGAAAGCCAGACACCGGATGTGCCGGATGTGATTGCACCAAGCATAACCACACAGCCTGGAAATGCGACAGTGAAGGTAGGTGAGACTGCGTCCTTTACCATAGCAGCAAGCGGTACAGATCTTACCTATCAGTGGCAGATAGACAGAAATGATGGGAAAGGATGGGTAAACATTGACGGTGCAACGGCAACGAGCTATACCACATCCACAGTCAATATAAGCTGCAACGGATTTAAGTATAAGTGTGTTGTTTCAAACAGCGCAGGAAACGTAGAGAGTAATTCCGCAACATTGACCGTACAGGATGCGGGCGGTTCCGATAATCCTGACACACCGAATAACACCTATCAGATTATTGATGGAGCAAACAGTAGTTGGACGCATGACAGTGATGGTAATATCACCATCCGGGGTAACGGAGACTTCTCCAAGTTTACCGGAGTTAAGGTGGACGGAAATTTGATAGACAGGAGCAACTACACTGCAAAGGAAGGCTCTACCATTATCACACTGAAAGCTTCCTACCTGAATACACTTTCGGCAGGAACCAATACAGTTGAAATCCTTTGGACGGATGGTTCTGCAAGCACCACATTTACCATCAAAGCAAATACCTCTGATAACAGTAATAACAACCAGAATGACAATAACAATAGCGATTCCTCTGATGACAAGCCATCGAGTGGAACTGATAAGAAGGATGTGACTGCACCTAAAACCGGGGACAACACACCGAGTGTATGGCTGTTTATACTATTAATTCTTTCCGGAACGGGATTGATTATTACCGTAAAGAAACGCAGAGAAAATTTGAATTCATAGAAACGATAGTTAAAAAATGAAACGAGAAAATAACCATGGAGAAGGCGGGCATGTATGTCCGTCTTTTTTTCAAAGAAAACACAACAGGGAGTGTACGCTGCGGAAGAGGTGAAAGAAAAGGCACAGACGGAATCAAAGCAGAAGGCGTGTATGGGAATGGAAATGGAAATTTCTTCTCAATCAGGTAAATCCTAAAAATGCAATGCGCTCATTTGGAACATTTGTTTCTAAGATTGATTGGTCGAAGTCAGATTCCTTAAGAGAACTGTTTAGACCATTTGAGCATCTTGGGACAGAAAAGATATATGCTTTATAGACATAAAAAGCAAGATTGAATAGCAACCCTCCCAAAGTTGTGCATTTGCAACCAATGTTTTCTTTACTTTCAGCCACCTGTAGGTATAATTTTGGGTATAAATTGAATTGGAGGTATTTATTTTGATAGGTGACAATATTAAGTTTTACAGAAAAAAAAATCAGCTTACACAGGATGACATTGCTGAGGCATGTAATGTGACAAGACAGGCGGTGTCGAAATGGGAGAACGGTGTTTGAGTTATAATAGGACCAAGTTAGATGAAACCCAGTAAAATCAAGGGGTTATGCCTAATTTAGTCCTTATTTTTATACCATTTTAGCGGTAAAGATAGGGCAGCGCTGCAATATTAAACCGAAAATTCAAGTCAGCATCACAGATGTCCACAATCAGTCTGAGAGTGAATCTGTGCGCTTAGATTAGGTACAATTTTATATCAAAAACATTTAGTGAGGACTAAATTAGCACTTGAGATGGAATATTCCATCAGCTGATTTGGTCCTCTTTTTATTTGAGAGGAGTGGTCGAATGGGCAAAGTGTTAATTTGGTTCGTAATCATTATTAGTACAGTGGTTCTCTACTGTCTTATGAAAGTTAAGGCAGAGAGTGATGAACTGTATGAGGAATTAATGAAAAAGCATTTTTATGGCAGGTCTGATGATATTCCTGCATCTGACAAAACCGAGCACTTGAAAGGGTGTGGGTAATTATATGAAATTTTGCAAAACAATAATGCAGACAATACAGAAAAGGAGTGAAAGGAACATGAATAACAAGTTAGAAGTAATCGGCATTGATCATGGCTGGTCAATGATGAAAACAATCTCTCAGGTATTTGTCACAGGAGTTAAGGAGATTACAACAACTCCGGCACTTTTCGGCGATGTACTTGAGTATACAGAGCATCATGCGATATGGCAGATCAGATATTGATGATGAATACTTTGCCATTATTAAGGCAGAGATAGAGGATTTTGTTGATAAGGTATATAACTCAATCCGTGAGTTTGGGTATAACTTAAAGACTACACCGATTGTATTTGTCGGAGGCGGGGCAGTTGTGATGAAGAATTTTGGTAGTCATGATGCTAAGAACATTTCCTATAACCTTGATGTAAAGGCAAATGCAAGAGGATATGAGCAGCTTGCCACAATGGGACTTAAAAGCACTAAGCGATTATCATAAGGAGGCAGATGATGGGAAGAAGACTTGAATATGAAGTAAAAACTTCTGTCCGCCTCAACATGAGCAATCCTCAGCATGTGAAAATCAATGATGTGATTCAGAACCTTGATCCGAAGATTTTCAAATCTAAGAATCAGTTCATCATAGATGCGATTCAGTTTTACATTGATAATTATGGAAAAGAAACTTTTGTTATCAAGAAGAAGGAAAAAGAGAGGGCTGAATATATCCGGTCAGAAGATATTGATGACATTAAGGAAGAAGTCATTGAAGCAGCAACCAATGAGGCTAGATATGCGTATATCAGAAATAGTAAAGATGTTTACAGCTTCAATTTCAATGTATTACCTGAAACACAGGCAAAGGCATCATTCAGTCACACATTTAGGAAAGTAGAAGGCAATCTGTCGGAAATCCATATCTTCCACACAGACCGGGGAAATGAATTTAAAAATGAGACGATTGAGGAACTGTTAGAAACGTTTCATATAGAACGTTCCCTGAGCCATAAGGGATGTCCTTATGATAATGCAGTGGCAGAAGCTACGTTCAAGGTCATTAAAACAGAATTTGTGTGGAATGAAACATTCCATACACTAGAAGAACTGAAGATAAAACTATGGGATTATGTAAACTGGTATAATCATCACCATATACATTCCTCCCTAGGGTATCAAACGCCTGTACAATATCGGGAAAATAACCTAAAAAAATTTGTCTGACAAAGTGTTGACAATCCACCCCTGCAGTCGGAGAGCTGACTGTAGAAAAGAAGGGAGAGGTACTTGACGGATTTAAGGGCGGACTTCTTGCAAGCTCATATGAGAAAGAGTTTGTTTATAAGGAAGGCTCACTTGCCGGAGCAAAATTCAAAGTTTATGCTGCCGAGGATATTTACACAGCAGACAACCAGAAGGATGCAGACGGAAACCGCATTAAGTATTACAGCAAGCCATTCAAGTGTGATGTCACAGGAAATGATAAGAACTATGGATTTAATGTGGTGAATGAAAACAGTACAGAGCTTGTAGTATTTGAGGCTGCAATCGACCTTATGAATTATGTCGATATCTTCGCGGATTATGAATCAAATAAGCTGGCACTTGGGATGCTTGCAGATGCACCACTTGAGACTTTTCTTCGGGAACATCCGCAGATTACTTCCATCCGGTTCTGCCTTGATGGAGATGAGCCGGGGAGAAAAGCAGCAGCTGAACTTATGAGAAAGTATTATGAGCTTGGATATGAGGTAGAAGACTGTCCGCCACCTGCCGGATATAAGGATTACAACGAGTGGCTTGTAGCGGCAAAGCTTAATCTGAGGTGAAAAAAGCGGATATGTTTTATAAGCAGACGATTAAGGCAAAGACTGTCATAGACAGGGTTGAGACTGCTGTGGAAGCCAATCTATCAGGATGTCTGCTATCCGGTCACAAAGGATTTCAGGGAAAAACTCTATAATGAGATTATCTCTGAATATGAGAAAGCAAAGGATAAGAGCAACGAAAAGGCGAGGGAGAGTGCCGAGAAACATCATGGCAATCCAGATAAAGAGAAGGACAAAGAGGCAACACCCTTTCGATAATTAGTAATCAGGGTACAGGGGCGGCCAAGGCTGCCCCACTTACAGAATGGAGGAAACAGAATGGATATGGAGGCAGTGATAGTTTCTATCTGGGCAAGTGCATCTTTTTCCAGTTTTATTGCTTTTTCAGGTCTGGTTTCAAGGGCGGCCTGAATTCTTGATTAGTTAAAGTTTTTTAACTTTCCTGATTTTAAAATAATACCGATCAATAATATCCTGCAATGTAATGGATTTCATTTTTTCATCTACCATATTTTGAATTTCATGATAGAAGTCCCCAATAGCGAATTGAATGTTGATACCGATTCCACAATCCGGATTGGTATCTGTGTCCAGGTGAAGCAGCGGCTTATCGCCCTCTACAGCTCGGTAGATGTCATACATATTGATTTTATCTGCCGATTTTGCAAGAGCGGCATTCGCATGACCTTGTGTGTTGACAACAATGCCTGTATTTTTCAGGGTTGCCATAAGCTGTCTGACATAAGCCGGGTTTGTCTTGATACTTTCTGCAATTTTTGTGCTGGAGAGTTGTTCGTCGTCTCCAAGAGCAATAAATATAAGAATATGAATGGTGTCACTAAGCTTTGTGGAATATTTCATTTGTCACCTCGAATTTTCTTCTTGCAATTTTTAAACTTACATGATAATATGATTTTAATGCTTGATGTAAATTTAATTTTAACAAGTAAAAAAATAAAAGTCAAGCAAAATAAAAAGTGTGGAATCTGACATAAAAAAGGAGATAAAGTGGTGTATGCAAAAGGAGGAACAAGTCAGTTTTCTGGCAGAAAAAATCCATCAGGCAGATGCCGTTTTGATAGGCGGTGGTTCTGGTCTTTCCAGTGCGGCGGGATATAACCATTATCATTGGCTACCCTATATGGAGGAATGCTTACAAGATTTCAAGGAGTGGTATGGACTGAAATCTCCTTTTGATGGTTTTTACTACTGTTATTCATCGCCGGAACAACAGTGGGCATATTACGCACGTTACATACAAAGTATGTGGGATGCACCTACAGGACAGCCATACTATGACCTGCGTGATATTGTGGCGGAAAAAGAAATCTTTGTTTTAACAACCAATATAGATATGCAGTTTGAACGGATTTTTCAGAAAGAAAGGATTTGCGATTATCAAGGTAACAGCGGCTATGTTCAATGCAGTCAGCCTTGCCATGACCAAATTTATTCCAATGTAGAAATGATTCGCAGGATGAACGAAAATATCCGGGAGCTGCGTGTTACTTCCGAGCTTCTGCCAAGATGTAATGAGTGTGGAAGAATCATGGTTCCATGGGTAAGGGATGATACATTTTTGGAGGGGAAAGACTGGAGGGAAGGTGTAAGGCGATATGAGAATTTCCTAAAAAAATATCTCATGAATGGAACAGATAAGAATGTTGTACTGTTGGAGCTGGGGGTTGGAGAGATGACACCCAGTATTATTAAACTTCCTTTTTGGGAAATGACATACAAAAATGAAAAGGTGTTTTATGCCTGTCTGAATCAGAAGAAATCCTCAACTCCAGAACATATAAAAGACAAAGGCATTTATATAGCAGGAGATTTGGCAGAAACCCTGCGGGATTTGAAAGAAAACATAGCGGGAAAGGAAAGGTGATGAAGATGAATGTATATCAAGAGATAAGTCAAATCATCAAAAAAGCAGATGGTATTTTGATTGGAGCCAGTAATGGTTTGTCTATCGCAGAGGGATATAATATTTTTGCAGATGACGCATGGTTTCAGGAAAATATGGGAGATTTCAGAGATAAATACGGACTGCGTTGTGTTTTACACGGATTTTCAGTGCCAATGAAGGTAGAAGAAAAGTGGGCGTTTGTCAGCAGACTTGTTAAGGCAAAAGCTATGCAGGATGAGTCGAGTGAGATTATGAAAAACATCTATGCACTAGTAAAGGATAAAGAATATTTCGTAGTAACTTCCAATGCGGAGGATCATTTTGTGCCGGCAGGTTTTGAGGCAGACCGTGTTTTTGAAATGGAAGGGAAATTAACCCAGATGCGGTGCAAGAACAGATGTCATGACGAGGTCTATCCTAATCAAAAAGCAGTTCTTGCCATGACAGAAGAGGAAGTAAACGGAAGAGTACCCAAAGAGTTACTGCCGAAATGTCCAAAATGCGGTGGAGATATGGAAGTAAATTGGGGTGAGATGTCCTCGTTTAAAGAAACGAAAAATTGGAAGGAAAAGGCTGCCCGCTATCAAGAATTTATTCAGAACTTACATGGAAAGAAGCTGGTAATTCTGGAATTTGGCATTGGTTGGAGAAATCAGATGATTAAAGCTCCTTTGATGCAGCTTGCAGCAGTAGAACCACAGGCAAGTTATATCACATTTAACAAGGGTGAAATTTACATTCCAGAGGAAATTAAAGAAAAATCCATCGGTGTGGATGGTAATCTTATGGTAGCGTTAAAGGAAATCAGAAAGGAAATCTAAGGAAAATGACAAGAGAAGAAAAAGCGGTATATTACAAACATAATGGATTTAATTGCTGTCAGTCGGTTATCAAGGCAATGATCGATTTATCAAATTCTGATAAGGAAATACTGACGAATGCTGCATCCGGATTTGCGGTAGGTATGGGAGGTATGGAAGCAACTTGTGGTGCATTGATTGGAGCAACCATGATGGCGGGAATTGTAAAGCCAGGGAAGAAAAGTGCGATAACGGCACGCGAGATATTAAACAAATTTCAGGAATATTCAGGTGCAACCATATGTAAAGACCTAAAGGGAAAGGATACAGGTGTTGTACTCTGTGAATGTGATGATTGCATTCGCAATGCAATACGTGCTTTTGACGAGGTGTTGCCGATGGAATCAGAAAGGGAAAGATAGACTAAGTAAGGTAGTTAAAGATATTACAGTTGTGAGACAGGAGAATGAAAAAAATGAGCTGTTACGAAAATTTGGTAATGAAAACACAAATGAACTATTCAAGACACTATAGTACCTATGCATACGGCGGTACTGCTATAGTGTTGAGCAAACAAAAACCACTTCCTTATGAGGAACAGATTCAGGAATTTGTTCGCAGAGTGCAGGAGGCAGAGTGTATCATAGTAGGCGGAGCATCCGGTTTATCAGCGGCTGGAGGTGGTGACTTTTATTATAGTGATACCCCTTCTTTTCGTGAGCATTTTGGAAAATTTGCAGATAAGTATGGATTCAAAGGTGCTTTTAGCGGAATGATGCATCGGTTTTCTACAAGAAATGAACACTGGGGATATGTGGCAACCTTTTTAAATACTACACAAAATGCTCCTATCAGAGAGCCATATCTGGATTTGGATAAAATTTTGCAGGGAAAAGATTTTCATATCTTAACGACTAATCAGGATACACAGTTTGTAAAGATTTATCCGGAAGAAAAGGTCAGTGAGATTCAGGGAGATCATCGTTTCTTCCAGTGTTCCCAGTGTTGTCAGGATGAAACATGGGATGCCGTACAACCTGTGGCAGATATGATTGCGGCTATGGGAGAGGGGACAATGGTGCCGGATGAACTGATTCCTCGCTGCCCTCATTGTGGTGCGGAAATGTTTCCGTGGGTAAGAGGATATGGGAATTTTCTGCAAGGGAAAAAATACGAAGAAGAATATGAGAAAATCTCAAAATACATTCAAAAGAACAAAGATAGAAAAATTCTCTTTATAGAACTTGGAGTAGGGCGCATGACACCGATGTTTATACAGGAACCGTTTTGGGAACTGACAAACAGCTTGAAAGATGCATATTATATCTCCGTAAATTCAGAATATCAGTTTTTGCCGGAATTCATTGAAGATAAGGGGATTGCTATTTTGGGAGATATAGGAACAGTGTTAAAAGATTTGCTGAAAGCAAAAGAGGAAAGTGCATTTGTATAGGATACTTGTTCTTGATATTCCACTTAATGGAGAAACATTAGAATATTGATTGATACAAAACTGCACTCAGGGATATTGTGGGTGCAGTTTTGCATTAAAATTATTGATTACGATACAGTTTCTGATATGCAGTAGGTAATATCTGAAATGTATCTCGGAAAGCCGATATAAATTTACTTTGGCTTTTATATCCCACAGCGGCGGCAATTTCCGAAATAGATTTATCTTCCTGCAACAGCATATTCGATGCCAACTTCATACGGTATTCTTTCATGTAAGAAGCGATGGGCATTCCATAGACTGCTTTGAAAATGGATTTCAAAGTAGTGGTGTTCATCAGGTACTGTTTTGACAACTCTTCAATAGTATAGCGGCGTTTTAGGTCGGATGTCATCAGACTGTGAATTTCTTTGATAGTTTCCACCTGTCCGGAAAACTACTGGTTCAATCTTTTTGTATTTTCTAAATCCAGCATATCTAAAAACAACAGCACCTCTTGAACTTTTAATTTGAAATAAGGTAAGTACATTCTTTCTGGCAAATCATATAATTCTGAAAAAATATGTTCGATTTTCTCGCTGGCTGGCATAGCAATATGCCCCTTTTGTTCACAAAATTTTGCGTAGAGGTTATTTCCGTTGATGCCTGCTTCAGAAAGAATGTCTGGTGGTGTAGCAGTTAGCGCATCCAAATCAATGAAGACGGATACACCTTGATAATATCCTAATGCATTGGGTACTTTCCCGTTCAGAATTGCGGGCATTTGCAAAGCAGCATAATTTTGACGAACAATTATTTGTTCCAAATGACGGTGAAACACTGGAATTTTAATAAAATTGAGGTGAACAATATCCTTTCCACGGAAAATCGAACATATTTTTTCAGAATTATATGATTTGCCAGAAAGAATGTACTTACCTTATTTCA
>ENA-UEPI01001102-UEPI01001102.1-human-gut-metagenome-genome-assembly--contig:-NODE-1102-length-14241-cov-2.888520_pt1 | contig 14241 bp, 9 predicted proteins | sample MGYA00242899_ERZ507914 | MGnify/ENA primary metagenome ERZ507914 (study PRJEB26167, sample SAMN06115442) | human gut metagenome | host: Homo sapiens | place: China:Chongqing | collected 2015-07-28...
AAACAGTGAGCTTCATCTCGGAGCGCCGCAAGGTGACGCTTCCGGTCGGCGAATTGCTCTATGTCGAATCCAACGACACGGAAGTGTTTCTGCACACGGCGGACGGCGGGCTCTATCCTACGCGAACCCGGATTTCGCAGTGGGAGCGTTTGTTGGACGATCGGTTCATACGCATCCACCGTGCTTGGCTGGTCAATGCCGAGCGGGTGTCCCGGGTCACTATGACGGATGTGACCATAGAGCGGGTCACTCTCGAAGTTTCCCGGAAATACCGCAACGCCGTCGCCGAGCGTTTCGGACTGCATAAGCCTGCGCGGTAACGTTCGTTCCGTCATTTTCCTATCCTGTCCGATGCGGCCTTGTGTCGATTGGATACGAATGTGCGTATATATGCAAAAAAGCGTCCCGTGAAGGGACGCTTTTCATTTCGAGGGGCGGTTATTATTTGCCCATGTAGTTTTTCACGTAGTGGTGGTGCTGTCCGTAGCGCTCGAATGCTGCCCGGTCCAGGGATTCCTGGGCCGAAGGATCGGCGATCGAGATGATCAGCCGCGCACGCTCCTGCAGGCTTTTGCCATAGCGATTGACGGCGCCGTTTTCGGTGACGAACCAGTGGATGTGGTTGCGGGTGGTTACCACGCCTGCGCCGCAGGTCAGTTCCGGAGCGATCTTCGAGATGCCTTTGTTGGTCACCGAAGGCATGGCGATAATCGCCTTGCCGCCTTTCGACAGCGAAGCGCCGTAGATGAAGTCTATCTGGCCGCCGACACCCGAATAGAATTTCGTGCCCAGCGAATCGGCGCAAACCTGACCGGTGATATCCACCTGGAGTGCCGAGTTGATGGCCGTTACGCGGTCGTTCTTGGCGATGATGAACGGATCGTTGGTGTATCCCACGTCCATCATCAGTACGCCCGGGTTGTCGTCGATGAAGTCGTAAACCCGCTGCGAACCCATCAGGAAGGTGGAAACCATCTTGCCCTTGTCGATGTTCTTCGCTTCGCCGTTGATGACACCCTTCTCCACCAGCGGGAGAACGCCGTCGGCGAACATTTCGGTATGGATACCCAGGTTCTTATGGTTGCCGAGCTGTGCCAGAACCGCATTCGGAATAGCGCCGATACCCATCTGAAGCGTCGCACCGTCTTCGATCAGGGCCGCGCAGTGCTTGCCGATGCGGGTTTCGATCTCGTTGGGTTCGGTGAAATGCGCCTCTTCCAGCGGGGTATCGTCCTGTACGAAGAGGTCGATTTTCGACGAGTGGATCATCGCGTCGCCGAACGAACGGGGAACGTGCTTGTTCACCACCGCGATCACCGTGCGAGCCGTTTCCACGGCTGCCAGGGTCGCATCGACCGAGGTGCCGAGCGAAACGTAGCCGTGTTTGTCGGGCGTCGATACCTGGATCATCGCTACGTCGCAAGGTACCGTGCCGCTGCGGTAGAGCTTCTGGGTTTCGCTCAAAAAGATGGGAATGTAGTCCGCATAGCCGCTTTGCGTCACTTTGCGCACGTTTCCGCCCACGAAGAACGAGTCGAGCTGGAAGATGCCTTCGAACTGCGGATCGGCATAGGGAGCCGGCCCTTCCGTGTGCAGGTGGTGGATGTGCACATCCTTGAATTCGTGGTTGGCGCCGCGTTCGCACATGGCCTTAATCAGGCACTGGGGGGCCGAAGCGACCGAGCTGAGGTGAATATGGTCACCCGATTTGATGACTTTCACGGCTTCGGCTGCCGTTGTGAATTTAATCTGAGTGTTCATTTCTTTTTTCTTATTTTAGATAAGATTCCTTGCATTCGGTTAGTTGCGTTTTACCTCGACTTGCTCGTAACCTTCGATGACATCTCCTACGCGGATGTCGTTGAAGGATTCGATGTTCAGACCGCAGTCCTGGCCCGTGAGCCCCTCCTTGACATCGTCCTTGAACCGTTTGAGCGAGCCGAGCTTGCCCGTGTAGATCACGATACCGTCGCGGATCACGCGGATCGGGGTGTGGCGGGTCAGCTTGCCTTCTCGGACGACGCATCCGGCGACGGTGCCGACTTTGGAAATTCGGAAGATCTCCATGACTTCCGCCGAGCAGACAATCTCTTCCTTCATCACCGGTTCGAGCATGCCTTCGATGGCATCCTTGATGTCGTTGATCGCATCGTAGATGATCGAATAGAGGCGGATTTCGATCTCCTCCTTTTCGGCGAGCTTGCGTGCCGATGCCGACGGACGGACCTGGAAGCCGACGATGATGGCATTCGAGGCCGCCGCCAACAGAACGTCCGATTCCGAAATCTGACCGACGGCCGAGTGGATCACATTCACCTGCACGGTCTCCTTCGAGAGCTTGATCAGCGAACCCGACATAGCCTCAACCGAACCATCGACATCGCCTTTTACGATGATATTCAGCTCCTTGAACGATCCGATGGCGATGCGGCGTCCGATTTCGTCGAGCGTCACGTGCTTCTGGGTCATGATGCCCTGGATACGCTGGAGTTGCTCGCGTTTGTTGGCGATTTCACGGGCCGAGCGGTCGTCCTCCATGACGTTGAACGTGTCGCCTGCCTGGGGAGCACCGTTCAGACCGAGCACCTGTACCGGCGTCGAAGGGCCAGCTTCGGTCACTTTTTGGCCGTTTTCGTTGAACATCGCTTTCACACGGCCCGTGTGTATGCCCGAAAGCATTACGTCGCCTATGTGCAGCGTACCGTTTTGTACGAGCACCGTAGCTACGTAACCGCGGCCCTTGTCGAGTGTCGATTCGATGACGGCTCCCGAAGCGCGGCGGTTCGGATTGGCCTTCAGGTCGAGCATTTCGGCTTCGAGCAGCACTTTTTCGAGCAGTTTGTCGAGATTCAGGCCCTTTTTGGCCGAAACTTCCTGATCCTGGTATTTGCCGCCCCACGACTCCACGAGGTAGTTCATCTGCGAGAGCTGCTCCTTGATGTGGTCGGGGTTGGCTGCGGGTTTGTCGATCTTGTTGATGGCGAAAACCATCGGGACGCCTGCCGCCTGGGCGTGGTTGATCGCCTCGACGGTCTGGGGCATCACGTTGTCGTCCGCCGCTACGATGATGATCGCTACGTCGGTGATCTTGGCACCACGGGCGCGCATGGCGGTGAAAGCCTCGTGGCCGGGGGTGTCGAGGAACGTGATTTTCTGGCCGTTCAGCTCTACACTGTAAGCACCGATGTGCTGGGTGATACCGCCTGCCTCACCTTCGATGACGTTGGTTTTGCGGATGTTGTCCAGCAGCGAAGTCTTACCGTGATCGACGTGTCCCATGACGGTTACGATCGGCGGTCGCGGCACGAGGTCTTCCTCGCTGTCCTGTTCGTCGTCGCCGATGGCTTCCTGGATGTCCGCCGATACGAATTCGGTCTTGAAGCCGAACTCTTCGGCTACGACCACGAGCGCCTCGGCGTCGAGACGCTGGTTGATCGACACCATCAGACCCAGGTTCATGCAGGCCGTGATGACCTCGGTCGCCGAAACGTTCATCATCGTAGCCAGCTCGGCTACGGTCACGAATTCGGTGACCTTCAGGATGGAGCGTTCCTGCTCTTCGCGCTGGAATTCTTCGTTCATGCGCTCGGCTACGGCTTCGCGTTTTTCCTTGCGGTATTTCGAACCTTTGCTCTTGGCGTTTTTCGACGTCAGGCGGGCCAGTGTATCTTTCACCTGCTTCGAAACCTCCTCGTCGCTGATTTCGGGACGAACGACGGGCTTCGGAGCTTTGAGTTTGTCCTTGCGGGTCTTCTTGTTCTCTCCCGGACGGGGTTGGTTGGATTGCGGGCCTTGTCCGCGGCCGGGCTGTGCGGCGGATTTGCCGTTGCTGCCCGGCTTGGGGCTGCCTGCCGGCGTACGGGTCACGTCCACTTTCTCTTTACTCAGGCGTTTGCGTTTGTGGCGGTTGCCCGGTGTGAATCCCGATACGTCCATCGTGCCGAGTACCTGCGGGCCCGTGAGGGTCTGCACGGCGGGGCGGAAGATGTTGTCGCTCTTGGGCGCCGCTTCCGGTTCGGGTTTGGCTGCGGAAGCCGTTTCGGAGGCAGGTGCCGCTTCCGTTTTGGGGGCGGCCGGTTGCGGTGCCGGCTGCGGTTTCGGAGCCGCAGCCTCCGGTACGGGCTCTGCCGCCGGTTTGCTTACCGGTTTCGGAGCCGGTTTGGGCTTGGGCGAAAGATCTATTTTGCCCAGAATTTTGGGCTGGGGCAGTTCGTCCTTGACGCTGATGACGTTGCTTTTGATAATTACCTCCTGCTCCTCTTCGCGCGTCTGTTTCTGTGCCTCTTCGAGGGTGATCGTAGCCTGCTTCTGGGAGATTCGCTCCCGGATGCTTTCCCGTTCGTTGCCGGTAATTCGGCTCCCGCCGAATTCCTTCTCCAGAACGGCATAGACGTCCGGTTCCACCAGCGTATTGGGCGAACCGTCGGTTTTTATACCCTTCTTTTGCAGGAAGTCCGTGATGGTATTCAATCCCACCTTGAACTCCTTGGCAACCTGGATAAGTCTTAATTTTCTTTCGTTACTCATATATCGGTTTTAATTTTTGTGCGATGGGACGGATTACTCCTCGAATTCCGCTTTCAGTATCTCGACGACTTTCTGTGCCTGTTCCAGCTCCAGGTCGGCACGGGCGGCGATCTCTTCGACGGGCAGTTCCAGCACGCTCTTGGCCGTGTCGCAGCCGCAGGCTTTCAGGGCGTCGATCACCCAGCCGTCGATCTCGTCGGCAAATTCGGTGAGTGCAACGTCTTCCTCCTCGATTTCGCGGTAAACATCGATATCGTAGCCGGTCAGCATCTTCGAAAGCCGGATGTTCAGGCCGCCCTTGCCGATGGCCAGCGATACCTGGTCGGGCTTGAGATAGACCGAAGCTGTCTTCTTCTCCTCGTCGATGGTGATGCTCGAAATCTTCGCGGGGTTCAGGGCACGCTGGATCATTAACTGCGGGTTGGTCGTGTAGTTTACCACGTCGATATTTTCATTGCGCAGCTCCTTGACGATCGAGTAGATGCGCGATCCCTTCATGCCGACGCAGGCACCGACCGGATCGATGCGTTCGTCGTAGGATTCGACGGCTACCTTGGCACGCTCGCCGGGGATGCGGACGATCTTCTTGATGGTGATCAGACCGTCGAAAATTTCGGGGACCTCCTGCTCGAAGAGCCGTTCGAGGAACTGGTTGGCCGTGCGCGAAAGGATGATGCGCGGCTGGTTGTTGTTCATCTCGACGCTCTTGACGATCGCCTTGATCGTGTCGCCCTTGCGGTAATAGTCGTTGGGAATCTGCTCGGTCTTGGGCAGGATCAGCTCGTTGCCCTCGTCGTCGAGGATCAGCACCTCTTTCTTCCATACCTGATATACCTCGCCGGTGATGATCTCGCCGACCTTCTCCGAATATTTTTCGTAAAGGTTGGCCTTCTCCAGATCGAGGATGCGCGAAGCGAGATTCTGACGCAGCGACAGCACGGCCCGACGTCCGAACGATTCAAGTTTGATCGGATCGACGTATTCGTCGCCCACTTCGTAGGTCGGATCGATGGCCTTAACCTCCGATACGGCGATTTGCATGTTCGGATTCTCCACCGCGCCGTCCTCCACGACCGTACGGTTTCGCCAGATCTCCAGGTCGCCCTTTTCCGGGTTGATGATCACGTCGAAATTCTCGTCCGTCTCGAACTGCTTCTGAAGCGCGTGGCGGAAAACGTCCTCGAGGACTCCGATCATCGTGGCCTTGTCGATGTTTTTAAGCTCCTTGAACTCTGCGAAATTGCTGATAAGATTAAGATTATCCATTGGTTTTTTATCTTGTTTATTTTTGAATTTCCACTATTTGAAATCGAGGTATTCCTTCGTGTATTTGATCTCTGAGAAAGGGTAGCGGCGCGTAACCCGCACCGTCTGTTTCCGCTTTTTACCCTCTACGGCCTGCTTCTCCTCGTAGGAGAGGGTGAGTCCCTCCTGGTCCGCCTCGTCGAGCGTCGCCAGAATCTTCACGCCGCTTTTGAGCAGCACTTCGACCGGCTTGCCGATCAGTTTGCGGTATTGGCGGAGGTGCTTGAGTTCCGAGCCGATGCCTGCCGAAGCTACCGTGAGGGAGAAATCCTCCGTGTCGCGGTCGAATTCGGCCTCGATCGCGCGGCTCAGCTCCACGCAGGTTTCGATACCTACCGAGGTGTCGCTGTCGATCAGCAGTTCCACTTCGTTGGCGGGCGAACAGGTGCAATCCACTACGAACAGGTCGGTGCCGACGAGTTTGGCATTGGCTATTTCGGTGATTTTCGTACAATCGATCATATTTGCTGATGTTATCAATAAAGTCGTTTTCCGGTGCGGGCAGTTCGTGCAAATCCGGACATCTGTCCTTCCCCGGCGAAAACTTGAAGTTCGTTCAGTCGTTTTTGCGGCCGGCCCGGAGGCGTTCGGCTTTTTGACGAAAATGTAGGAAATCGTCGCTTCCCGTTCGTTTTCATCGTCTTGCGTCCTGCGTTTTCTTCGAACATTGCATCGCAAGGAGCACTATTCGCGCCCGAATCTTGTCCCTGTTGTAGCAGGAGCTGTAATCGGGTACCCGCATGGCCCGCAACTGCCGGTTTCTCCCGACGGAATGGGCATGCGAGGGCATGCGGGTCGAGAAAATCGTGCGGATGATTCGCCGGTCGGGAGCGGTGAATATATCTACGAAATAAGGGGACTTGCTCGTCCCCTTACCTCTCTATACCCGTTTACGCTACAAATATAGCGAATGTTTTCCTATTTTCAAACCTTTGTGTCGAAAAATTATTCGTCTTTTTCGTTGCTCTGAGAGTAGGGCTTGATAATGCCGCGCTGCGATTCGCGGATGAACCGGATGAGTCGGTCGCGTTCGGGACTTTGCGGAATCTGTTTTTCGACCTCCTCACAGCCGTTCAGGTAGTTCAGGCCGCTTTGGAAGAGGATGCGGCAGGCGTCGTGAATTTGTGAGATCGTTTCCGGCGTGAATCCGCGGCGGCTCAGACCGACGCGATTGACGCAGGCGAAACGTACCGGATCGTTGTTGCTGACGGTGATGAAGGGGGGAATGTCCTTGCCCACCAGCGCGCCGCCCTGAATCATCGTATGCTCTCCGATGCGGGTCCACTGATGTACGGCTACGTGGCCGCCGATAACGGCCCAATCGCCGACTTCGACCTCTCCGGCGAGCGATACGCGGTTGGCCATGACGCAGTGGCTGCCTACCACGTCGTCGTGGGCGATATGCACGTAAGCCATAATCAGGTTGTGGCTGCCGACGACGGTCTTGCCCCGGGAGGCGGTGCCCCGGCTGATGGTGACGCATTCGCGGATTTCGTTGTAGTCGCCGATTTCTGCCGTCGTTTTTTCACCGACGAACTTCAGGTCCTGCGGGGTGCAGGCGATCGATGCGGCCGTATGGATCTTGCAGCCTTTGCCGATGCGGGCTCCGTCGTGGATCACGGCCCCGGGGCCGATCCAGCAGTCGTCGCCGATCACCACATCGCCGGCGATGTAGGCGAAAGGCTCCACCGTTACGTTCTTTCCGAGTTTCGCGTCGGGATGGATGTATGCCTGGTTGCTTATCATGTGCGGTTACTCTTTATTTTTAACGATCTGGGCCATCATCGTGGCTTCGCAGGCGAGCGTTTCGCCGACGAAGGCCTTGCCTTCGACTACGGCTACGCCTCGTCGGATGGGCTCCAGCAGTTGAACTTCGAAATGAAGGGTGTCGCCCGGAACCACCTTGCGCTTGAATTTTACGCCGTCGATCTTCATGAAATAGGTCGAGTAGTGCTCCGGATCAGGAATACTGCGTAATACCAGCATACCGCAACATTGCGCCATCGCTTCGACGATCAGCACACCCGGCATGACCGGCTCTTCGGGGAAATGTCCCACGAAGAACGGCTCGTTCATCGTGACGTTCTTGATGCCGGCTACCGTCGTGTCGTCGATGTAGAAGATGCGGTCCACCAGCAGGAACGGCGGACGGTGGGGCAGCATCCGCCGTATATCGTTGATGTCATAGACGGGCGGTTTGCGGCAGTCGTATTGGAAACGGGGCTTTTCGCCTTCGCGGCGGATGGTCCGTTTTACCTGTTTCATAAACTCCGTGTTGGCGAAATGGCCGGGACGAGTGGCCCATACGCGGCCCTTGATGCGTTTGCCCAGCAAGGCGAAGTCGCCCAGCAGGTCGAGGAGCTTGTGGCGGGCCAATTCGTTGTTGAAACGGAGCTCCAGGTTGTTCAGGTAGCCGCCCGTGATGCGGATATCCTGTTTGTTGAAAATTTTCTTGAGATGTTCGAGCTGATCGTCCGGGACGGGATTCTCCACGACGACGATCGCGTTGTCCAGGTCGCCGCCCTTGATCAGGTTCATCTTCATCAGAGGTTCCAGATCGTGCAGGAAGACAAAGGTGCGGCAGGGGGCGATCTTCGCGGCGTAATCGTCTTCGGGGTCGAATGTCGCATACTGGTTGCCGATCACCTTGGAGTTGTAGTCCACGTGCAGCGATACGGAAAATTCGTCGTCGGGGTAAAGGATGATGGCCACGCCTTTTTCCGGAATCGTATAGACCATTTTTTCGGTGACGTGGTAGTAGGTGCGTTCGGCTTCCTGAGGTTGCAGGCCGGTTTCGACGATCGTTTTCGCATATTCTTTGGCCGAACCGTCCATGATCGGAGTTTCACCGGCATCGACATCGATCGTGGCGTTGTCCACGCCCAGGGTCCAGAGGGCCGTCATGATATGTTCGATGGTCGCAACGCGTGCGCCATCCTTTTCGATGGTCGTGCCCCGCGAGGTATCCGTGACATAGTCGCATAGGGCCGGAATTTCGGGTTTGCCTTCCAGGTCGATGCGGCGGAAAACGATGCCGCTGTTCTCCGGGGCGGGATGTACCGTCATCGTCACTTTGACGCCGGTGTGGAGGCCTGTACCTGAAAACGAGATCGGGGCTTTGAGGGTTTGTTGTTTGGCAGCCATAATCTGAATTTATTCAAATCGCAACATACATTCCCGCTGACTGCCGGGTCCCGACGTGTGTGGGGCCGACCGTCATTTTCGGAAATGTTTATCGCATTATTTGCGCGCAAATATAGGAAATATTATTCAAAAATCGTATTTTTGCCTAAATTATTGATAAACCGAAATTCCGTGGCATCACCCGACAGAACTCCTCGTCCTCCGAAATTGCAGCTTCCCTTCGAGCAGAAAAAAAACGATGCGGGAGAATGGGCTTACGACCATCGGATCGGATTGTGTGTCACGTTGATTGCCTATTTGGTGCTTGCGATCGCCTTTATGGTGGGAAAAATCGTCGTGGGGGCCAAACCTTCCGTGCAAGGCATAATCATTGATACGAAAACTTTAGCGGAGCTCGAGGCGGAGAAGATGCGTCTTGAACAGGAGGTACGGGCTCGCCAACAGGCGCAGGAAGGCGGCGATTGGCGGGATGTGCGCAACCAGTATTCCAACGAGAATGCGCTCGAGGAGCGGTCGCGTGACGACCGTGGCTCGATGTCCTCGTCGCTGAAAGAATCCGCCGAAGCGGTCGGCGAACGGATGCAGGCCAACCGGGACGCTTACGAGCAGGGATTGGCCGAGGAGCGTGCGATTCGGGAGCGTATGGGGCGCAGCGGCAAGGACGATCGGACACAGGACAGTCGGGCCAGGGGACGGGTCACGGTTTCCTTTTCGCTGACCGATCCCGTGCGGACGCGCCGTTATCTGGAGGTGCCGGCCTATCAGTGCGAGGGAGGCGGCGAAGTGGTCGTCGGTATTACGGTCAATCCTTCGGGAGAGGTCGTTGCTGCAAAAGTGGCCTCCGGAGGCGATGACTGTATGCGGGAGGCTGCGCTGGAAGCTGCACGTAACTCGCTTTTCAATATCGATGATTCGGCGCCTGCCCGACAGTCGGGAACGATTACTTACCTATTCATTCCTCAATAGGGTGCGGTGCCTGTCAGCGATTGTACGCGACAGGCATTTTTTGTAAATTTATATAAGGATTTCCTATGCATAATATCATTACGACCGAAAACATTCTGTTGATCGGAGCCTTGCTTCTTTTCGTCGCGGTAATGGCCGGCAAGGCGGCCTATCGTTTCGGCGCCCCGGCCTTGCTCTTTTTTCTGGGGGTCGGTATGCTGTTCGGTATCAATTTCATTTCGTTCCATTCTGTCGAAGCGACCCAGTTCGTAGGTATGATCGCTCTTTGTATCATCCTTTTCACGGGCGGTATGGATACCAAGTTTTCGGAAATACGACCGGTGATCGGACCGGGTATCGTACTGGCGACCGCCGGAGTCGTCATGACGGCGGTGATCGTAGCGGGTTTCGTCACGCTCATTGCCCCATGGGTCGGGCTGGCCGTATCGTTTCCTGCGGCGCTGCTGCTGGCCGCGACGATGTCTTCGACGGATTCGGCTTCGGTTTTCTCCATCCTGCGAAGCAAGAAACAGGGGCTGAACGAGAACCTGCGCCCTCTGCTGGAGCTGGAGAGCGGTTCGAATGACCCGATGGCGTACGTGCTGACCATTGTGCTGATTGGCGTATTGTCCGGCGGTGCGGAGGCCGTGAGCGTACCGATGAGTATCGTGAAATTCGTGATTCAGATGCTTCTCGGCGGTTTGATGGGGTATGCCATCGGTCGGATCGGCGTATGGACCATTAACCGCATTAACCTGAGCAACTATTCGCTTTACCCGGTGCTTTTGCTTGCCTTCGTTTTCTTTACCTTCTCGTTTACCGACCTGATCGGTGGCAACGGATATCTGGCCGTCTATCTGGCCGGTTTGGTCTTGGGGAATAATCAGCTGACGCAGAAGCGGTCGCTTACGATCTTCTTCGACGGCTTCACCTGGCTGGTGCAGATCGTGATGTTCCTTACGCTGGGTCTGCTCGTCAACCTCGACGAACTCTTGCAGCCCGACGTGCTGATGCTGGGATGCCTGGTCGGGGCTTTTATGATGTTCATTGCGCGTCCTATCACGGTGTTCGCCTGTATGATGCCTTTCCGCAAGTTTACGACCAAAGCCCGTCTTTATGTTTCCTGGGTCGGTCTGCGCGGTGCCGTGCCGATTATTTTTGCGACCTATCCTTTGCTGGCCGGTACGGAGGGGGCACGGCTGCTGTTCAACGTGGTTTTTCTGGTGACGATTCTCTCGCTGCTGGTACAGGGTACGACCGTGAGCTGGATGGCGAATCTGCTCGGACTCGGGTATGCCGAAAAGAGTCCTGCCTTCGGGGTCGATGTCCACGAAGATATTCCGTCGATATTTACCGAGGTCCTTGTCAATGAATCGATGCTTCAGGGGGGCGCTACGCTCAAGGAGATCAACCTGCCGGAGAATACGCTGGTGATGATGGTCTATCGTGACGGAGATTATTTCGTTCCACAGGGCAATACCGAACTGAAGGTCGGTGACAAGCTCTTGGTTATTTCAGACCGGGGCGAGGAGCTGGAGTCCACCTATAAGGATATGGGAGTCGATGAAGTGCTGAAACTTTGAGATATTTCCTGCAGATCGGTTCTCTCTGTTATCGAAACAAAAAAGCTGTCGTTTTCGACAGCTTTTTTGTTTCGAATATATCTTGAAGATTAGATCTCCCAAGTAGCGCCCGAGTGGAGCAGGTCGTCCACGCAGTGGATCTTGCTCTGGGCTTTCACCTCTTCCACCTGCTTTTCAACGGCCTGATCGTAAACGATTTCGTCCTCGACCGAACGGATTACACCGAGTGCGACCGGATAGTCGGGATATTTCATTGCGGCCAGCATCGAGTGCAGCGTCGTGTCTTTGGTGTGGGCGTCGTGCGTCAGGATCTTGTCCAGCGTATAGCCGTCCTGTCCGACCGTTACGACTTTCAGGCGCATATCCTCGAACACCAGACCTTTTTCGTTGTTGGCGCCGAAGAGCATCTTCTCGCCGTGGCGCAGCGTGATGGTGTGCTCCTGGCGGGTAGCCTTGTCTCCGGCGAAAGCCGCATGGGTCTTGTCGTTGAAGATCACGCAGTTTTGCAGAACTTCGGTGACCGACATACCCTGATGTTTCGCCGCTGCGATCAGACACTCTTTGGTCAGATTCACCTCCATGTCGATCGAACGGGCGAAGAAGGTGCCTTTCGCGCCGATCACCAGTTCGCCGGGGTTGAACGGCTTTTCGACCGTACCGTAGGGCGAGGTCTTGGTGATTTTGCCCAGCTTCGAGGTCGGCGAGTACTGACCTTTGGTCAGACCGTAGATCTCGTTGTTGAACAGGATCGCGTTGAGGTTGATGTTGCGGCGGATCGCGTGGATGAAGTGGTTGCCGCCGATAGCCAGCGAGTCGCCGTCGCCCGAGGTAACCCAAACGTTCAGACGCGGATTCGCAGTCTTCACACCCGTAGCGATGGCATTGGCGCGTCCGTGTACGGAGTGGAAGCCGAAGGTCTTCATGTAGTAGATGAAGCGCGACGAACATCCGATGCCCGACACGAAGGTGAAGAGGTTGTGGGGCGTATCGGTGGCGTCGGCGATTTCGGGCAGTGCGCGCTGCACGGCATTCAGAATTGCGTGGTCACCGCAGCCGGGACACCATCTTACTTCCTGGTCGCTTTTGAAGTCTGCCGGAGTATATTTGTAATCTGCCATGGCTTTATTTCAGTAAAGAGTGAAACTTGTTCGTGAGCTCGGTCACCGTGAACGGCTGGCCTTCGCACTTGTTGTACTGTTCGTAGTCGAATTGCTGCAATTTGCCGCGCAGGTAGTTGGCGAACTGTCCTTCGTTGAGCTCGCAAACCACGATCTTCTTGAAGCGCTTGAAGATGTCGGCGACGCCGTGCGGCAGCGGGTTGATGTAGTTGAAGTGGCAGAGCGAAACTTTCTTTCCTTCGGCACGCATTTTATCGACGGCATTCTGCAGGTGTCCGCGTGTACCGCCCCAACCTACTACGAGCAGATCGCCTTCCGGGTCGCCGTAAACCGTCTGGTGCGGGATGTAGTCGGCGATCTTGGCGATTTTCGCGGCACGCAGGTTCGTCATTTCCTGGTGATTCTGCGGGTCGATCGAGATGCTGCCTTTCAGCTTGTCTTTCTCCAGTCCGCCTACACGGTGCTCCAGACCTGCCTTGCCGGGGAATGCCCAGCTGCGTGCCAGCTTCTCGTTGCGGGCGTAGGGCATGAAGGGGCCTCCGTCCTCGGTTTTGTCGATGATCGGCGGGTTGATGGTCGGGTAGTCTTTCATCGAAGGGATCTTCCACGGTTCGGAACCGTTGGCGATGAATCCGTCCGAGAGAAGCACTACCGGCGTCATGTGCTCCATGGCGATACGACCGGCCTCGAATGCGTAGTGGAAGCAGTCGCTCGGCATCGAGGCGGCGATGACCGCTACCGGGCTTTCTCCGTTGCGGCCGTAGAGGGCCTGCTGAAGGTCGCTCTGCTCGGTCTTGGTCGGAAGACCCGTCGAGGGGCCGCCGCGCTGTACGTCCACGACTACCAGCGGAAGCTCGGTCATCACGGCCAGACCCAATGCCTCGCTCTTGAGCGAAAGACCGGGACCCGACGTGGTCGTCACGGCGAAGTTACCGGCGAACGAAGCACCGATGGCCGTACAGATACCCGCGATTTCGTCTTCGGCCTGTACGGTTTTCACACCGAGGTCCTTACGTTTGGCGAGTTCCTCGAGAATGACGGTAGCCGGAGTGATGGGGTACGAACCGCAGAAGAGGGGCAGACCGCTCTTCTCGGATGCGGCGCAAAGACCCCATGCCGTTGCGACGTTACCGCTGATCGACCGGTAAGTGCCTTTCTCCATCTGGCCCGATGCGACGGTATATGTATTGGCGAACTGATGCGTGTTGGCGGCATAGTTGTAACCGGCGTCGATAGCGCGTTTGTTGGCTTCGGCTATAGCCGGATTTTTCTTCGCAAATTTTGAATCGAGGTAGTGTTTCGCATGATCCTCTGGACGGTTGTAGAGGTAGAAGCAGATACCCAGTGCGAACATGTTTTTGCACTTGACCATCGCTTTGTTGTCCAGACCGGAATCCGCCAAAGCCGCCTTGGTCATCTCCGTAATGTTCGGAACGACTACGTTGAAATCTTCCAGGTTCAGCTCCCGGATCGGGTCGAGCGTTGCGAAACCCGCTTTCCGAAGGTGCTCTTCGGTAATGGAGTCCTCGTCGAGGATTACCGTTGCACCCGGCTTGAGCCATTTGCGGTTCGCCTTCAGTGCCGCAGGGTTCATTGCGATCAGTACGTCGCAGAAGTCG
>ENA-UEPI01001113-UEPI01001113.1-human-gut-metagenome-genome-assembly--contig:-NODE-1113-length-14025-cov-5.999570_pt1 | contig 14025 bp, 10 predicted proteins | sample MGYA00242899_ERZ507914 | MGnify/ENA primary metagenome ERZ507914 (study PRJEB26167, sample SAMN06115442) | human gut metagenome | host: Homo sapiens | place: China:Chongqing | collected 2015-07-28...
GGAGCCTCTGGCGAAAAGATAAAGCTTTTCCGCCATGCCAAGGCCTCCCCTCGATAGGGGAGGTGGCAGCGCGCCAGCGCTGACGGAGAGGTTATTCCTTAAATTAAAAGCGGAGGAAGCCTCTGCCTCCTCCGCCGTACATCCTATTTTACATCATGAACTGAGAATACACGAAGCCGCACAGGGCGATGCCCGCACACACGATGGCGGTGATGGGCGGCACCCAGCGGATAAGCGTCTCAGCGATGCTGTCGCGGGGGTCTTCCTCTTCGCAGTCGTCCTCCTCGTCCAGCGGCTTTGCCTGCAGGCGGGACGGCGCGGCGGCGGGAGTCGAGGGTACCACACGGGTGCCGTACTTCTCCACCTCCTCGTCCGGCGCAAAGGACTTGGCCGGGCGCACCGGCTCCGGCTGGCGGGGCAGGACGCGGGTCGCCTCCTGCTCCGGGGCGCGGGACACCACGCGGGTCGCGTCCATCTCAGCGGCAGGCGCATAGCCGGGCGCAGGCTCCGCCGCCCGGGGCGGGATGATACGGGTGGCTTCCTCCTGCGCCGCACCCACGATACGGGTGGGCTCCTCCGCAGGCGCAGCGGGGCGCACCGGCTGGGCCGCAGGCTGCGGCTCGGGCTGGCGCACCGGGGCTTCCGGCTGCAGCAGGGTGTTCAGCGCGTTCTGCAAAAGGATGCGGTCACTGCCGCACTCGGAGCAGTAGACGGTGTCCTCTTCCTTCGGGTGGAAGGCACCGCAGGCGCAGTACCAGCCGTTCTCGAAGACCTGAGGCATGAACTTCATGCCGGTGCGGTTCATCCGGGCTTCAAGGGCCTTCTGCATCTCGACGCTCAGGCGGCGGGGGGCCGGCAGGCGCACCCGCTTGATGCTCTCAAGGTGGACGACCTTCCTGCCGCTGTAGACATTGCGCAGGGTAACGTCCACGCTGGTGATGGCCTTCTGGGTGACGAAGACGGCATCGTCCATGCCGAAGCTCTCGCCGGGCTTTGCGGTAAGGTCACGGTACTCGAACTCGTCCTCACAGAGGATGACGCCGTCCACGCCCTTGCACTTGAAGTGGATCTCCAGTGCCGTCAGGGTCACGCGGGAAATGTTCTTAAAGGTCAGACAGACCGCGTGTTCGCCGCTGACTTCACCCTTGAGCAGCTCCACGCAGACGAACTGCACCGGGCTGCCCGGGGTGTAATAGTTGGCCCGTGTCCGCGCGACCGGTTCAAAATTTTCCTCCACAACACTCTCCCCTTTCTCTTGGTTTACTGGTTGGCTTCGCCTTCATCCGGCGTTTCGGGGGCCGGGGCTTCCTGCGGGGCGGCATCCACTGCCTCAGCAGGTTCGGCAGGCTCCGCAGCCTCTGCGGTCTCGGCCTGTTCCACAGGCTGGACAGCGGGCTGAGCCTCGGCGGGCTTTGCGTCGGGGTCCTCACGCTGGGGCAGGGTCTCGCCTGCCATCACGGCGTTGAACTCCTTCTCGTTCAGCTTCTCGCGCTCCATCAGGGCCTGTGCCAGCGCATGGAGCTGATCGATATGCTCCGTCAGGGTGCGGCGGCAGGTCTCGTAAGCCTCGTCGATGATGTCCCGCATCTCGCTGTCGATCTCAGCAGCGGTGGTCTCGCTGTAGCCCTTGCCCTGACCGAGGTCGCGGCCCAGGAAGGTCTCCTCCTGAGAGGTACCGTAGACCACAGGGCCAAGGCGCTCGGAGAAGCCGTACTTGGTGATCATCTGGCGGGCGATGTTCGTCGCCTGCTGCAGGTCGTTGGACGCGCCGGTGGAGATGTCGTCCAGGATAAGCTGCTCGGCTACGCGGCCGCCCAGACTGGACACGATGTCCTCGAACATCTCGCCCTTGGTGACGTAGCTGCGGTCTTTCTCGGGCAGATACATGGTGTAGCCGCCGGCCTGACCGCGGGGGATGATGGTGATCTCATGCACACGGGGGTGGTGCTTGCAGTAGAAGCCCGCCACGGCGTGGCCCGCCTCGTGGTAGGCGGTGAGCTTTTTCTCTTCGGGGGTGACGACCCGGCTCTTCTTCTCCGGGCCGGCCATGACCTTCATGGAAGCCTCTTCGATGTCCTCCATCGTAATGGCCTTGCGGCTGCGGCGTGCAGCCAGCAGAGCGGCCTCGTTGACGAGGTTCTCGAGGTCAGCGCCCGCAAAGCCTGCGGTGCGCTGTGCGATGACCTTGAGGGAGACATCCGGGGCGAGGGGCTTGTTCTTGGTGTGGACCTTCAGGATCTCCTCGCGGCCCTTGACGTCGGGCAGGCCGACGTAGACCTGACGGTCGAAGCGGCCCGGGCGGAGCAGGGCCTTATCGAGGATGTCGGCACGGTTGGTGGCCGCCATGACGATGACGCCGTCGTTGGCCTCGAAGCCGTCCATCTCGACCAGCAGCTGGTTCAGAGTCTGCTCGCGCTCGTCGTGACCGCCGCCGAGACCGGCACCGCGCTGACGGCCCACAGCATCGATCTCATCGATGAAGATGATGCAGGGCATGGTCTTTTTTGCCTTGTCGAAGAGGTCGCGCACACGGGATGCGCCGACGCCGACGTACATCTCGACGAAGTCAGAGCCGGAGATGGAGTAGAACGGCACACCGGCCTCACCGGCGCAGGCGCGGGCCAGCAGGGTCTTGCCGGTACCCGGAGGGCCGACGAGCAGCACGCCGTGAGGGATGCGTGCGCCCAGAGAGTTGAACTTGTCGGGGCTCTTGAGGAACTCCACGACCTCTTTCAGCTCTTCCTTCTCTTCGTCTTCACCGGCCACATCGGCAAAGGTGGCGGTCTTCTTGTTCTCGTGCTCGTCCTTGACCTTGGCTTTGCCGACATTCATGATGCCGCCGCCACCGCCGACGCCGCCCCGCATCATCGAGAACAGCAAAAAGCCGGTGCAGCCCAGCATCCCCAGATAGAAGATGATCTCCATCCAGGGGATGGTCTCCTTGAGAGAGGTGTAATCGTAGGTCATGGGCGCGTCGGGGTTCGCCGCGTCGTAGGACTCGATATACTTGTCCACGTTCTCGATGAAAACGTAGGCGTAGGGCAGCTTGTAGCGGACGGTGACGGTGCCGTCGTCCTCCTGCACTGCGCCGGTGGACTCCGACGAGGAGGAGAACATCCCGCTCAGCAGACCGCCGGCAGACTGCACCGTGCTCTGGGTGGAGGAGACGTCCGGCAGGGGCAGGTCGCCTTCCTTCAGGTTCAGGGTGATGACGCTGGTGTTGCGGTCCAGCGTGAAGGCCGTGACCTGATTGTGCTCAAAGTAATGGACGACGGTGGAGTAGCTCATGGTCGAGCCGCTGGTGCTGCCCGACCCGCTGCCCGTCACCGACCAGACCATCAGCACGGCGGCCAGCGCCAGTGCGAGGATGAGCGGATTGATACGAGGTCTCTTCGATTGCAAAAGGATCAACTCCAGTTCTGGTTTTATTTCTTACTTTTCGTAGACGCTGGGCTTGAGTACGCCGATGTAGGGCAGGTTGCGGTACTTCTCGTCGTAGTCGAGGCCGTAGCCCACCACGAACTCGTCCGGCACCGCGAAGCCCTCGTAGTCCGGGGCGATGTCGGCCTTGCGGCGGCTGGGCTTGTCGAGGATGGTGCAGATCTTCACCGAGTTCGGGTTGCGCATCTTGAGCATCGGCACGAGGTTCGACAGGGTGATGCCGGTGTCAAGGATGTCCTCCACGATGAGCACGTCCTTGCCGGAGAGGTCGCCGTCCAGGTCCTTGATGATCTTGACGAGGCCGGTGCTGGTGGTGTTGCCGCCGCCGTAGCTGGACACCACCATGAAGTCGATGCTGCACGGGATGCTCACGGCGCGCATCAGGTCGGCCATAAAGACCACCGAGCCCTTGAGGATGGAGACGAGGACGAGGTTTCTGCCCTCATAGTCTTTGCTGATCTGAGCGCCCAGCTCAGCCACCTTCGCTTTCAGCTCCTCTTCCGAAACGAGGACCTTCAAAATATCGTCATGCATGCTCATGATTCGATTCCTCCAAAATTTTCTAGTTCCACCTGCAGCAGCTGCCCGGTGTCCGGCCCGGGAGCCAGCCCATCGGCAAAGCCCTCTCCGCAGACCCACAGCACCTGTCTGCCTGCCGCCAGCAGCGGCAGCGTGTCCCGTTCCCGGGGCGGGATGCCCGCCTCGTTCATCCATTTGCGCAGCTCCCGGTCTACCCCCCGCCCGGCCGGACGGAAGCGGTCGCCGGGCTGACGGCAGCGCAGCCGCAGAACAGGACATATCGAGTTTATTTTAGCATAATCTGCCTGATTTTTTAAGTCTTTTTTATGAACACCCTGTGTTTTTTCTTCAAAACAGGCCGAGACCACCCGGATATGCAGCGTTCTGCCGCCGGGCAGCGGATAATCGCCGCCCTCCGGCAGGGATACTTCAAATATCGGACCGTCCGCTTTTTCGCCCTGCCGGCGGGTGTTTTTATCGGCTTCCTCCCGCCAGAGCACGCCGTCCCGGGCGCAGAAGCGGACGGCGTCGGTGAGCTGCACCGCGCCGCTGCCCCTTTCCACAAGGTCGGCCAATAAGCGGATATATTTTTCCTCCGCGTCCCGCACCGGCTCCACAAGGCTGTGGAGGGCCATGTCGAGGATGAGCGGGTCGGCCTGCCGCAAAGGCTCTGACATCCACACGGGCTGGCCGCTGCGCAGGGCGTATCCCGCCCCGCCGGGCAGGCTTTCTGCGTCCATTACCCGGGCCGAAGCCAGCAGCGCATCCGCCTGCCGGGCGAAGTATTCGTCCGCCTTGGCGGCTTTCTCACAGAAGCGGGCCAGATTGCGCTCGGCGGCGCTGTTGACCCCGCAGAGGGCGGGCAGTGCGCCGTGGCGCAGACGGTTGCGGGCGTAGTCGTCGGCGTCGTTGGTCTCGTCGGTGACCCAGCGTTCGCCGCAGGCGCGGCAGACGGCCTCGGTGTCGGCCCTCGTCAGGCAGAGCAGAGGCCGCAGATAGCCCGGGCGGCTGGGCCGGATGCCCGCCGCGCCGTGGAGGCCGGTGCCTCTGGCCAACCGGAACAGCAGCGTCTCGGCCTGGTCACTCCCAGTATGGGCAGTTGCGACGGCATCTATCCCGTCGGCCAGCACCCGCTCAAAGCAGGCATACCGCAGGCGGCGCGCCCAGTCCTCCCCCGCCCGGGGCTTTCCTGCCTCAGCTTCCAGCTCAGCGGCATGGAACACCCGCAGCGGCAGGCCCAGCCGGGCGCAGACCTCCCGGACGAAGGCTTCGTCCCGGTCCGCCGTCTCCCCCCGCAGGCCGTGGTTGACGTGGCAGACCGTGAGGGCGATGCCCCTTTCCTCGGCCAGCGGGCGGATGAGGCAGAGCAGGGCCATGCTGTCGGCCCCGCCCGAAACAGCCAGCGCGAGATGCTTTTTGCCGTCCAGCAGCTTTTCCCGGGCGCAGAAGCCGCGCACCGTCTGTAAGATCTCTTCGTAGTTCATTAGCGTTTGAAGTCCACATCCATAAAGCGGGTGTGGGCGCCGTCCCAGCCCAGCGGCACCGTGCTGGTCTCGCCGTGACGGTTCTTTGCCACGATGCACTCGGCGGTGTCGGCGTCCACCTCCGCGCCGTCGGGGTTCTGGCTGGCGTAGTAGGAGTCGCGGTACAGGAAGAGGACGCAGTCGGCGTCCTGCTCGATGGAGCCGGAGTCGCGCAGGTCCGACAGCTGGGGGCGGTGGCTGGAGTTGTTGCCCTGCTTTTCCACCGCACGGGACAGCTGGCTCAGAGCGATGATGGGCACGTTCATCTCTTTGGCCATGATCTTGAGGTTTCGGGTGATGGAGCTGATCTCCTGCACGCGGTTCTCGCTGCGCTGGCCGCTGGTCATCAGCTGTAAATAGTCGATGACGATGAGGCCCACATTGGGGCGGGCGGGGTCCTGATTGACCCGGCGGATCTTCGCCTTCATCTCGGTGATGGTGATGCCCGAGGTGTCGTCCATATAGATGGGCGCGTCGTGCAGCTTTTCAGTGGCGAGGGCCAGATACTCCCAGTCCTCGGCCCGGAGCGCACCGGTGCGGAACGCCTGACTGTCGATGCCCGCTTCAGCGGAGAGGATGCGGTTGGTCAGCTGCTCCTTCGTCATTTCGAGGCTGAAGATGGCCACCGGCACCTTCTGCTGCATGGCCACGCGGGTAGCGATGTTCAGCGCGAAACTGGTCTTGCCCATACCGGGGCGGGCAGCGAGGATGATGAGGTCGCCGCGGCCGAGGCCGGTGAGGACGGTGTCCAGCAGCCGGAAGCCGGTGGGGATTCCCTTATACTTGTCGGCGTCGGGGCCGCTGATCTTTTGCAGATTTGTCAGCGTCTCCACCATGCTGGAAGAAAGGGGCGTCAGGGCGCTGGAATCGCGGCCGGAGCGGATCTCATAGATGCGCTGCTCGGCGTTTTCCAGCAGCAGGTCGGCGTCGGGCTCGTCGCCCGCGTCCTGCAAAATGTCCTTTGCGACACCCATCAGCTGGCGCACCAGATACTTTTCCTGCACGATCTGCGCATACGCCTTGACGTTGGAGATGCTGGGGACCGTCTCGGCGAGGCCGGTCAGGTAGACTTTCGCCTCGTCGGCGCTGGGGAACACGCCATCCGAGATGACGGCGTCCAGCAGGGTGACGAAGTCGATGGTCTGGTCGCTGGTAAAGAGGCGGAGCATCTCGGAGTAGATCTGAGCGTTCTGCCGGGTGTAGAACATCTCGGGCCGGATGATCTCGACGAGGTCGGTCAGGGTCTCGGGTTTCAGCAGCACCGCGCCCAGCACGCTCTGCTCTGCCTGCATATTGTAGGGCAGGTTGATGCCCACGCTCTCGAGGTTGAGTTCGTTATAATGTCGTTCGTTCGGCATGGTCGTTATCCTTCTGCTTTATTTATATAAATGCCGTAAAGCCAAAAAGCGCCCCCTGCCGAGAGGGGGCGCAGATAGCGGTCAAATCAGGCCTGCTCCACTTCTACCTGGACCTTGAAGGAAGCCACGACACCGACATGGAGGCGGACTTTACCGTTGAAGACGCCCGCGTCCTTGATGTCCTTGGTCTCCAGCTCGATCTTCTTCTTGTCGATGGGAGAACCGGCCAGCTGGGCCAGAGCCTCAGCGACTTCCTTGCTGGTGACCTTGCCGTGCAGACGGCCGGAGGCACCGCCCTTGGCCTTGATGACCACGGTCTTGCCCTCGAGCTTCGCGGCCACAGCCTGAGCGGCGGCCACGTTCTCAGCCTCGTGGAAGTCGGCAGCGGCCTCCTTGCCCCGGGCGATATTCACCGCGCTGGCGTCGGCCACAGCGGCCAGCTTGCGCGGGAACAGAAAGTTGCGGGCGTAGCCGTCGGAGACCTCGTGGATCTCGTCCTTCTTGCCGATGCCCTTGACGTCCTGCTTCAGAATCACTTTCATGATAGTATCCCTCACTTCTCACCGGGAAACCGGTGGATTTCTATGGTTAGTATACAGCAATCGGGCTGTTCCGTCAACGCTTACGCCAGCTCCCCGCCCACGACGTCCAGCGCCGCCTCGATGACCTTATCCATGTCGTAGTACTTATACTCGCCCAGACGTCCGCCGAAGATGACCCCCGGCTCGGCGTCGGCCAGCTTCCTGTACTCGGCGTAAAGCGCGCCGTTCTTCTCGTCGTTCACCGGGTAGTAGGGTTCATCGCCGGGCTTCCACTCGGCGCTGTACTCGCGGCTGATGACGGTCTTGGGCTGGGTGCCGAACTCAAAGTGCTTGTGCTCGATGATGCGGGTGTAGGGCGTCTCGGCGTCGGTGTAGTTGACGACGGCGTTGCCCTGATAGTTGTCGGTGTCCAGCGTCTCGGTCTCAAAGCGGACGCTGCGGTACTGCAATGCGCCCAGCTTGTAGCCGAAGTAGGCGTCCACCGGGCCGGTGTAGACGACCCTGTCGGCCAGCTTGTCCAGCTCTGCCTTCCCGGCCAGATAGTCCACGCCCAGGCGCACTTCCACGCCGTCCAGCATCTTCTCCACCATGGCGGTATAGCCGCCGCCCGGGATGCCCTGATACAGGGCGTTGAAGTAGTTGTCGTCGTAGGTAAAGCGGACGGGCAGGCGCTTGATGATGAAAGCGGGCAGCTCGGTGCAGGGGCGGCCCCACTGCTTGCCGGTGTAGCCCTTGATGAGCTTTTCGTAGATGTCGGTGCCGACCAGGCTGATGGCCTGCTCCTCGAGGTTCTTCGGCTCCGTGATGCCGGCCTCGGCGCGCTGGGCCTCGATCTTCGCCTTCGCCTCGGCGGGGGTCACGACGCCCCACATCTTGTTGAAGGTGTTCATATTGAAGGGCAGGTTGTAGATCTCGCCGTGGTAGTTGGCGACAGGGCTGTTGGTGTAGCGGTTGAACTCCGCGAACTGGTTGACGTACTGCCACACAGCCTTGTTGTTGGTGTGGAAGATGTGGGCGCCGTAGCGGTGGACGTTGATGCCCTCCACCTCTTCGGTGTAGATGTTGCCTGCGATATGAGCGCGCTTGTCGATGACGAGGCAGCGCTTGCCGGCCTTCTTGGCCTCATGGGCAAATACCGCGCCGTACAGGCCGGCGCCAACGATAAGATAATCGTACTGTTTCATTACTGTTTATCCTTTTTCTTCTGTTCGGATTCCGACTCGAGGCCGCTCTTTTTCTGGGCCTCCCGGTACTGGTCGATGGCCGTCTGGATGCGGCTGCGGACTGCCTCCGGGGTGATATGCTTGAGCTGGGCCGCTGCCATGGTCTGATGACCGCCGCCGCCCAGAGACTCCATGATGACCTGCACATTCACCGCGCCGAGGCTGCGGGCCGAGATGTTGACGCCGCCGCCCACCTGCACGGCCACGAAGCTGGCCTCCACGTTCTGGATGGTCAGCAGGTCGTTGGCCGCCTGAGCGATGGCCACCCGGGCCTCGGGGGCCACCTCGCCGCTGACGGTGATGGCACAGCCCCGGTACATCTGGGCTTCCGATACCAGCGTGGCCTTGGTGGTGTACTCCACCATGCTCACGTCAAAGAGCTGACGCACATGCTCCGTCTCCGCGCCGTAGCGGCGGAGGGCCGCGGCGGCCTCGAAGGTGCGCACGCCGGTGTGGAGGGTGAAGTCACGGGTGTCCAGCATGATGCCGGAGAGCAGTCCCTCGGCCTCGATGCGGTTGGGCTTGTCGTCCCGGTCGCCCACATACTGCAGGAACTCCGTGACCAGCTCACTGGCCGAGGATGCATAGGGCTCGTGGCAGACGAGGTCGGCCTTCTCGATGAAGCCGACGCCCTTGCGGTGGTGGTCGATGACGGCCACCTTGCCGCATTTTTCCAGTATCTCGCGGCTCTCCACCAGACCCAGCTGGTATGTATCCACGACGATACAGAGCGTTCTCTGGGAAATGATGGGCAGGGCCCCCTTGGGGTCGATGAAGTCGTCCTCCTGCCCTGCCGCGATGAGGGCGTTGATGAGGCTGCCCGCCAAAGTGGCGTCACGGCGCACGGCGATGACCGCCGGCACATCGCAGATCTTGCAGATGCGCAGCACGCCCTCGGCAGAGCCGATGGCGTCCAGATCGCTCATCCGGTGGCCCATGATGACCACATGGTCCGCCTCTTTGATGAGCTTGACCAGCTGGTCGGCCACGATGCGGCTGCGCACCTTGCTGCGCTTTTCCACGCCGTGGCTGACACCGCCGTAGAAGGTAAAGCCGTCCGGGGTCATCTCGGCGGCCTGGTCGCCGCCGCGCCCCTGCGCCATATCCAGCGCCTGAACGGCCATGTCCTGAGCCTCCCGCAGGGTCTTGGCCCCGCGTCCGACGCCGATGGAGATGGAGAGGTTCACGCTGGGGTCGAGGGCGCGGATCTTGTCCAGCACGTCGTAGCCGCGCTTGGCGAACTGCTCCAGCTGGCGCTCTTCCACCACAGCGATGTAGCGGCCGCTGGCCACCCGGCGCAGAAAGCCCGTGCCGCGGCCTATCATATCTTCCAGCACCCGGTTGATGCCTTCCAGCAGGCGGGCGCGCTCGCTGTCCAGCATATCGCTGAACACGTCGTCGTAGCCGTCCACGAGGAAGACCAGATAGCCCGGGCGGCTGGCCTTATATTCGGCCTCCACTTTGCGGAGGGCCGTTTCCTCATTCAGGACAAGAAGGGTCATGCTCTCGGCCTCGCCGGGGACGGTGGAGCTGTGAGCGCTCCACACGCCGTCGGCCAGATTGAGCAGCTGGCCGCTGACCTTGCGTGCCTCCTGCAGGTCGAGGCCGGGCAGCACTTTCTGCACCCGGGGGACCAGAAGGGCTTCGCCCTTCATCAGACGGGTGCGGAACTCGGTGTTGTACCACAGCACCGTCTCCCCCGAAAGGAGGGCGGCGGGCTGGCTCAGCGGCTCGAGGCTGAACTGCGTCTTCGATTTTTCGAAGCTGCCGCCACAGACCCAGCGGGCCACCCAGCTGCGCACCCGGTAGCGGAACACTCCGAACAGGGCGAACCACAGCACCGCCAGCACCACCAGCACAGGCCAGATGGCCGGGCGCTGCACCAGAAGCACCAGCACCAGCAGGGCGCAGAGCACCGCCAGCGCAGCGGTCAGCATTTCAAGAGTCCATCTTGGTTTTTGTTTCATGAAGTGTTATGCCTCCTGCGGGCAGACTCAGACCTCCATCAGGATGGGGAGGATCATGGGGCTGCGCTTGGTGCGGCGGTAGATATAGCTGCTCAGGGCCTCGCGCACCCGGGTCTTGACGCTGTTCCAGTCGCGGACGTGCTCGTCCACGCAGCGGTCAAGAGCCGTCTCCACGATGCTCTGGGCGCCGTCCATCAGGCTCTCGTTCTCCCGCACATAGACGAAGCCGCGGCTCACGAGGTCGGGGCCGGCCAGAACTTTGCCGGTCTTGCTGTCCACGGTGGCCACGATGATGACGAGGCCGTCCTCAGACAGATGCTTGCGGTCCCGCAGGACGACGTTGCCCACATCGCCCACGCCGAGGCCGTCCACCATGACAGCGCCCGCCGTCACCGGCTCGCCCAGCTTCATCTCGTCCTGGCTGAGGATGATGTTGGAGCCGTTCTCGGCAATGAGGATGTTGCTGGTGGGGATGCCGAGGCTTGCCGCCGTGATGGCGTGCTTTTTCAGCTGCTTATATTCGCCGTGGACGGGCAGGAAATACTTGGGTCTGGTCAGGGTGAGCATCAGCTTCTGCTCTTCCTGACAGGCGTGGCCGGAGACGTGGACGTCGTACATCCCCTCATAGATGACCTCTGCGCCCAGCAGGAGCAGACCGTTGACGATCTTGGTCACGCTCTTCTCGTTGCCGGGGATGGGCTTGGCCGAGATGATGATGAAGTCGCCGGGGCCGACGCGCACCTGACGGTGGCTGCAGGAAGCCATGCGGCTCAGGGCGCTCAGAGGCTCGCCCTGACTGCCGGTGGTCACCAGCACCACCTGTTCCGGCGGATACTGGTTTATCTCATCGATGCTGATGAGGGTGCCTTCCGGGATGTGCATATAGCCCAGCTCCTGGGCCATGGCGGTATTGTTGACCATGCTGCGGCCGCTGAAGGCCACCTTGCGGCCATCCTCCACGGCGAGGTCGATGATCTGCTGGACACGGTAGATGTTGGACGCGAAGGTCGCAATGATGATGCGCTTGTTCTGCGCCCGGGCAAACAGGCTGCGGACACCGGCGGCCACCTTCTGCTCGGTGGCGGTGAAGCCGGGGCGCTCCGCGTTGGTGGAGTCGCTCAGCAGAGCCAGCACGCCCTTCTGGCCGTACTCAGACAGAGTGGCAAGGTCGGTGGGGCCGCAGGCCAGCGGGGTGTAGTCGATCTTGAAGTCGCCGGTCTGGATGATGGTGCCCGCCGGGCTGTCGATGGCAAAGGCCACCGCGTCCGGGATGGAGTGGTTCACATGGATGGGCTCAATGGTAAAGCAGCCCAGCTTGATCTTCTGTCTGGGGGTGATCTCCACGAACTTGGTCCTGCCTGCCAGACCGAACTCTTCCAGCTTGTTGCGGATCAGGCCGCAGGTCAGGCGGGTGCCATAGATGGGCAGGTCAAGTTTCTGCAGCAGATACGGGATGCTGCCGATGTGGTCTTCGTGGCCGTGGGTGATGAGCAGGCCCTTGATCTTATCCTTGTTCTGCACCACAAAGGTGAAGTCCGGGATGACCATGTCCACGCCGTACATGTCGCTGTCCGGGAACACAAGGCCGCAGTCCACGATGATCATGTCGCCGTTGCACTCGTACACGGTCATGTTCTTGCCCACTTCGCCCAGACCGCCCAGCGGATAGATGTGGATGGGCACAGCGGCCTCTCTGGGCTGCTGCGGGCGGCGGGGCCGACGGTTATAATAAGGGCGGCGGGTGGTGCGGGGGCGCTTTTCGCCCGTCTGCGCGGCGGGTGCGCCGGTGCTCTGAGCAGCAGCTGCTGCCTTGCTGCGTGCGGAATTATTGGTATTTTCTTTCGACTGTGCCATTCTGACCTCCAAAATAATTACAGCGCAGGCCGTCCCCGCTTGTGGGAACAGCCGCGCTGTGCATGGGAAGCACCTTGAAAAATCGCATCGGCTTCCGTTGGATGCACCGTATAGAATTTATTTCTCAGCGTGTTTTTTGCAAACCGCTGCCTGTTCCGTAAGAGGTTTTGTGCCAGATAGGTCCATCTGCTCGATGCGACCGTGGCTTTTCTGTTGGAACGCCCGGGCACACGCCTGCGGTGCGCCCCTATACGCATTTTGTTAGGATAAGTATAGTATTTCCCGGCGTTTTTGTCAATTCCAAGGTTTGGCAGCTCCGGCACGGAATATACATTCGCACTTGACAGAAGCCGGAAAATAGCGCTAAATAGAAGCAACTCATTTTAGAAGGAGAACCGCATGAAGCAGGTCGAAGTGTACACCGACGGCGCATGCAGCGGCAATCCCGGCCCGGGCGGCTGGGGTGCCGTGCTGCGCTACCGTTTTAACGGCAAAGTTTACGAAAAAGAGCTGAGCGGCGGCGACGACAGCACCACCAACAACCGCATGGAGCTGACAGCCTTTATCGAAGCACTGCGCCAGCTCAAGGAGCCGTGCGAGGTACGGCTGTGCTCCGACAGCCAGTATGTCATCAACGGGCTTCAGAAGGGCTGGGCCAAAAACTGGCAGCGCCGGGGCTGGAAAAAAGCAGATGGCTCCCCTGCCCTGAACCCGGATCTCTGGGCACAGGCACTGGAGCAGGAAGCCCGGCACAAGATCACCTACGTCTGGGTCAAGGGCCACGCAGGCCACCCGGAGAACGAACGCTGCGACCAGCTGGCCGTGGCCCAAAGCAAAGCACATGGCGGGAGGCAGGGAACATGAGCGACACATTTTTGCCCGGCAGTGGGTTCGACACCTACGAGAGTCAGGATAAGGTTCTGGTGCAGATGGACGGCAGCAGAGAATGCGCCGTAGCTGTGCGCATTTTACAGCAGCAGGGCTTTGCCGTGGCGGGCGCTGCCGTGCGGCTGGCAGCAGAACAGACCGCCGATGCGGAAAGCGCCAAAAAGGCAACAGAGGCCCTTGGCATCGAGTGCATCGTGCTGAACGCCGAAGCACTGGCCGGACAGGACGCAGACGTTCTGGGCGAAGGCGGCACGCCGCTGTTTGCCGCCCTGCTGACGGCTGCAGACAAGCTTGGGATGCAATATGTGGCAACCACTCACCGTGCCCGGGTGGAGACCGGTGCAGACGGCGTGCACACCGTCTGCCCGCCCGCAGGCACCGGCAGTGATGACAGCACGATTCTTGCAGCTCTGCCGCAGGAAACGCTGGCACGGCTGATCTTGCCGCTGGGCGATTTTGCCCCGGAAGATGTGGCGGAGATGGCCGAGGATTTTAAAGTTTAACCGTACGTTTCAAATGGCCTCCGTTGCACTCTGGCCATATTCAGCGGAAACATTATTTTTATATTAGAATTCCGGAAAATCTGCGGATTCTCCGGAATTCTTTTTTTACAGGCAAGGCCGCTGCGACACACGGCATCTGCTGTTTTTGCTTCCTGCGGAAACAGCCGCACGGCGGCAGAAATGCATTCTACGGTTCGGACCCCATTC
>ENA-UEPI01001137-UEPI01001137.1-human-gut-metagenome-genome-assembly--contig:-NODE-1137-length-13652-cov-4.061878_pt1 | contig 13652 bp, 9 predicted proteins | sample MGYA00242899_ERZ507914 | MGnify/ENA primary metagenome ERZ507914 (study PRJEB26167, sample SAMN06115442) | human gut metagenome | host: Homo sapiens | place: China:Chongqing | collected 2015-07-28...
CGCGTTAGAGATAGCTTTTTCTAACTACACATCGTAAAAAGTTTACATGTATTAACATTCAAGAAAAAACTTGAAAATGGTAAATTCTGTGCTACAATAGGCTCGACAGAAGGGAAATGTCCACCCTGTTCTCCGGCTTTTGGGCCGGTATATTCATCTTACAGGCCTTGCGGATGCAGGGCCTCTGACAGGAAATAGAAAAGGTAGGGAAGTTACTATGGATATCAAGAAGATCGCACTGTTCGCCGCCGGCACGCTGTTCGGTTCTGCCGGTTTCAAGCTGCTGTCCAGCAAGGACGCCAAGAAGGTCTACACCCAGACCACCGCTGCTGTGCTGCGCATGAAGGACTCCACCATGGAGACCGTCAGCAAAGTTCAGGAGCAGGCTGGTGACATTCTGGCCGATGCAAAGGCCATCAACGAGGCTCGTGCTGTTGAAGCCGAGGCTGCTGTGATCGAGGATGCCGCCGAGGAGACCACCGAAGAGACCGCTGAGTAATTTTCGGTTCGTAAAGCACTGAAAGCCCCAACGTGGCTTTCGAGCCGCCTTCGGGCGGCTCTTTTGTGTGAGAGTGGGGCCGCAGGCGTGCAGGGTATAGCAGCCTGACGCTGCGGCAAAAAGATAGAGAAGGATATTTGATATATGAAATGTACCATTCTGCATGAAGGCAAGGGCCGGATGCGTGTGCATGTGGAAAACGTCCGCATGACTTTGCACCGTGCCGATGTGCTGGAAGCATATCTGAACCACAAAGATGCCATCGTCCATGCCGCCGTTTACGAGCGCACGGGCGATGTGGTCATTACCTATACCGGCAAGCGCACCGCCGCCATTGCCATTCTGGCAGGCTACAAGTTCGATGTGGCCGAGTATGACGCTCTGGTCACCTCCGCCGACAGCCGCAGGCTGAACCGGGAATATCAGGATAAAATGTTCGATCTGGTGGCAGGCCGCTGCCTGCGCAAGCTGTTCCTGCCCGCACCCCTTGACGCTGCCTACACCGCCTTCCGTTCCATCCGCTTTCTCTGGAAGGGTGTGCGCTGCGTGCTGAGCCGCAGGCTGGAAGTGGAGGTGCTGGACGCTTTGTCCATCGGCGTCTCGCTGCTGCGCGGCGACTTTGGCACCGCCGGTTCTGTCATGTTCCTGCTGAATCTGGGCTCTCTGCTGGAGGAGTGGACCCGCAAGAAGAGTCTGGACGATCTGGCCCGCAGCATGGCCCTGAACGTGGACAAGGTGTGGGTGCGCAGCCAAGGCACCGAAGTGCTGGTGCCTCTGACCAAAGTACGCTCCGGCGATGAGGTGGTCGTGCGCAGCGGCAACATGATCCCGCTGGACGGCACCGTGCTGGAAGGCGAAGCCATGGTGAATCAGGCTGCCCTGACCGGCGAAGCTATGCCGGTGCGCAAGGCAGAGGGGTCCACCCTCTATGCCGGCACCGTTGTGGAGGAGGGCGAGTGCGTCTTTATCGCCAAGGCCGAGGGCGGTTCCAACCGCTACGACAAGATCGTGGCTATGATCGAGGAATCCGAAAAGCTCAAGTCCAGCACCGAGAACCGTGCGCTGGTGCTGGCCGACAAGCTGGTGCCATGGTGTCTGGGCGCAACGGTGGTCACCTATCTGCTCACCCGCAACGCCACCCGCGCCATCTCCTGCCTGATGGTGGATTTCTCCTGCGCGCTCAAGCTCTCCATGCCGCTGGCCGTGCTTTCCGCCATGCGCGAGTGCGGCAGCTACCACATCACCGTCAAGGGCGGCAAGTATCTGGAAGCGCTGTCTCAGGCCGACACTATCGTGTTCGACAAGACCGGCACCCTCACCCGTGCCACCCCGCAGGTAGTGGAGGTCGTGCCCTTCTCCGGCTGTAACGAGCGCGAAGTTCTGCAGCTGGCCGCATGTCTGGAAGAGCACTTCCCCCATTCCATGGCCAACGCCGTGGTGCGTGCCGCCAAAGAGCGCGGCATTTCCCATGAGGAGATGCACTCCGAGGTGGAGTACATCGTGGCCCACGGCATTGCAAGCCGCGTGGGCGGCGAACGGGTGGTCATCGGCAGCCACCACTTCGTCTTTGAGGATGAAAAGTGCACCATTCCCGCAGCCGAGCAGGCAAAGTTCGATGCTCTCAAGCCGGAGCATTCGCACCTGTACATGGCAGCCAGCGGCCAGCTGGTGGGTGTGATCTGCATTTCCGACCCGCTGCGCCCGGAAGCCGCCGCTGTGCTGAACGGACTGCGTGCGCTGGGCATCCGGAACACCGTCATGATGACCGGCGACAGCGAACGCACCGCTGCCGCCATTGCAAAGCAGGTGGGCGTGGACCGCTTCTTTGCCGAGGTGCTGCCCGAGGACAAGGCAAACTTCGTCCAGCAGGCCAAGGCCGAGGGCCACACCGTGGTGATGATCGGCGACGGTATCAACGACTCCCCCGCCCTGTCCGCTGCCGACATTGGCATTGCCATCAACTCCGGCGCTGCCATCGCCCGCGAGATCGCCGATGTGACCATCAAAGCCGACAGTCTGGAGGAGCTGGTGGCCCTCAAGGCCATCGCCAACTCTCTGCAAAAGCGCGTGCACGCAAACTACCGCTTCGTGCTCACCTTCAACTCCACCCTCATCGCGCTGGGTGCTCTGGGCATCCTGCAGCCGGCCTCCTCTGCCATGCTGCATAATCTCTCCACCATCGGCATCAGCCTGAAGAGCATGACCAATCTCCTGCCGGAGAACAAGGCTCCGCAGCTGAAAGCATAATTACCGCAAAAAATAACGCCGTGTCTGAACATTCGACACGGCGTTATTTTTTTATCTGTTATTCCAGCCCGATCTGCTGTGCATACTCTTCCAGCAGCTCCCGCTCCAGGAACGGAGTCTTGACACCCTCGCGGTCACGGTAGGTCTCGTGGCCCTTGCCAATGACGGCGATCAGGTCGCCCTCCTGCGCGTGATCCACTGCGTAGTGCAGTGCATCCAGACGGTCGGGGATCTCCACGAACTTTGCGTCCGGGTTGCCCTTGTTCATGCCCACGCGGATATCAGTAAGGATGTCCTCCACCTTTTCAAAGCGGTTGTTGTCCTCAGTGAGGATGGAGAAATCGGCCATCTTGGCGCAGATCTCGCCCATGCCGTAGCGGCGCAGCTTGGAGCGGTTGCCGCCGCAGCCGAACACCACCACCAGACGGTGGGGGTTGTAGGCCCGCAGGGTGGTGAGCAGGCTCTCGGTGGACACCTCGTTGTGGGCGTAGTCCAGCAGGATGGTGAACTTCTTGCTGATGGGCACCAGCTCCACGCGGCCCTTGACCACGCACTTGCCAAGGCCGTCGTGGATGGCCTGATCCGGCAGGCCCAGCACCTTGCCCACCGCCAGAGCTGCCAGCGCGTTGTACACGCTGAACTCGCCGGGCATGTTCACCTTCACATCCATCTCGTCCTTGCCGGTCACATGGAACTTCACGCCCAGAAAATCGTGGGTGCGCAGCAGTTCAAAGCCGGTCTCGCGGTAGTCCGCCTGCTCAGCGCGGCCATAGGTGACAAGGCGGCAGGTGTGGCCTTCCAGAAGTGCTTCGGTATTCTCATCGTCAATGTTCACCACGCCCACGTCGCAGCGCTTGAACAGCTGGCCCTTCCAGCTGCGGTACTCCTCAAAGGTCTTGTGCTCGCCGGGGCCGATGTGATCCGGCGAAAGGTTGGTGAACACGCCCACATTGTAGTGCACACCGGCCACGCGGTCCATCATCAGGCCCTGGCTGGAAACTTCCATCAGCGCGGTGTCGCAGCCTGCATCCAGAAATTCCCGGAAGGTCTTTTGCAGTTCGTAGCTTTCTGGAGTGGTGTTGGCAGTTTCCTTGTGGCGGCCCATATAATAAATGCCGTTGGTGCCGATCATGCCCACCTTGCGGCCTGCAGCTTCCAGCACGCTCTTGATCATGTGGGTGGTAGTGGTCTTGCCCTTGGTGCCGGTCACACCGATCATGGTCATCTGGCGGGACGGGTTGCCGAAGAGGTTCGCGCTCATCAGGGCCATGGCATAGCGGCTGCTTTCCACCTTGACCACGGTCACGCCCGGCATGGCGGAAAGGTCGATGTCGTGCTGGATGACCAGTGCGCTGACACCCTTTGCCGCACAGTCGGCGGCAAACTCATGGCTGTCACGCTGGGTGCCCACAATGCACACGAACAAAAGGCCCGGTGCCGCCTTGCGGCTGTCGTAGATGATATCCGAGATCTCGGTGTCCAGACTGCCCTGCGCAAGGGTAAAGGGCACGCCTTTCAGTAACTGTTCCAGTTTCATACTGCACACGCTCCTCAAAACATTTTGTCACATGGGGTTTTCTTCGTTATTTGCGGTCATGCGGGCGGGGTCGGTCAGCGGTGTTTCTTCCGCAGCTGCCGCCGTATCGTCCGCAGGCTGGGCCGCAGCGGCATCCTCTGCACCGTCTGCCGCAGTATCCTCGGCAGCAGAGGTGTCAGGCTCTTCCGGCACGGTCTTTTCCGGCACAACATAACCGGAGGGCAGGGTCGGCTGGCCCTGTGCAAAGTAAATTTTACGGGTGCTGCCCGCGCTGACATGGCTGAAATCCAGTCTGCCGGTGTCGGTAGGGGCACAACCCTTGCCGTCGGCATTGGTCAGCACATAGCGTGCGCGGTCCAGCTTATAATCCAGATCGTTCCGTGTACCCAGAAGCACACTGACACGATCCTGATACAAAAATGCCATCTGGTCGGTGTCCGCAAATTCCATGCGGGTCACATCGTCCAGCATCCCATACTCTTCCAGCTTTGCCTGCAGCTCATTCAGCGCATCCAGACGGTCGTCCGTCTGCACCGCTGCCGAAGCTGCTGCCGAACCGGATGCATCCGATGCCGCCGGGTAGGCCGGCGCTGCAAAGGTCAGCGGGTCGCCGGGTGTCGCCGACACCGGCTCGCCGCCGTATAGGGTCTTGAGTTCTTCCGGCTGGGCAGACTCGCAGGCCAGGATCTTGAACTGATCCGAGAGGGTCAGCCAGCCGCTCTTCGTCTGCATGGCATAGGTAGGCACCGCCTCGGTCACCTGCACCACCACCGTGTTGGGGTAATCCCGAACCACCCTGATGGATTCCAGCAGCGGGAACTGCTTTTCCAGTTCCGCTTCCTTGGCGGCAGGGTCAAAGCTGAAAATGTTCTCTTCGGTCTGCACACCCAGTGCCTGCAGGATCTGGCTGCTGGAATAGCCGCCCACCTCCTGCACCACGGTGCCGTCCGCCGTCTGCACCTGAATGGTGCCGATCTTCAACAGCATGGTCATGGTCAGGTAAACACCGGCGGCGATCACGGCCAGCAGGGTCACAAAGGCCATCAGCCGCCGCAGCATCCGCCGCCGCTTCAGTGCAGCGCGGGTCAGGCGGCGCTTCTTGCGTTTTTCCCGCTGTACCGGGTCGCGTGGCTGCTGTTGTGCCGGGCGCAAACGCTGGTTTTTGTAGCGCTGCTGCGCTGCCTGAGCCGCTGTCTTGCGCGGCTTCTGCCCCTGTGAACGGCGCTGCTGCGGCTTGCGGGCCGTGCCGGATGCACGCTGTTCCGGCTGAGCCGTGCGGCTTCGCTGCGCGGTACGGTTCCGGTTCTGGCCGCTGGTGCGCCGGGTGCCGCTCTGTTCGGTGCGGCGCGGCTGCGAAGGGAACTCGATGCTGTTATCGGTACGGGTGCGGCGCACCGTACCATTGGCGGTGCGGTCCGGCGCAAAGCTCAGCGGTTCCCCGTTGAAGCCATAGCGCCCGTCCGCACTGCCGGAAGATCCTTTTTGTTGTGAAGGCGGCGGAGTATGCTGCAGGTCTTTCCGCAGGTCGTAGATATTGCCGTTGTTTCTGTTATTGCGGTATTGCTGCATGGCGCACACCTCCTTTCCGGTTTAGGTTTTGTTTTACTTCTGCACCAGTTTCATCAGAGCGTCTGCAATACGGTCAAGGCTGTCATCCACCGACAGGCTGCGGGCATTTTTACCCATCTCAGCCAGCTTGCCGGGCTGTGCCAGCATGTCGGACACCGTGCTCACCAGCTTTTCGCCGGTCAGATCTTTTTCCTCGATCACCACAGCGGCATCGGCCTTCTGCAGTTCCATGGCATTGAAGTACTGGTGGTTCTCAGCCACATTGGGGCTGGGGATGAGCACGGCTGCACGGCCAACAGCTTCCAGCTCGGCCAGCGTCAGCGCACCGGCGCGGCTGATGACAAGGTCTGCCGCAGCCAGCAGTTCCGGCATATTGTTGATGTATTCCTTCACCACAAGGCCGTCGCCCTCCGCGAAGTTCTTTTCCTTTTCCAGATCCTTGAACAGCTGCACACCGTACTGGCCGGTAGCGTGGAGATGCAGCACCGGCTTCTTCTCGTGCTGTTCCCATGCACACAGGTCGGCCACCACCTCGTTGACGCGGCGTGCACCAAGGCTGCCGCCGAAGGAAAGGATCACCGTGCGGTCGCCCGCGCCCAGCTCAGCGCGGATGGCATCGCGGTCCTTTGCCTTGGTGAACACCTCCGGGCGCACCGGATTGCCCACCACGATGGTCTTATCAGGTGCGCCCAGCTTTTCCACAGCAGCAGGCACGGCGGCAAACACGAGATCCACATCCGGTGCCAGCAGCTTGTTGGTCACGCCGGGGAAGGCGTTCTGCTCATGAATGGCGGTGTGGATGCCCATTTTGGCGGCACAGCGCACCACCGGGCCGGACACATAGCCGCCGCAGCCGATCACAAGATCGGGTTTGACCTCTTTCATAATGGCCTTTGCCTTGGGGCCAGAGAGGGCCAGATTCCACAGCGTAACGATGTTGCGCTTGATGTTGTTCAGCGACAGCCTGCGCTGGAAACCGGTGATCTCGATATGGTGGAAGGGATAGCCCGCCTGTCCTACCAGACGGTACTCCATGCCCTCCTTGCGGCCGGCAAAGTGGATCTCGGCAGAAGGGTCTGCCTTTTTGATAGCACCTGCAATGGCAAGTGCCGGGTTGATATGGCCGGCAGTGCCGCCGGCAGCGATCAGAACTCGCATGACGATTCCTCCTCTATTATTAGTGCATCTGGGCAGGCCAGTGGGGAGCTCCCCACTGGCCTGCGCCCTCAAAACAGTCGTTACAGTTCATTGCGCGCACGGCGGGCATCGTCCAGATTGATGGTACGGTCCTTCAGCTCCGCATCACGCTGAGCCTTTGCAGCCTGCCGCTGTGCGTGGGCCGCTGCCCTCTGCTGCGCCGCCCGCTCTCCGTTGCGCCCAATGTTCACCATCACGCCCATTTCTGCCAGCAGCAAGATCAGACTGGTGCCGCCGGACGAGAAAAACGGAAGGCTGATGCCGGTATTCGGGATGGTGTTGGTGACCACGGCGATGTTGCAGAACACCTGCCAGGCGATCTGCGCCATAATGCCAATCCCCACCATGGTGCAGAACTGGTTTTCGGCCTTATAGGCGATCATCAGGCCCTGCGCTATGAGCAGTATGAACAGCACGATGATGAGCACCGCACCGATGAAGCCCAATTCTTCGCACACCACACTGAAGATGAAGTCGTTGGTGCTTTCCGGCAGCCAGAGCTGCTTTTCCACGCTGTTGCCAAGGCCAAGGCCCTTCAGTCCGCCGGAGCCGATGGCGTACAAGCTCTGCTTGGTCTGGTCGTTCAGCGCTTCCAGATCATCGGACCATGTGTTCAGGCGGTCCTGCAGATAGCCAATGGATTCCACCAGCGTCAGGGCCGGTTTCAGCAGCAGAGCCGCCGCTGCGGCCCCGCACCATGTCAATACACCGCCGCAGCCGGTCAGCATGAGGATGGTGCCCACGATGGCGGTGGTCAGCAGGATGCCGGACATGTGCGGCTCTAAAAACAGCAGCACCACCACCGGCACCAGCGGCAGCACCGGCACGATCAGCTGCCTTACGATGCGGATGAACAGCCAATCCTTTGGCTTGATCTTTTCTCTCAGCGACGGGCTGAACCGGCCGATCTGCGGCGCACTTGCCGCCAGATGGGACGAGAGCAGGATCATCTCAAACTTTGCCACCTCAGAGGTCTGCAGAGTCAGGCCGCCCAGACGGATCCAGCGGCGGCAGCCGTTCAGCGGTGCAAAGGTCAGCGTGACGGCCAGCATGGCCAGCACCACCCAGTACAGCGGCTTGCTCGCCCAGCGCAGGAAGCGGTGATCCACATAGCTCATGACTACCATACAGCCAATGCCAATGGCCATGCAGATAGCCTGCTGCTTGATGTAGTGCAGGCTGTCGCCCATGCGCAGGTAGCCGGTGGTGTAGCTTGCGCTGTACAGCATTACAAGGCCGAACACCATGATAATGGCCAGCGTTGCCAGCCAGTTGAGCAGCAGCCGGTTCCACGGTCCCGGGTCCCGCTGCAGCGGCGGCACCCATGCACTTTCTTTTTGGTTTTTATGTTGTCTGCGGGTGGCTGCCATTGCCACGCCCCCTTATTTTCAGAATCAGGCGCTCAGGCCCAGCGTGCCAGACGCACGGCCAGCGCCAGCCCGCACACGCTCAGTGCGCACAGGCTGTAAAAAATATTCACTGCACTCATGCCGCGCTTTTCCAGCCAGCGGTGCAGCGGTGCCGCCGCAAACAGCGGCCTGCCCTTCCAGCGGCAGAACAGGACCTGCAGCACCACCATGCCGCCCTCCACCCAGAAGGGCAGTGCCAGCGGGATGCTCAGCTCTGCGTAGCCAATGCACAGCGGAATGCAGCCAATGGCTCCCGCTGCATACAAGCAGCCGCACCGGCCGGGGTGCAGCTTTGCCGGTGGAAAATCCCACAGCAGAAAGGCCATCAGTGCACCGGCCAGTGCCGCCGGGAATACTGCCAGCGGGAACCAGCCCAGCTGCGTTTCCAGCATCATCAGGCCCAGCATGGCCGCAAAGGCCGCGCCGCACACCGTGCCGTCGGCACCGTCGGCCACGCGGGCCGCCTCGGCCATCGCCACCAGCAGCACAGCCCACAGCAGCGGTGCCAGCGCACATTCTGCATAGCCTGCTCCCGGCAGGATCAGCCCTGTGGGCAGGCACCCGTTCAGTGCCAGCAGGCCCAGCACCAGCGCTGCAGCGATGCATTCCAGTGCAAGGCGCTGTGTGCGGCGCAGGCCAAGGCCCAAACCGTTCGGGTAGCGGCCGCGGATGCGGGCCAGATCATCGGCCAGCCCCACTGCGCCAAAGGCCAGCGACCCCAGCAGTGCAATGAGCAGGCGGGAGGTCATCTGCCGGTCGCTGCCAAGCAGGGAAGGCTGTGCAGCACATGCGGCCAGCCAGCCCACGCCCACAGCGGCAAGGGTGCCCACCATCAGGCACAGCCCGCCCATGGTAGGCACCGGGCTGTCCGGGGCATCGCTGTCCGGCTGTGTACCGCGTGCCGCACGCTGCAGCTCCCGCAGCAGCGGCACCATCATATTGCCGAGCGCCGCAGTCAGCACAAAACCCAGCACCGACGCGACGACCAAGGCGAAACGAATCATTTTTCAATCTCCAAATTCATGCCAAAGGGTTATTCTTCGGCATCTTTCTGCTCTGCGTAGAAAATTTCCAGCACTTTTTCCAGCGCCATGCCGCGGCTTGCCTTCACCAGCAGGGCATCGCCCGGCTCTATCCGGTTCAGCAGAGCATCCGCTGCCTCGCGGTAGTTGTTGGCATGGAGGGTCTTGACCCCCTTGGCCGCAGCCACCACAGCCGTGCGCTTTGCGTTTTCGCCGTAGGTCACAAGGCAGTACAGATCACTCTCCGCAGCCAGACGGCCCAGCTCCTCGTGGGCTTCGCGGGACAGCTCGCCCAGCTCCAGCATATCGCCCAGCAGGGCAAAGCGGCGCTTGCAGGGGAATTCCTTGAACATGGCAAGCGCGGCCTTCATGCTGTCGGGGTTTGCATTGTAGCAATCCTCAATGACGGTAACGCCCTTGCTGTGCACCACCTTCTGGCGGCGGCCGGTCTGCTCAAAATTGGAAAGCCCCTTGATGACACCGCGCGGGTCGCAGCCCAAGCGGGTGGCGGCGCAGTAGGCAGCCAGAGCGTTTGCCACATTGTGCTTGCCCATGGCCGGGATCTTGACCACAAAGGTGCCCTCTTCCTGATCTTCCAGCACAAAGCTCATGCCGTCCTCTTCCTGCCGGATGGACAGTGCACACACATCAGCGTTCTCATCTGCCAGACTGAACCATACCGGCTTCACGTGGGCGGGCAGCTTTGCGGCGCGCAGGAACTTATCATCATAGTTCAGCACCAGCGGTGCACCCTCCGGCAGGCCGTTGCAGATCTCCAGCTTTGCCTTGCAGATGTTCTCCTGACTCCCCAGATTGCCGATGTGGGACACACCGATGCAGGTAATGATGCCCACATCCGGGCGTGCGGCCCGGGCCAGACGGTCGATCTCGCCCGCATGGCTCATGCCCATCTCGATCACGGCATACTCAGTGCTGCTTTCCAGCCGCATCAGGGTGCGGGGCATGCCCAGTTCATTGTTCTGGTTGCCCTCGGTCTTGATGGTCTCGCCAAAGCCTGCAAGGGCGGCGTAGGTCATCTGCTTGGTGGTGGTCTTGCCCACGCTGCCGGTCACACCCACCATCTTGGGGTGATACTGGCTGCGGTAGTTCGCGCCCATCACCATCATGGCGTGGTAGCTGTCCGGGCAGAGGATGGCCTTTTCCGCAGGCACGCCCTCCACCGGGTGGTTCACCACCACATAAACAGCACCGTTCTCCAGTGCTTTGGCCGCAAAATCGTGGCCGTCAAATTTTTCACCCGGGAACGCTACAAAAATGCAGCCGGGCCGCACCTCGCGGCTGTCGGTGGTCACCAGTTCCACCTGCACCTCTTCCCGGATGAAGTCTGCGGGCACCAGCCCTGCCAGAAGCTTGCTTGCAGAAATTTTTTCCATTGTTCATGTCCCCTCTCTTTTATCTTGTAAAACCCTCTCAGTCAATGCCTGCGGCATTGCCAGCTCCCCCGAAAGGGGAGCTCTTTTGCATCTTACGATAAAGTGCCGTTCTTCAGAAGATTCACTTTACCGTGCCCACTCATAAAGCTCGCCCTTCGGGAGAGCTGGCGCGCAAGCGCCTGAGAGGGTTCTTGTTACCCACAGGTAATGGTCACGACGGTGCCGCGCTGCACACTGGAACCGGGGTCTGCACTCTGGGCCTGCACGGTGCCGTTCGCATTGCCCTCCACCACACAGTTCAATCCGGCGGCAGACAGCATCTGGCGGGCAAAGTCCGCGCTCTTGCCGGTCACATCCGGCACATCGGTATGGCTGCCCTCATAGGTATCGGTATACAGGTACACGGTGGTGCCGTAGGCCACCTTTGCACCCGCGTGCGGATACTGGTAGGTGACAGCTGCTGCCGCCTGACTGGTGGTGCTTTCGGCCAGCTGATGCCTGAGGCCCTTGATGTTCAGCTGCACCTGCGCACTGCTCCACTCGGTGCCCACCAGATTCGGCACAGTGACCACAGTCTGGCTGCGATCCTCGCCGTCGGCGGCAATGCCAAGGTAGGGTGCGATCTCGCTGATGATGTTGCCCACAACGGGCGCTGCCAGCAGGGACGAGTAGTCCGTTCTGGCGTTGTTGGGGTCATCCAGCATCACATAGACGATGATCTCCGGGTCGTCGGCAGGCAGGACAGCGGCAAAGGATGCCACCTTCTTGTAGTCGCCGTCGGCACGGCGGTCCATGTTCAACTGTTCGGAAGTGCCGGACTTGCCGCCGATACGGTAGCCGGACACATAGGCATACTTGCCGCCGCCGGTACCGGCGCCCACCTCATATTCCATGATCTGGCGGATCACATTGCTGGTGCTCTCGCTGATGACCTGACGGCGCACATTGGCACCGATCTCCTCGATCACGTTGCCATTTGCATCGGTGATCTTATCCACCACATGGGGCGTGACCAGATAGCCGCCGTTGACGGCTGCGGCCACAGCGGTGCACATCTGCAGCGGGGTGATGGCCATTGCCTGACCAAAGGCCGAGGAAGCCAGCTGCACTTCGCCCAGCTGGTTGGCCTTATAATACTGCATGAAGCCCGTCTCACTGGGCAGGTCCACGCCGGTGCGGCTGGTAAAGCCAAAGGCATCGAAGTAGTTATAGAAGGTCTGGGAGCCAACGCGCTGGCCCAGCTGGATATAGTAGATATTGCAGCTCTGACGCAGAGCTTCGGCCAGCGTGATGGTGCCGTGGGCTTTGTGGCCTGCGCAGTGGTAGGTCTCCTTTGCCACGCCGTAAGCACCGGCGCAGGTAAAGGTGGTGTTGATGTTTGCAAGGCCGGAGTCCACGCCCATGGCCGAGGTGATCACCTTGAACACACTGCCGGGGTAGTACAACTCGGTGATGGCCTTGTTTTTCCACTGGATATCGCGGAAGTAGCCGGAGTAATCGCCCTCCTCGTCCAGAATGCGGTTGCCGTTTGCATCCTTCAGCTCGTTGCCGTTCTCATCCTTTTTGTAGATGCCGTACAGCTCCGGCTCAGCGCGCACCAGCTCGTTGAGGTAATCCAGATTTGCGCTGTAGTCCAGCGGGTCGTTGGGGTCAAAATCCGGCTTGGAAGCCATGGCAAGGATGGCACCGGTCTTGACGTTCATCACGATGGCGCAGCCGCGGTTCTCCACCGTGTTGGCTGCAATGGCTTCGTTCAGATACCGTTCCACGATCTCCTGCACATTCACATCCAGCGAAAGCACCAGATTGGAGCCATCCTTGGCTGCAAAGGTGGTGGCATTCTCGTCCGCAATGGCGTTGCCGTAGGCATTGCGCTGGGTAATGGTGCGGCCATCCACACCGGCCAGCGTGGACTGATAGGATTTTTCCAGACCGTAAGTACCAATGCCGTCCGCATCGGTAAAGCCCAGCACTGCCGCTGCAAACGCTCCGTAGGGGTAATTGCGCTGGAAGCTCTTCTCGCTGCCGACCGAGATGTTGCCCTTGCGGGAGGTCTCAGTGGCACGCTTGTGTGCCTTGTTGAACTGGGAAACGTAGGATTCGATGGACAGCTTGACAGCGTTGTTCACCTTGGTGGCCAGCACCTGATACTTGGTGTCCATCTTGGAAAGTGCATCGTAAACCTTCTGGTACTGGGTCTGGTACGCTTCCGAGGAAGTGTCCACCGCGTCCAGACTTTCGCCGTCGCCGGAAAGCAGGCGCAGGGTCAGTTCCCGGCTGACCTCGGCGCACATGGCCGTGTCCAGCGTGCGCACCGCCTCCTCATCCTTGCCGGTGGTGGTATATAAGATTTTGCTGTTGTCCGGGTCGGCCCAGATGGTCCACACCACGCTGGTGGAGGCCAGCGTGATGCCGGAGGTATCGTAGATCTCGCCGCGGGTGGCCTTGATGGTGGTATCCAGCAGCTGCTGCTTTGCGGCCAGCTGGCGGTAGGTGTCACCGTTTTTGATCTGGATATCATACAGGCTGTAGGTCACACGGGCCGCAGCAAGGCCCATGACCACAAGGGCCAGACCGCCGCAGATCAGACTGGTTCTGGGGTTCATGCGGGCACCGGTGCTGGTTTCCGGCCAGGGGCCTTTTATTTTTTTGATGAATTGTTACTTTCATTGTAAGCTCTTTATGGAAACAAGTTCCACCTCAGGAAAAGCAAACCTACCGCTTGCCCATTCCAATCTTTTACATTACTTTTGCATTGGACTTAACCTCCTTTCTTTT
>ENA-UEPI01001144-UEPI01001144.1-human-gut-metagenome-genome-assembly--contig:-NODE-1144-length-13586-cov-6.215338_pt1 | contig 13586 bp, 11 predicted proteins | sample MGYA00242899_ERZ507914 | MGnify/ENA primary metagenome ERZ507914 (study PRJEB26167, sample SAMN06115442) | human gut metagenome | host: Homo sapiens | place: China:Chongqing | collected 2015-07-28...
AGCCATTTCATTACCTTTTTGCGCCAGCTCCTGCTCTTTAATCTTAAAAAAATAGTCGGCGATAAGGTAAGAAATACCCGCTGTCACGCCGACTACAATAACTACGATCAAAGCCATGAAGCTGTACATAAGCCGGGTACTTAAAGACTTATTCACTCTTCACCTCAAATTTATAACCAACACCCCAAATAGTGGTAATATCCCATTTAGAATTTTCTGGAATGTTTAGTTTTTGGCGAATACGTTTGATGTGCGTATCCACAGTTCGTGTATCACCATAATAAGAATAACCCCAAATGGTTTCCAACAGCTGGTTTCGAGAAAAAGCCTTACCAGGATTGGTTGCCAAGCACCAGTAATTCCATTGCTTTAGCAGTAAAGGTCATGTTCTGACCAAAAGCAACCACCTGATACTCTTCCATATCAATTGTCAACCCGTCATATTCTACCCGCGAACGACCTTCCTGTTTTTCCTGGGCTCCAGCACGTCGCAGAACCGCTTTTATACGGGCAACTACCTCACGGCTATTAAAAGGCTTCGTAATATAATCATCCGCACCGATCTCCAACCCTAAAATACGATCATCATCTTCATCTTTAGCCGTCAGCATAATAATAGGTAGATCAGACATTTTGCGTACTTGCTTGCAAACCTCCAAACCGTCCATGACTGGCATCATAATATCCAAAATAAGAATATCCGGCTTCTCAGATTGTACTTTTAAAATCGCCTCGGCACCATCAGCTGCTTCGATAACATCAAAGCCTTCTTTTTCGCAATACATCTTAAGAATCTCGCGAATATGCTTTTCGTCGTCGGCAATTAAAACTTTTTGAATATCCATACTAATCACCTCATAACTATTCTTGCTTATTATTATACAATAGTTTTCTTTAAAAAGCCTGTTTTTATACTGCTTTCACAAAAATATTACAACTTAAACAGATTTATGACAAATAAATACATTTTCAGTCTCGTTTTTCTCATAAAAAAAGCAGACAAGAAAACTTGTCTGCTGAAAGTTATATTTTTATAAAACGCGGCAGGCTCCGTAATAACGTTCGCCCCAGTAACCTGTGAACGCATCAGCCACAACCACGCCTGTGCTGGTGCCGGCATGGATAAATTTGCCATCGCCAAGATAAATACCGCAATGAGAAGCACCTGGTTCATAGGTAGAAAAGAAAATCAAATCTCCCGGACGCAGTTCGCTCATGGAAATCTGACGGCCATAATATAACTGGCTGTCAGCCATACGGGGAATGCTGATTCCTGCACGTGCAAAAGCATTTAATGATTCTTCCTGTGACTGCAGTTCTTCCTGCCATGAAGCATACTTATCCTGAAGGTTTACTTCGTAATTGATTACATTTGCATTGGAACTGTGCAGTGTAATATAAATCATTGCCGCAATTACAACAACCAGTACAACATTTACAATCACAGATATAACAAAATTGTCTTTATAATGATTGCGTTCCTTTGTCAGCTTACGGATTTCGCTTTTATGTTCCGTAAGTTCTCTGCGTCCCTCCATCATTTCTTTTGTTTCATTATTAATCGGAATCGGTCTGATTTTTTCATTTGGCACATCCGGCGAAAGATATAAAAACTGCTGCAGCTCTTTTAAATAATTCATGCCAATCAGCGTATTAAACAGTTTTTTATCAATAATGTCATGATACAAAATATATACCTGTTTTGCATTGGTACTGTCTGTTTTTGATGACATATATTTAATTGCCGCCAGCTCATCCTTTGCCGCCTGTGCACCTTCTTTTGTCTTAAAGGTATATCCTCCGACAGAATATTCCTTTGACGGATTCTTTGATTCGTTTTTTGCCATATTATTCCTCATTTCTGAGCGACTTTGTCGCGAAGAGGCGATGAGAAATTCGCGCAGGCGATTTCTCATCTGCCATCATAGGGATTTGCTTTCGCCAAGAAACAAATCCTTGTGTGAAAAATAAGCACATCAGTGTTATTTTTCACACCATCCCCATTTCTGAGCGACTTTGTCGCTAATTTACTATTATTTTACTTTTTGTGTGCTTTAAAGTCAATAAAAGTCACAAGATAATTCTTGACGAAGCCGTTACCGCGTGCTATAGTAAATAATAATCAGCGTTATGACTGGTTGACCGAAAATATTCCGGTGTATACACTCGGGGTAGTAAAGGTTTCGACAGGGGTTTTGAAGCTGGTGAAGCTATCCGCAGGTGATGCGTCAACTCACAAATCTAAATATAAACGCTAACGAAAATTTAGCTTACGCTGCCTAGTTGCAGCAGTCTGACCTAGAGTACCCGTACTTTAGGACCCAGGCTTCGACTATACGGGAAACGACACCGGTAAAGCTTTGAACCGGCGGGCGTATGATGAAGCTACTAAAGGTATCAGGGTGTTGATTTCCTGCTACCGGAGGGAATGAGGGTTTACCCACAATAACCAACTATGATAGTAGAAGAACAGTGAATGGGCTTTTGGACACGGGTTCGACTCCCGTCTACTCCATTATAAAAAAAGCTTTGAAATACCTAATTCCGGGTGTTTCAAAGCTTTTTCACATTTAATACAAATTCCGTACTTTAAATTCTTTCTCTGCCTCCCGCTTCTGATCCTTCTTTGCAATGGAATCACGCTTATCGTAGAGCTTTTTACCACGACCAAGTCCGATTTCCATTTTCACACGGCCTTTGCTTAAATAAACCTGCAATGGCACAATTGTATATCCTTTCTGCGCAATCTGTCCGGCAAGCTTGTTGATTTCGCTCTGGTGCAGTAATAGCTTTTTCGGGCGGAGCGGGTCTTTATTAAAAATGTTGCCTTTTTCGTAAGGTGTAATATTCATATTATTAATAAACACTTCGCCGTTCTGAATCTGAATATACGCCTCCTTAATAGAGCATTTTCCCATGCGGATAGATTTCACTTCCGTTCCGTGCAGCACCAGTCCTGCCTCGTATTTATCCTCTATAAAATAATCAAAATAGGCCTTTTTATTATTGGAAATCAGTCGGTTTGCGTTTTTTTGTTCTGCCATTCTCCCATTCTCCTTCTGATAATTCAAAATCAATCGTTCTTAAAATTTTATTGGTTGCAACAACTTTGACCGTGACCTTCTGTCCGAGTTTGAAGGTTCTTCCGGTGGTTTCATTAACCATTTCGTAATGGTTTTCGTCATAAATGTAATACCCGTCCCGCAGCGATGTCACAGAAACCATGCCTTCAATCGTGCTTGGCAGTTCCACATACATGCCCCATGCCGTCATTCCGGAAATCACGCCGTCGAATTCTTCGCCCATGTGTTTTTCCATATATTCAACCATTTTGACTTTATCGGTATCACGTTCTGCATCATCGGCACGCCGTTCCGTTGTGCTGGTATGCTTTGCCACCTCCGGCAGAAGATTCTGATAGTGCTTGAAACGTGTCTGTTTCAGTCCACCGTGCAGATTTTCTTTAATAATCCGGTGAATCTGTAAATCCGGGTATCTGCGGATTGGAGACGTAAAATGACAGTAATATTTTGCTGCAAGTCCGAAGTGTCCGACACATTCTGTTGTGTACTGTGCTCTTTTCATTGAACGCAGTGTCAGACGTGCAATTAGATTTTCCTCGTCTGTTCCGTCAATTTTTTCTAAAAGCTTTTGCAGTTCCTTTGGATGAATTTCATCACCGGTATGAATAGAATATCCAAAATTATTAATAAAAGTACTTAATTTCTGAATCTTTTCCATATCCGGATTCTCATGGCTTCTGTATAAGAATGGTATTTCCTGCCAGAAATAATCCTCTGCAACCGTTTCATTAGCTATCAGCATAAATTCCTCGATGATTTTGGTCGCAACATTTCTGTCATACGGCTTGACTTCCAAAGGATGACCGTCCTTATCCAAAATAATCTTCGTTTCAGGAAAGTCAAAATCAATCGAACCGCGCTGAAAACGTTTCTTTCTTAAAATTGCCGCAAGTTCTCCCATGCGTTCAAACATCGGAATAAGTTCTTTGTATTCTTCAATCACAGAAGCCTCTTTATCGACAAGAATTTTCTTTACATTCGTATAAGTCATACGGCGGTTGACATTGATTAATGTTTCACAAATGCGGTGTCCCACCACATTTCCTTTATTATCAATGTCCATTATACAGCTCAACGCCAGACGGTCGCAGCCCTGATTTAAGGAACAGATGCCATTGGATAATTTATGAGGAAGCATTGGAATAACCCGATCCACAAGGTAAACACTGGTTCCACGCTTATAAGCTTCTTTATCCAGCACGCTGTTTTCTGTCACATAATGGCTTACATCTGCAATATGCACACCGAGCTGATATCCACGTTCATTTACGGTAAGGGTAATGGCATCATCAAGGTCCTTGGCATCTTCTCCATCAATTGTAACGGTATCCACTGCACGAAAATCGACACGTCCAGCCTTATCTTTTTCATCTACCTCCTCCGGTACATTTTTCAGATACTGTATAACGTTATCCGGAAATTCTACAGGAAGATCATACGCCTTTACAATAGACAGTACATCGGTTCCCGGATCGTTAATATGTCCAATAATATCAACGACCTGTCCTTCCGGGTTCTTACCGTGGCTGCCGTAATTTGTGATTTTTACGACAACCTTATGACCGTTCATTGCCCCCATTGATTTTTCCTGCGGCACAAAAATATCAACCGGGATTTTTCCATTGTCCGGTACGACAAAGCCATATGTCCTGCTTTTTTGAAATGTACCGACCAGCTCGGTAAGCTGATGCTCAAGCACACCGATAACTTTCCCCTCACAGCGCTTGTTACCCTGCTTCTTATGAGTAATCGTCACCTTTACTTTATCCATATGGAATGCACCACCGGTATCCGATTCCTGAATAAAAATATCTTCATCCCAGCCGTCTACCGTAACAAAGCCGAAACCTCTCCTGGTGCTGGTAAATATACCGACAACCGCCGTATTATCCGGTTTTCCGTATTTTCCTTTCTTTGAAATGCCAATTGTTCCGTCACTGACTAAGCTGTCTAACACCTCCTGAAGTTCGCCTCTTTGTGATTTTGGAATCTGCAAAAGAATTGCAATTTCTTTTGTCTTCATTGGTACATAAAATTCATTTTCCAAAATTAATTCAGCGATTAACTTTTTACGTTTTTCAAGCTGTTCTTTATTCATTCTCCACCGAGCCTTTCCTGATGCGCTTTTATTTGCTTATTGATAATTTCTGACGTTAGAGACATCTACCTTTTCAAACGGAACCCATACATACTTTTCATTTTCAGAAGCTCCATCCAAATCTTTGATACTGCCACCCTGTGCGAGAATTTTCCCTGCCTGAATCAGGCGTTCTCCCTGTCCTGTTGCAGACTGGTAAACCGTAAAGTTCATTGTACCGTTGGTAATCGCCGTACAACCGTCAGCCGTTGCATCAATTCCTAATATTAAAATGTCATTTCTTCCTGCTTTTTTACATGCGTCCGCAACACCTAACGCCATGGTATCATTGTTACAAATAACGGCGTTGCATTTCTGATTCGTCTTTAAAAATATTGTAAACAGTTCTTCGGCACGGGTCTGGTCCCAGTCCGCATGGTCTTCAAACACATAATGAACCGTTTTGCCGGATGTATTCAGCGTATTTTTAACGGCATCCGTTCTGCCCTTTGTTGCGGAATGACTGTCCGGTCCTTTAATGATTGCCACATTTAATTCTGAAAGTGTTTTTAACTGCTCTAACACATATTCCGCCTGATACTGTCCCGCATCTGCTTCATTTGAGCCTACGTAAATGTATTTTCCGGCTTTTAAGCGGGAAGCGTCCGGTGACGTGTTAAAAAACACAATCGGAATATCGCCTGCCAGTGCTTCCAGTTCCAGCGCCGTATCGGCATCAACCATATTGCATAAAATGACGTCATATTTTTCGGACACGGCTTTTTTAATATGTTCAACCTGCTTTTCAATGGAACTTTCCGCGTCCAGCACGTCTAACTGTACATTATTTTCCGAAGCGGTCTTTTTGGCCTGATTGACAAGCGTGGTGCGAAAGGTATCTGCCTGTCCCAGGGATAAAAGCATTTTCACACTGCCGCCTGCGGACGAACCGGACTTCGCAGACTGCGTACAGCCGCCTAAAACCAGACAGCCTGCAAGCATTGTAATACATAAAAACCAACTGATTATCTTTTTCATTTTATCTTACCTCCATACTCAGACTTTTACCGGTATCAGCTTAAATCCTGAACTGCTCTATCTGTGATGAAAGCTGATTTGCCGATACTGCTAAATTTTCAGATGCGGATTCAACCTGTTCGCTGTTTCTTGTAATATTTTTTGCCTGTGTAAGCATGGATTCCGAAGTTGCAAGGATTTCATCGGAACTTGCCGCCTGTTCTTCACAGATAGCAGCAACATTGGTTGCGACTTCATCGACTTCGCCAATCTTGCTTACAACATTTTTCATCAATTCGTTTGTATCCTGTATATTACTGAAAATTGTATGGAAGGTATCCACTGCCGCATGGATCAGACCGGCACTGTCGGCGATTTCACCGGCACTGCTTCCTGCCTGGGATACGGCATTTTCTACCAGCTTATTGATTTCATTAATTAATTCCGTAATATTGGCAACGGAATCGGCACTGTTTTTTGCCAGTGTACCGATTTCAGAAGCAACAACAGCAAAGCCCCTGCCCGCTTCTCCGGCTCTCGCCGCCTCAATCGAAGCATTTAAAGACAAAAGATTTGTTTCTTCCGCAATACTGCCAATCAGATTGATAATGTCAACAATCTCACCAGATGCGGTGCCGACCTTGTCAACGGCCTCCTGTAAGTTATGGATAGAAAGCTCAATGCCCTCCAGCGCTTTGCTGACTTTTTCCATATCCTGACGGCCTTTTTCGGATACTTCAACCGTTTCACGCATTTTAACATCAACAACATCGCTGTCCTTCTTGGTATCGGCGGCAACCCCGGCAAGCTGTGTTGCGTTTTCGGCAATTTCATTGACAGAAACCGCAAGCTGGTCTACCGTTGAATTTAATTCGCCCATAGAACGCGACTGGATTTCCGTTGCGGAATTTAACTCCGTGGATACACTCTTGCTGGACTGTGCCTGTTCGCTTAACGTCTGGGAAACCTGTCCAATCTGCGTAATCATCTGCTTCATGGCTTCGATAAAATGCTGGACACTGTAGCCCATTACGGCGATTTCATCATTGCCGCGCGGATTGACGGATACCGTGAAATCACCGGATGCCATTTGTGTAATAGCCTTTGTTATTTCTTTAACAGGTTTTACAACAATATGTGTCATTCTTTCAATCAATATGCAGAGCAGAATAATACAAACCACGCCGATTACAATCATTCGTGTTCTTAATGCAACTAAATCCACGAGTACCGTACTCTTAGGAATGTAAGATACCAGAATCCAGTCCGTTCCCTGTACCTCCTGTGAAACAGTCATTTCACCGTCAATCGTTGTAAAATCGTAGTTCTGGTCGTCAATACGCTGTGCCATATCCTGATAAAAAATGCTCTGTCCCGCTGCACCGAGCTTTTGTGAAATCAAAGACGAATCACGGTCTGCTAAAATCGTACCGCTGTTTTTGTCAACCAGAAATGTCTGCGCATCGTCCATTTCAATAAATGAATTGACAATGATAGAAATGCGGTCCAACGTCATATCTGCGGATATGACACGTATTTTGTCCGAATTATCCTTTAATATTCCCGATGCACTGATGACATTGACACCCTCTGCATTTTTGTAAGCCGAACCGACTGCCATGTTGACACGAGTCAGACCTTCAGTATACCATGTGCTTTTTGTCGGACTGCTCTCACTCTTTGTAGATTTGGAAGCCTTTAACAAATTGCCGTTACTGTCGGATACATATAATCCGTCCGGATAATTGTCGCTGTAGCCATAATAGCTGTCCAAAATCGTCTGAAGCTGTGCATCGTCTGGATTTAACTGTTCAATCGTTGTCTTTGCCATTTGAAAAGACGAAAGATTCTCATCTAACCACGATTCAATCTTTGATGTCTGGTTTTCAACCGAAGATTCCAACAGATTCTGCGAATAATTTTCAATGATATGTGCGGATGCCAGATACGATACCAGTACCAGCACAACAACAATTGCAATAACTACCGGTGTAATAACACCCAAAAGTTTTGCTTTAATTGATATGTTTCCGCGTTTTTTCATAAAACCAACCCCTTTATATATTTTCACTTCTGCAAAAAATAAAACCTGAATCCTCCATTGTTTTACGGAGAATCCAGGTTTCTTTTTAAAAATTAATATTTAATATAGCTGCCAGAACAAAGAAAGCAACACCTAATATCTTTGTAAATAATACCAGTTTTCCTTCCATTGAACGGCCCTTGTTTCTGCCCCAGTAAGTATCAGCGGCTCCACTGATTGTACCAGACAGACCCTGCTGCTTGCTTTCCTGCATTAAAACAACGATTGATAATGCTATACATACTAATATAAAGATTCCCATTAAAACAATTCGTATAATATCAGCAGCCGACATTCCGAACATTTATCACACCTCCTATTGTGTCGAAGCTTACGATTCTATTCATTAAATTATAATCGCATACTATTATCATTATAGCACACCTATACGTGCAACACAATAGAAATTTATGAATTCTTTTTAACAAGCAGGGATTCGCCTGTCATTTCCTTTGGTTTTTCCATACCCATAATTTCAATCAGTGTCGGTACGATATCACAAAGCTTTCCGCCTTCTTTTAATGTGTACGCTTCATCGTAGTTTACAAGAATGAACGGAACAGGATTGGTTGTATGTGCCGTAAATGGTTCTCCGGTCTTATAGTCAATTAACTGTTCTGCGTTTCCATGATCCGCGCAGATAAACATAGTTCCGTCAACTTCCTTTAATGCCTCTACAGCCTTGCCTACACAGGTATCTACAGTTTCAATTGCCTTTACAACGGCAGATTCGATACCGGTATGTCCGACCATATCCGGGTTTGCAAAGTTGATGATAATAACATCATACTTATCTGAACGGATTGCATCTGTGAGTTTATCACATACTTCAGGCGCACTCATCTCCGGCTGTAAATCATATGTTGCAACCTTTGGTGACTTTACAAGGATTCTGTCTTCGCCCTTGTTTGGTTCCTCTACACCGCCGTTGAAGAAAAATGTTACGTGTGCATATTTTTCTGTCTCGGCAATACGGGCCTGTGTCTTGTTATTTGCTGCTAAAAATTCACCAAATGTATTGGTAATCTTTTCTTTCTTGAATGCTACATACTTATTGCCGATTGTTACATCGTAATCTGTGAAGCATACATAGTGGACTTTCTTTCTTGCGCCTCTGTCAAAGCCTGTAAATTCATCATCGCAGAAACATCTTGTGATTTCTCTTGCTCTGTCCGGTCTGAAGTTAAAGCAGATAACAGAATCTCCGTCTTTAATCGTTGCTAATGGCTTACCATCCTTCTTTACAACAGTCGGCACAACAAATTCATCCGTTTTCCCATCTTCATAAGATGCGGCGATAGCACACTTTGCACATTCTGCCTCATTTCCTTCACCCTTTACAAGTGCATTATAAGCAGCTTCTACTCTGTCCCATCTGTTATCTCTGTCCATTACATAGTAACGACCCATAATAGAAGCAATCTGTCCAACACCTAATTCTTCCATTTTGTCGGATAACTGGCTGATAAATTCTTTTCCTCCGTCCGGTGCTGTATCACGTCCGTCCATAAAGCCGTGAACATAGACATTCTTAATACCGTTTCTCTTTGCCAGTTCCAGCAGGGCATATAAATGTGTAATGTGGCTGTGCACACCGCCGTTTGATAACAGACCGAATAAATGTAAGTCTGAATTGTTCTCCTTGCAGTTTTTAATTGCGCCTAAAAGTTCTTCGTTTTCAAAGAAATCACCATCTTCTATTGCTTTTGTGATTCTTGTCAGTTCCTGATATACAATACGTCCGGCACCCATATTTAAATGTCCTACTTCAGAGTTACCCATCTGTCCGTCCGGAAGTCCGACTGCAAGACCGCTTGCATAGCCTTTTACATAAGGATATTCCTTCATTAATTTATCCATTACCGGTGTATTCGCTGCAGCAATACCATTTCCTTTTGTATTATCATTTAATCCATATCCATCAAGTATCATTAAAACAACTGGTTTTTTACTCATTGTATTTCTCCTTTTAACATTTTCCATAATCGGTACAATATACCTAAAGAATCATATCATATTTTGCGCAAAAATAAAAGTGCTAATTATTATAATTATGGCACTTCACATTAAAAAACTGTTGCAAAAAGAACTCCATCAGAAACCGTTCCTTTTGCAGCAGTTATGTATTTTTATTGATAATTTACAATTTTTGAAAATTCAGGTTTTAAACTGGCACCGCCGACAAGACCACCGTCAATATCCGGTTCGGAAAACAGCTGCAATGCGTTGCCTGCATTCACACTGCCACCATATAAAATACGGATAGCATCCGCAATCTGTGTACCATAAATATCACGGATAATTCCACGGATAGAACAACATACCTCCTGTGCCTGCTGTGTAGTTGCCACTCGCCCCGTTCCAATTGCCCAGATTGGTTCATAAGCAATAATACAACGCTGGGCATTTTCCGGTGATACATACTTTAATGCACTTACAATCTGTTTTTTAATCAATGTAAGTGTAATACCTGCTTCTCTTTCTTCTAATGTTTCACCACAGCAGATAATCGGAATAATATTATGTTCAATGGCTTTCCTGATTTTACGGTTTACCATTTCATTGTCTTCTTTAAAATACTGTCTTCTTTCCGAATGTCCGATAATCACATAGGATACACCGGCATCAACCAGCATCTGTGGAGAAACCTCACCTGTATAGGCTCCCTTTTCCTCAAAATACATATTTTCAGCACCGATATTGATATTGCTTCCCTTTGCAGCCTCCATTGCCGGGATAATATCAATAGCAGGTACACAGAACACTACATCCACCTCATCATTGGCTACTAAAGGCTTTAACTCGTTTACCAGTGCTACTGCCTCAGAAGGGGTCATATTCATCTTCCAGTTGCCTGCAATGATTTTCTTTCTTGCCATGATTATCTCTCCTTTACACACATTGATTCCGTAAATGGACCGCCCGTACCGCAGGCTTATCTCCGGTCCGGGCGGTATACTTATGCTATACAGCCTTATTTGTCATCTGCTGCTGCTACACCTGGAAGTACCTTGCCCTCAAGGAACTCCAGAGAAGCGCCGCCGCCGGTGGAAATGTGGCTCATCTTATCAGCAGATCCCAGCTGATTTACAGCTGCTGCAGAATCGCCGCCGCCGATAATCGTAGTTGCATCTGTCTCAGCCAGAGATTCAGCAACTGCGATGGTTCCCTTTGCCAGAGTTGGATTCTCAAATACGCCCATCGGTCCGTTCCATACAACAGTCTTTGCAGACTTTACAGCCTCAGCATAGATCTTTGCAGTCTCAGTGCCGATATCCAGACCCATCTTATCAGCAGGCATAGCATCTACGGATACGTTCTCTGCCTCAACAGGAGCATCAATTGGATCCGGGAAGGAAGCTGCTACTACTGCATCTACAGGAAGAAGGAGCTTCTTGCCAAGCTTCTCTGCCTTTGCCATCATTTCACGGCAATAATCTAACTTGGTATCATCTACTAAGGACTTTCCGATTTCCTTGCCCTCTGCCTTTAAGAAAGTAAATGCCATACCGCCGCCGATGATCAGAGTATCGCACTTCTCTAACAGATTAGAGATAACATTTAATTTATCAGCAACCTTTGCACCGCCAAGAATTGCTACGAAAGGTCTTACAGGATTTTCAACTGCATTTCCCAGGAAATCGATCTCCTTCTGCATCAGATAGCCAACTGCATTTGTGCCGCCCTTGGCAGAAATGAACTTGGTTACGCCCTCTACGGAAGCGTGTGCTCTGTGGGAGGAACCGAATGCGTCGCATACATAATCGTCAGCCAGATCTGCTAACTCTTTGCTGAATGCCTCGCCGTTCTTTGTCTCTTCAGCGCCGCGGAAACGGGTATTCTGAAGAAGAACCACATCGCCTTCGTTCATGGCCTCTACAGCCTTGGTTGCCGCCTCGCCGGTTACGTTGTAATCCGCTATGAATACAACTTCTTTGCCTAACTTCTCGCTCAGTCTCTTTGCGACAGGAGCTAAAGACTCACCCTCGTTAGGGCCATTCTTTACCTTGCCTAAGTGGGAGCAGAGGATTACCTTTGCACCGTCAGCGATCAGCTTGTTGATGGTTGGCAGAGCAGCCACGATACGTGTCTCGTCGGTGATCTCACCATTCTTTAACGGCACGTTGAAATCGCAGCGCACCAGCACTCTTCTGCCTTTTACGTTCATATCGTCGATAGATTTCTTATTTAACATATTGGATGTACCCCTTTCATACTGCGTAAAAAGGGCCCGGCCCTGACGACCGGACCCTTTTTATGAGTCTACTAAAAAACTGAATAATTAAGCCAGCTCTGCAAAGTACTTAATGGTTCTTACCATCTGGCTTGTGTAGGAGTTCTCGTTGTCATACCATGAAACAACCTGAACCTCATACAGATCCTCAGCAATCTGAGCTACCATGGTCTGAGTAGCATCGAACAGGGAGCCGTACTTCATGCCGATAACGTCAGAAGATACGATCGGATCCTCGTTGTAGCCGAAGGACTCGGAAGCTGCTGCCTTCATAGCTGCGTTGATGTCTTCCTTTGTAACGCCAGCCTTCTTAACAACTGCTGTTAAGATAGTGGTAGAACCGGTCGGTACAGGAACACGCTGTGCAGAACCGATCAGCTTGCCGTTCAGCTCTGGGATAACCAGGCCGATAGCCTTAGCAGCACCAGTAGAGTTAGGAACGATGTTTGCAGCGCCTGCGCGTGCTCTTCTTAAGTCGCCCTTTCTGTGTGGTCCGTCAAGGATCATCTGATCGCCTGTGTAAGCGTGGATGGTGCTCATGATACCGCTCTGGATAGGAGCGTAATCATTCAGAGCCTTAGCCATTGGAGCCAGGCAGTTTGTTGTACAGGAAGCTGCGGAAATGATAGTATCCTCAGCAGTCAGAGTATCCTCATTTACGGAGAATACGATGGTCTTTAAGTCATTGCCTGCGGGTGCGGAGATAACTACCTTCTTAGCGCCTGCATCGATATGAGCCTGAGCCTTATCCTTAGAGCAGTAGAAACCGGTACACTCTAATACTACGTCTACACCGATCTCTCCCCATGGAAGGTCAGCAGCCTTTGGCTCCTTGTAAATCGTGATCTTCTTTCCGTCAACAGTGATGGAATCCTCACCAGCCTCTACAGTGTGCTTGCCCTCGCCGATGTGGCCAGCGTATCCGCCCTGAGCGGTATCATACTTTAACAGATGTGCTAACATCTTAGGATCAGTCAGATCGTTAATAGCAACTACTTCGTAGCCCTCTGCGCCGAACATCTGACGGAATGCCAGACGGCCAATACGTCCGAAACCATTAATTGCAACTTTTACTGCCATGATTCAATTCCT
>ENA-UEPI01001163-UEPI01001163.1-human-gut-metagenome-genome-assembly--contig:-NODE-1163-length-13266-cov-4.253317_pt1 | contig 13266 bp, 9 predicted proteins | sample MGYA00242899_ERZ507914 | MGnify/ENA primary metagenome ERZ507914 (study PRJEB26167, sample SAMN06115442) | human gut metagenome | host: Homo sapiens | place: China:Chongqing | collected 2015-07-28...
ACGAACGTTGTCCAGCACCACCGTGACAGGCATCTTTTCCATCGCGGCGAACTCCTCGGCCGAAGGCCTGCCGAGTTCTTCGTTGGTGATTTTGCGCATAATGGGTTCGGAACGATTGATTTCGGAGGCAAAAGTAAATAAAATTAAAATCTTTTCCTTACTTTTGTCAGCTATATTCCGTTGACACCTATGAAAAAACTTTTACTCTTGCTCGCCCTTTCCGGATGCGTCGCCGCAGGACACGCACAGGAGATTCTGCTGGGAACCGATTTCAAAATGTATTTCGACAACAAGGAATTCGGCAGCAACGAGTTCGCCGTGCCGGGACTGGACATCGAATCGGGCACGGACTTCGCGGCCCGGCTGACGCCCCGTGTCGGCATCCGGTGGGACGAGAAAAACACGCTGGTCATCGCCGCGGACATGATCAAGAATTTCGGAACCCAGGAATCGGCCTATCTTTCGGAGATCAAACCCGTCTTCTACTACCAGTTCCAGACGCCCAAGGTGACGGCCGCAGCCGGTATCTTCACGCGCGACATGATGCACGACGACGACTATTCGACGGCATTCTTCTCCGAGTCGGAACGCTTCTTCCACAACCGCATGAACGGCGTGCTGGCGCAGTACAACGGCAAAAGGGACTCCTACGTCGAGTTCGTCTGCGACTGGGAGGGCATGTACTCGACCCTCTCGCGCGAAAAGTTCCGCATCCTGCTCGCCGGACGCCACTACCTCGACACGTTCTACTATGGGTTCAACTACTCGATGTTCCACTATGCGGGACAGCAGGGCGCGCCGATCGAAAACGTCGTCGACCTGCAACTGCTCAACCCCTGCGTCGGCGTGCGGTTCAACGCCTTCTTCGATTTCGACATCAAACTGGGAGCTTTGCTCACGGTCCAGCGCGACCGCAGTTTCGGCCACTCGTGGGAAAAGCCCTGCATGGGCGAGTTCGCCTTCCGGATCAGCCGCTGGGGACTGTCGCTCGACGAACGCCTCTATGTCGGCGACAACATCCACCCCTTCTTCTACGGACATGAACTCGAAGACGGCACACCGCTCCCCTACGGCCGCGAGTTGTACCCCGCCGAGAGTTTCTTCCGCACCGACCAGAAGGTGTACAGCCGCACGGCGCTCTCCTACCGCCGCTCGTTCTTCGACGACACGGTCTCGGTCCGTGCGGAGTTCGCCGCCCACCACGACGGCACGGCCCTGGGAACCCAGCAAATGCTGGTCGTGGGGGTGAAACTGCTCAAAACCGTTTACAACAGCAAGAATCATAAAAAATAATATGGCAAGCGAAACAAACGAAACACGGGAGAAGTCGCTGAACTTCCTCGAAGAGATCATCGAAGAGTCGATCGCCGGGGGCGAAACGCGCATACAGACCCGTTTCCCGCCCGAACCGAACGGTTACCTGCATATCGGCCACGCCAAGAGCATCTGCATCAACTTCGGACTGGCGAAGAAATACGGCGGCAAGTGCAACCTGCGCTTCGACGACACGAACCCCGTCAAGGAGGACGTGGAGTACGTCGACTCGATCAAGCGCGACATCCAGTGGCTCGGCTTCCAGTGGGAGCTGGAGCGTTACGCGTCGGACTATTTCGACCAGCTCTACGAATGGGCCGTCGTACTGATCAAGAAGGGGCTGGCCTACGTCGACGACCAGACGCAGGACGAGATCCGCGAAAACCGCGGCACGGTGTCCGTGCCGGGAACGCCCTCGCCGTGGCGCGACCGTTCGGTGGAGGAAAACCTCGATTTGTTCACGAGAATGAAGAACGGCGAGTTCCCCGACGGAGCCAAGGTGCTGCGCGCCAAGATCGACATGGCCCATCCGAACATGCTGTTCCGCGACCCGATCATGTACCGCATCATCCACGCCGAGCATCACCGCACGGGCGACAAATGGTGCATCTACCCGATGTACGACTACGCCCACGGCCAGAGCGACTCGATCGAGCGGATCACCCACTCGATCTGCACCCTGGAATTCGACGTGCACCGTCCGCTGTACGACTGGTTCATCCAGGCGCTCGACATTTTCCCCTCGCACCAGTACGAGTTCGCGCGCCTGAACCTCACCTATACGATGATGTCGAAGCGCAAGCTGTTGAAGCTCGTGCAGGAGGGCGCCGTGATGGGCTGGGACGATCCCCGCATGCCGACGATCTGCGCCCTGCGCCGCAAGGGCTACACGCCCGCCTCGGTGCGCAACTTCGCCGAGATGGTGGGCGTCGCCAAGCGCGACAACGTGATCGACCTCGGGAAGCTGGAATACTGCGTGCGCGAAGACCTGAACCGGGTCGCCCAGCGCCGCATGGCCGTGCTGAATCCGCTGAAGGTGGTCATCACGAACTACGAGGACGACAAAACCGAGCTGTTCACGGCGATCAACAACCCCGAGGACGAAGCCGCCGGCACGCGGCAGGTTCCCTTCTCGAAGGTGATCTGGATCGAGCGCGACGACTTCATGGAGAATCCGCCCAAGAAGTTCTTCCGCCTCTCGCCGGGCGGCGAGGTGCGCCTGCGCTATTCGTACCTCATCAAGTGCGAGGAGGTCGTCAAGGACGAGGGGGGCAACATCACCGAACTGCGCTGCACCTACGACCCGATGTCGGGCGGAGGTTCGTCGAGCGACGGCCGCCGCGTGAAAGGCGTCATCCACTGGGTGTCGGCCGCGGATGCCGTGGAGGCCGAAATCCGGCTGTTCAACCCGCTCTTCACGAAGGAGGACCCCGACGACGTGGACGAAGGGCAGACCTGGGAGGACAACCTCAATCCCGAATCAATGGTCAAAATCACAGGCTACCTCGAGCCGTCGCTGCGCGACATCCCCGTAGGCCAGGCCGTACAGTTCGAGCGCGTGGGCTACTTCTGCCCCGACACCGACACCACGCCCGGGCATCCCGTCTTCAACCGCACGGTGACGCTCAAGGACTCGTGGGCCAAGATCAACAAATAGAAAGATCCCCCACCGACAAAAAAAGACATCCGGACGATTCCGGATGCCTTTTTTATCATTTACCCTCCTATTTCACCGGATTTTACCTACCTTTGGGATCGGAAACGAAAACCGAATAATCGGATGCAGTTGTTATACGTAATAGGAACAGGGGTGCTGGCGGCGTTTTGCGTCCTCCTGGCCGTCCGTATCTGCTACCAGCGCCGGTACATCCGAACAAGCGACCGGATCAACGACTGCATATTCCGCAACGTAGCCGCCTACCTGCTGCTGATCGACCCCGATTTCAACGTTCTGCAAACCAACTATCGCTCCGCGACGGGAACCGCACCGCAAGCCGTGCCGCCCAAGGTGGGCAACCTGCTGCGCTGCAGGAACGGCGAGGACGCCGGCGTCTGCGGCACGCACGAATTGTGCGCCGACTGTCCCGTCCGCGCGGCCATCACCGGGGTGTTCCGGACGAAGAAAGGCTTCTCGGGACTGGAGGTCCCGATGGTGCTCTACACCTCCGACGACCACACGGAGACCGTCGACTGCGACGTAAGCGTGGCGGGCAATTTCCTCACCGTCGCAGGACAGCCCCGGGTGGTGCTGACCGTGAGCGACATCTCGGCCCAGAAACGCACCCAGCGCGAACTGGAGAAAGCCCGCGTTCGCGCCGAGGAGTCGGACCGCATGAAATCACGCTTCCTGGCCAACATGAGCCACGAACTGCGCACGCCGCTGAACGCCATCATCGGATTCTCGGAACTGCTCATGGACGACCCCGCCCCGACCGAGAAACAGGAGTACATGCGCATCATCCGCTCCAACGGCGAGGTACTGATGCAGCAACTCAGCGACATCCTCGATCTCTCGAAGATCGAAGCCGGAACCCTCGGCTACGAATATACCGACGTGGAACTCAATGCCGTCATGGAAGAGCTGGAAGGCGGTTTCCGCATGCAGCAGCCCAAGAACAGCCCGGTGCGGATCACCTTCCACAGGAAATATCCCGTCCGCTACATCCGCACGGACCGCAAGCGGCTGATTCAGGTGATCGCCAACTTTTTGAGCAACGCCGTGAAATTCACCTCCGAAGGTTCCGTCGATTTCGGGTTCGAAATCCGCGGCGGGGAACTCTACGTCTACGTCGCCGACACGGGAGCCGGCATCCCCGAAGAACACCGGGGACAGCTTTTCCAACGTTTCGTCAAGGCGGGATCGTTCAGGCAGGGCATCGGCATCGGACTGGCGATCTCGAAGTCGATCGTCGAAACGATGGGCGGCCGCATCGGCGTCGAATCCCGACCGGGCAAAGGCTCGACCTTCTGGTTCACGCTCCCCTGCAAGCCGGAGCAATAAGCATCGTTATCCTCTTCGCGGTTTCCAAACCCTCCCGGCCCTGCGCAGCGGAATAAAATACGCCTGTTCCTTCCAGGTCTCTCCGACCCACCAGGCATCCCAGCGCGACACCGAGCGAAACGCCCGCAGAGCTGCCTGCAACAGCGGGTCAGCCGGATCGCTGACAACAGGACTTCCCTTTTCCGACAACAGTCGCGCCCGGTCGATCCGAACCACCCGCCCTGTGGAATCGGCTGCAAAGACCACATACAGCGACAGCAGATCGGGCGACTTTCCGACATGAAGGCTGTCGAACGCCGCGGCCACACGCTGTGCATTGTCCGTCGCATCCGCACCTCTTTCATACAGCCGGTTCCGGTAGGCTTTCGTCTCCCTCACGCGCCCCTCGGACACCGCAGCCACCCATTCGCGTTCGAGATTCCGCATAAATCCGTCGTGTTGGTAATACACCAGATTCCCCGTGCCATAGCGGATCTCTCCGCTGAACCAGCCGGCACGGGCGCGTGATCCCGCTGCAAATTCGGGAACCAGCTCCGCTCCGGAAAATACGACGTCGCCGTCCTCGGTGTTCACGCACTCAAGCCACAAGATGCCCTCGTCGTCCAGCCGCCAGACACCGATACACCGACGCCAGCAAGCCGTAGAGCCGGAGGCATCGAGTTCGTCCAGCCGTTTTTCGAGCCGGGCGAGCACGGCGGAATCCGCCGTCGCCAGCGGCAGTGCGAACAACTGCATCGTATCGCGCCCGACGACAAGCCGTTCGGCAGCCTGCCCTGTCGCCGACGCGCGAAAAGGCTGCAAAAAACACACGACTGCCGACAGCAGAAGAGCCGCACGTATCATAAGCGAGGGTATTTTTCAGAAAGATACGCAAAAAACGAAGATCGCACAAGTCCCGTTGCGAAAACGACGACATCGGCTCCGCATCAGCGCATCATACCGCCGAAGGTCCGCCGGCCGAAAAGGTAGCGCAGCACCACCGAGCCGCGGTAGATGTTTTCCGCGGCGGAACCCTTGCGGTTCGCGCGGATCTCACGCCGTTTGCGGGCCAGCGCCCCGTGCCAGCGGATGAAGTCGCGCCAGGCGCGGAACACGGCGCGGAAGTTGTCCCGGCGGCCCTGCATGAGGTAGGACAGCGCGGCGAGCAGGTCGAGCGCCGGGCGCGCAACGGCCACGCAAAGCCGCTGTGCGGGCGAGGCGCACTTGTAAAGCATGGCGAGATTGTTCCGGTGATTGTAGAAGACCTTGGCCGGAGAATCGGTCTGGAGCGTGCCGCCGCCCAGGTGGTAGACCCTGCTCCGGGGCACGATCCGCACCCGGTAACCCGCCAGCTGCATCCGCCAGCAGAGGTCGATCTCCTCCATGTGGGCGAAGAAATCGCCGTCGAAGCCGCCCAACGCGCGGAACACGTCGGCCCGGCAGCAGAAAGCCGCGCCGCTCACCCAGAACACGTCGCGCTCGTCGTCGTACTGGCCCCGGTCCTTCTCCACGCAGCGCAGGATGCGCCCCCGGCAGAAGGGATAGCCCAGGTAGTCGATGAAACCGCCCGCAGCCCCCGCATACTCGAACTCCGTGCGGTCGGCGCAGGAGATCAGCTTCGGCGCGGCGACCGCCACGTCGGGATTCCGGTCCAGACAGTCGAGAATCGGCGCAAGCCACCCCTCGGGGGTCTCAACATCGGAGTTCAGCAGCAGGTAATAGTCGGCCTCGATATGCTCCAATGCGCGGTTGTAGCCTCCGGCAAAGCCGTAGTTGCGGTCCATGCGCAGGACCGTGACCGACGGAAACCCGGCGGCGAGCGCCGCGAGAGAGTCGTCCGTCGAACCGTTGTCGGCGACGATGACCTCGACGCCGGCGGGAGCCGCGGCCACGACCGACGGCAGGAAACGACGCAGGTGGTCCGCGCCGTTCCAGTTGAGTATGATGATTTTAGCGACCGGCATGAGTTCGTTTGTGCTTCCAGCGGCGATGCGACCACATCCACAGTTCGGGACACTCGCAGATCATCCGCTCCAACTTACGAACGTAACGCTGCGTGATTTCGTATTCGGCGACCTCCTCTTTGCCGTCATAAATCAGTTCGAAGGACATTTCGTAGCGTCCCCGCCGCAGGCGGTTCATCTTCACGAAGTAGACCGGGAGGTTGCAGCGCAGGGCCAGTTTCTCGCCGCCGTCGAAGAAGATCGTATCCTGATTGAGGAAGCGGAACCAACGGCTGTCGGGCCGCCGCGGGGGATTCTGGTCGGCGATAAGCCCCATCACGAGGTTCTTGCCGGCGATGCCTCCGGTCCGGTTGCGCAGGTAGAAACGCAGGCTCTCCTTCATCGAGACGGTCATCGAATTTTCGTAATTGCGCAGCCGCCGGTAGAGTTCCTCCATCACCTTGCTGCGCAGCGGATGGTAGACGGCGACCAGCATCTGCGACCGCTCGTAAAGCCCCCAGTAGGAGCAGTACTCCCAGCAGCCGAAATGGGCCGTCATGGCGATCCAGTCGCGGCCGTGCACCGCTTCCACGTGTTTCTCCACGTCTTTGACCGTAAGCACCGTCCGCCCCTTCTCCTCGTTCATGTAGGCCATGTTGATCGTGTCGACGAAGATTTCGGACAGCGTGCGGTAGAACCGCCGCCGGATGACGGCCAGTTCGCGTTCGCTCTTCTCGGGGAACGAGTTCCGCAGGTTGGTCTTGACGACCTTCATGCGGTAGCGCAGGCAGTAGTAGAGCAGGACGAAAAGCAGGTTTTCGACGACGTAGTACTTGAACCAGTAAGGCATCACGGCGAACACGCGTGCGCCCAGCCAAAGGGTCTCCAGCCAGAAGCGCTGCAAAATGGTCAGATCGGTTCGTTTCATGCCTGCCGCCCGGATTAGGGTTCCACGAAAAGTTTGACGTTCTCGACCTTGGTGCGGATTCTCAACCAGCGGATCAGCGTTTCACGGTCGACCGGAAGCGCGGAATCCCGGGGCGTCACCACGCACACGAGCGTCGTATCGCCGGGCGTGCCCTCGACGTCGAAGGTGATGCCCTTGGTCAGCGAAATGGCCCCGATGTTGTCCATCATGGCCCCCACTTCGCGCGAGATGTCGTTCACCTCGACGTTGGTCACCCGGTAGCGTTTCAGCTGCGAAGACATCTCGCCGATCCGGCAGTTCTTCTCCTCCAGCAGCTCCTGATAGCTCTTCTGAAGCGAAACCACGTCGACCTTGTCCTCCGTATTGGCCTGCCGGACGACCAGTTCGGCCTCCTCCAGCCCGAAATTGCGCATCTGCGTACGGGCATTCTCGATCACCTCCTCGCCCAGCGGCTCGCCCACGAGCAGCAGCTCGATCTGCGAGGGGTTCTTGCCCTGCGCGTAGTGTTTGTTGCACTCGATCACGCGGGTATGCGGAAAGTTGAAGACCTGCGACACGTATTTGTCGGCCACGGCCTCGAACAACGAGACGCGGACCATGTGGAACCCGATGACGACGCTCGGGATGAAGGTCACCAGCGTGATGACCATCATCAGCCGCTTGACCGTGCGCTCGCGGACCTTGTCGATGAAGACCTTCTTCTCGTATTGCAGAAAACGCACCATGGCATAGGTCGCCAGCGCGATGAACACCGAATTGATGAAGAAGAGGTAGAAGGCGCCGATGAAAAAGCGGAACTGCCCCGTGGCCAGTCCGAAGCCCGCCGTACAGAGGGGCGGGATGAGGGCCGTGGCGATGGCCACGCCGGGAATGACGGTCGACGTGCGGTCCTGCCGCGTCTGCGCCACGATGCCCGCCAGGCCGCCGAACAGGGCGATCAGCACGTCGTAGGTCGTAGGCACGGTACGCGCCAGCAGCTCGCTGCTGTTCGACGAGAGCGGCGAGATGAAGAAATAGACCGTCGAGGTGATGATGGCGACGATGAACATCAGCGCCAGGTTGCGCAGCGACTTCTTGAGCAGTTCGAAATCGTTGATGCCCAGCGCAAGGCCGACACCCATGATCGGGCCCATGATCGGCGAAATGAGCATCGCGCCGATGATCACCGCGGCCGAATTGACGTTCAGGCCCAGCGAGGCGATCATCGTGGCGAAGATCAGCACCCAGAGGTTGACGCCGCGGAACTCCACGCCCTTCGAGACGGAGGCCACGACCTCGTCGCGCTGCGCCTTGTCCTCGTCGAGGCTGAAACGGCCCTTCATAAATTCGCGCAGCTCCCCGAGCCACGCCGAAAACGAACGTTTTACCTTTTGTGTATCGTCTGTACGGTTCTCTTCCATCAATTGCGTTTCGATTTGAGTTACTCCTCCCCGTCCTCCCGGACGCGGCGGACTTTGGGTTTTCCGGCCACGACGATCACGAACTCGCCCTTGGGTTCGGTCGTGCGGAAATGCCCGAGCACCTCGGCGACGGTTCCGCGCACGGTCTGCTCGAACTTCTTGGTGATCTCGCGCGACACCGAAACCCGGCGGTCTTCGCCGAAAACCTCGGCGAACTGCTCGAGACACCGGACCACGCGGTAGGGCGATTCGTAGAAAATCATCGTGCGCTCCTCGCCGGCAAGCGCCTGCAACTGCTTCATCCGCCCCTTCTTCTGGGGCAGGAAGCCCTCGAAGCAGAAACGGTCGCACGGAAACCCGCTCTGCACCAGCGCCGGAATCAGCGCCGTGGCGCCGGGCAGCGTCTCGACCTCGATTCCCGCCTCGACGCACGTGCGCACCAACAGGAACCCGGGGTCCGAAATGCCGGGCGTCCCGGCGTCCGACACCAGGGCGGCATTGCGTCCTGCGGCGATCGCCCCGGCAACCATTTCGACCGTGGCGTGCTCGTTGAACTTGTGGTGCGAACGGAGTTTCTGCTCGATGCCGAGGTGCTTCAGCAGGAACGACGTCGTGCGCGTGTCCTCGGCGAGGATGAAATCCACCTCGCGCAGGACGTTCACCGCGCGCAGCGTGATGTCGTCCAGATTCCCGATCGGCGTAGGTACGATATAGAGTTTGGCCATCGTGTCAGGCGAATTTGCGTTCGAGCAGTTCCATCATAAACTTCGCGCCGTCCGAATTGGGATTCCAGGCGTAGTTCTCGGCAATGTGGATCATGCACTCGTCGAAATCGTCGAAGGCGTTGAGCGTCGCGATCGCCTCTTCATAGGCTTCGCCGTCGCCGCCGAACAGATCGCGGATCAGCAGGAACTTGTCGTTGATGCCGATGGCGTTACGAAGGTCGGCGACCGGTTCGCCGCGGCGCAGTTCCGAAGCCATGTCGCGCCGCGGAGCGATCGTGTCGGCCAGCGTCTGCACGTCGTGGTTGATCACCTCGCCCAGCACGGCCCCGACAGGGACCGCAACCTCCCTCGCTCCGGATTCGGCCTCCTCCGGCTCGGCGGCGGCAGGCGCTTCCGAAACGGTGACGGGTTCCGCCGCGGACTGCGGCACGGACATTCCGGACTGCGGCACGGGGCCTGCGGACGCAGGCGCAGCCGCCGGTTCGGGAGTCGCGGCAAACCCGGGACGGACAGTCGGTCCGGGCGTCGCAGCGGGTTCGGGACGGGCAGCGGGTTCGAGCGTCACAGCGGGTTCGGGACGGACAGCGGGTTCGGGACGGGCAGCGGGTTCGAGCGTCACAGCAGGTTCGGGACGGGCAGCAGGTTCGGGACGCTCCGCCGGTCTTTCCGCCGTTTCGGGCCTTGCGGGCTTTTCGGCGGGCTTTTCGGCGGGCGCGGGCGTATCGTAGAGCGACATGATGACGCGCTGTTTGTGACGGTGGCGGACGGTCTCCTCCTCCAGCCCGAACAGCGTGGGCGCGATGTATTGGGGTTTCTCCGCAGGAGCGGGTTCCGGAACGACGACCGGTTCAGCCGCAGCGGCAGGTCCGGGCGCAACGACCGGCTTCGCAGACGGTTCAGCCGCAGCCTCGGATTCAGGCGCAACGACCGGCTTCGCAGACGGTTCGGGCATGGCCTCGGATTCGGATGCTGCGACCGGTCCGGATTCGGCGGCCGGTTCGGATTCTCCGGCGACGAATGCGGCTTCGGACGCCGCTTCGGGATCAGGCTCAAATCCGGATTCCCCCTCAAGTTCCGGCTCGGAATCCGACGCCGCAGGCTCCGCCATTCCGGGCGTCTCCGTATCGGGTTTCCCCCCGGCAAACGCCCCGGCAGAATCGGCCGCGACCGTCGTATCGGGTTCGGAAAACGGCTCTGCGGGTTCCGCCTCCGCATCGAACGCGGGTCCGGAAACGGCATCGGGACCGGGTTCGAACACGGCTTCGTCCGTCGGGTCGAGCGAAAGCACCGCCCCGAGGTCGATGGGCACCGGAGCCGCCGCAGGCTCCGTCTCCGCAACCGGGGATTCCGGAAGGGATTCCACCTCCGTAAAGCGCACCGCATCGTAGAGCGTCCGCAGTTTTTCCAGCGCCAGGTCGCGTTCGAGGGCCGGAATCTCCCCGGAAGGCTCCCAGCCGTCGACAATCGCGGTCAGCTTGCGCAGTTCGGCACGTATCGTCTTCAAATCCATCATTGCGTACTGTTTTGACCTCCAAAGGTAGAAAAAATTTGCGAAAGCCCAGCCATTCCCCGGAACCTTTTGTCCGAAACATCTCCGAACGGGTTTTTCCGGGACATCCGGACCGTCCCGCCGGGCACGGAAAAGGGAGCGGCGGCCGAAGCCGCTGCTCCCTTGCAGCTGTCCCGCACCCGCGGCGTCGGCCGCCGTGCCGGAGAGACGAATCATTCGGTGATCCGGAAACTGCCGCCGAGCGTGCAGTCGGAGTCGTGCCCTACCCAGACATGGTAGTCGCCCGGCTCCTGGCCCCACTTTTTGTCGAGACGCCAGAACGAAAGGTCGTCGGGCGACAGCGTGAAGGTCACCTCGCGGCTCTCCCCGGCGCGAAGCATGACCTTCCGGAAACCTTTCAGTTCACGAACCGGACGCGTCACACCGGACAGCAGATCGCGCACGTAGAGCTGCACGACCTCCTCGCCGTCGCGGCCGCCCGTGTTGGTCACGCGGACCGACACGCGAACCTCGCCGCCGACGGCGGTTTCGGGCGTCAGCACCCGCAGGTCCGAATAACCGAACGTCGTGTAGCTCAACCCGTAGCCGAAACAATACTGCGGCGAATTGGGTACGTCGAGATAGCGCGAAGTGTATTTGTTGGGCTTGCCCGACTCGTCGGCCGGACGTCCCGTGCTCTTCATGTCGTAATGGATCGGAATCTGCCCCACCGTGCGGGGAAAGGTCATCGGCAAACGCCCCGAAGGGTTGTAATCGCCCGACACGACATCGGCCAGCGCCTCGCCCGCCATCGTGCCCGGATACCAGGTCAGCAGCAGGGCGTCGGCAAGTTCCGCTTCGCGGGCCAGCTCCATAGGACGGCCCGTAACCAGCAGGACGACAACCGGTTTCCCGGTTTGCTTCAAGTTCTCCAGCAGGTCACGCTGCGCGTCGGGCAGCGCAAGCGACGCAAGGCTTGCCGCCTCGCCGCTCTCCCCCGCCTTCAATCCGAGCGCGACCAGCACCACGTCCGACTTCGCGGCTGCGGCCACCGCCTCCGAAATACCGCCTTCGAGGGCCTTGTGCGGGTCGCATCCGCGGGCATAGGTCACACGGTCGGCTCCGAAACGCGCCCGCAGTCCGTCGAGAAAGGTCGAGGTCCGGCCGGCCTCGGCGAAATGAACCCACGAGCCGATCAGGTCCCACCGGGAATCGGCGAAAGGTCCCACCAGCGCGATCCGGCTCCCCTTTTTCAGGGGCAGCACGCCGCCGCGGTTCTCCAGCAGCACCATCGAACTGCGGGCCACGCGGCGCGCGGCATCGAGATGTTCCGGGGCGTAATAGCACTTCTCGCGCTCCTTCGCCTGGTAGCGGAAAGGATCGTCGAACAGCCCCAGGCGGAACTTCACGGCCAGCACCTCGCAGCAAAGGCTGTCGATCAGCGACTCCGGGATACGCCCCTCCCGCACCAGTTCGGCGGCATGGAACAGGTAGGCGGCGCTCATCATGTCCATGTTGACCCCGGCGCGCAGGGCCAGTTCGGCAGCCTGCGCATCGTCGCCCGCCACGCCGTGAGCTTTCAGTTCGCCGATCGTGCCGTAATCGGTCACCACGAATCCGCCGAAGCCCAGTTCGTCGCGCAGCAGGTCGCGCATCAGCCAGCGGTTGGCCGTGGCCGGAACGCCGTCGAGGTCATTGAACGAGGTCATCACCGTCGCGGCCCCGGCATCGAGCGCCGCCCGGTAAGGCGGCAGGTAGCTGTCGCGGAAAACCCGCTCGGACATATCGACCGCATGGTATTCGCGCCCGGCCTGCGGAGCGCCGTAGGCGGCGAAATGCTTCACGCAGGCAAGGACCGACGAGGGGTCGGACAAGTCGCCCTGATAGCCCCGCACCATCGCTTCGGCGACACGCGCGCCCAGATAGGGGTCTTCGCCCGCGCCCTCGGAGACACGGCCCCACCGGGGGTCGCGCGAAACGTCGCACATCGGCGAAAAGGTCCAATGGATGCCCATGGCCGAAGCTTCACGGGCCGAAACGCGGGCCAGCGACTCCGCGGCGGCAGGGTCCCACGAGGCGGCGACGGCGAGGTTGATCGGGAAGATCGTCCGGAAACCGTGGATCACGTCGGCGCCGATCAGCAGCGGGATGCCCAGCCGGCTCTCCTCGACGGCGATCCGCTGCAACCGCTCGGTCTCCTCGAAGGACTTGATGTTGAATACGCTGCCGCAGCGCCCTTCGCGGACCAGCCGTTCGACGGAAAGTTCCGTCTTGTCGGGTCCCGTGACGGCGCCGCCTCCGCGCTGCTGGACCAGCTGGCCGATCTTTTCGTCGAGCGTCATGCGTTCGACCAGTTCCGCGGCGCGCCGCCGGTCCTGCGGGGTGACGGGCTGCGCCCCGGCGGGATACAGCACGAGGGCCGCCAATACGGTAAAGATGCTATTTTTCATCGGTAAAAGTTTGAAAAGACATGCGAAGGTAATGAAA
>ENA-UEPI01001177-UEPI01001177.1-human-gut-metagenome-genome-assembly--contig:-NODE-1177-length-13152-cov-5.640612_pt1 | contig 13152 bp, 17 predicted proteins | sample MGYA00242899_ERZ507914 | MGnify/ENA primary metagenome ERZ507914 (study PRJEB26167, sample SAMN06115442) | human gut metagenome | host: Homo sapiens | place: China:Chongqing | collected 2015-07-28...
TCCGGCAGTTCAGGCCAGATGACATCCGGCGCGGTGCTGGTATCTGTTGCCGTCACCGCGTCAATGTAATCCAGCACAGCGTTAAGCCGGGTTGTTTCTGCCTGCGTCAGTTTCCGCCCGGCCTGTAATTTCAGTTGAATCAGACTAATGGAAGCCATTGCAGTATCAATCAGTGACTGACGCTGTGCTTCTGCCGCGTCTACTGCGGCGCTATGCTGTGCCTCGGTATCTGTCACCCATTTCTCACCATCCCATTTATCGTATGGCGTTAACGGTGAAAGCGTGACATAACCGTCTTTGATGGCACCGATATAATCCACTGTAACAGCTGCGCCATTTTCAGTTGAGTAAACGGTCTCATTGCGATGGTCTTCTTCATGGCTCCATCCCTTACCCGTAAATACTGCCACTCTTCCCGGAATGTATTCGCACGGGTCAATACCAGTGGAACAGGCGGGCATACTTACGCCAGTATTAATATATTCATCAGACCAGCCGGTATATTCATACGTTACTGCATTATAATAAAAACAACGCATATCGCCCGGCACTGTAGCCAGCCCATTTTCATCAAAAACAGGTATCATTATTTAGCCCTCACCAGAAAGTTAAATGCAATATTTCGTGGACGGGTTTCTGTATCTACATTTCCACTAATTTCACCATAACGTTTAACACTACGAGAGCTAAGAGCTCGTAGTGAGGAAGGCACCTTAAGACCGGGTTCGTCCGTTTTAACTATTCCCCCGTCACCGTATGTAGCCAGTATTCCTGGGTTTACTCCTTCCCGTGCACTTCCTGCGGCAAGCCCGTCCCCCGTCCACAATTCCATATTGTGTGCATGATCCATAATTGTGTGTGATTGCCCTGAAAGTAGGGTACGTCCGACATCAATCCCGCGCCCATCATCCCAGATACGAATGAAATCACCCCGTGCGTCAGGTAATGCTAGCGCCGGAAACACTTTCGCCAGCACAGGGTAATCAGTGGCAGAGAATTTCGCGCCGTTGAACTTCAAAAACACCATACTGGACCAACTGTCGATTACAGTATTTGGCATTGCGGCGGACGGCCAGAAGAACGGAACGCCAATAGCTGGAGCACCTTCTCCCAAACCAAGGTATGTGAGAAGACCAGCTACATCCTTTCCACTCAAATTAGTCAGCGTATTGTCCAGCGGTTGTTTACCTGCCAGCGCATTAAGCATTGTCGTGGCAAAGTTCGGATCATTCCCCAGTGCCGCCGCCAGTTCGTTCAGTGTATCCAGTGCAGCAGGTGCAGAACCCACCATTCCTGCAATCGCCGATTTCACAAAAGCCGTAGTGGCAATCTGTGTATTATTGACCGACTGCGCCGCCGTAGGGGCTGTTGGCGTTCCGGTGAGTGCCGGACTCGACAGCGGCGCTTTCAGTGCCAGCGCATTGTTAATGGTGGTACTGAATTTCGGATCATTGTTAATGGCTACGGCTATTTCTTTCAGCGTGTCCAGCGTGGCTGGCGCACCATTAATAAGAGCCGTCAGTGCCGCCTGAACAAATGCGGTGGTCGCAAGCTGCGTGGTATTATTCCCCGCCGCTGGCGTTGGCGCTTTGGGGGTTCCGGTAAATGTCGGGCTGGCTTTTGGCGCGTACTGTGAATGCGGGTCCGGTGCGGCAAGATGTTTTGCCATCTGATCATCCGCGTACACCTTCAGCTCCAGTGCCTTGTCATCCACATACTTGCGGGTTGCCAGCACTACAGCAGGGTCGATTTTCAGGGTGATATTGTCCGTGCTGCTGGTAATCAGCACCATGCGCACGGTCTGGGTACGCCCGCTGCCTTCAGCCAGTTGCGGCTTATAGCTTTCCGGGCAGTTGCCCACGGCAATCAATGCCCCGGACTCATCAAACAGGCCCACTTCACGTATCCACCAACCGCCCTCGTTTTCAGGGATCACCTGTTCGGCAATAATCTGGCTGCTGTTCTGCGGGTCGATATAAAGCATATTCAGCGCAGCCCGGCGTTTCTCATTTACCAGTGCCGTCTGCTTTGCGTCCGGCGTTGGCAATACTCCACCGCCATCGCCCACCGCCATATGGGTAATTTTTAGCGGCACACCGAGCGCGGCGGCGCTGGCAAGTTTCGCCGCGCCAATATCCGTCAGCAGGGTATAAAATTTTGTGCTCATGGATTCACTCTCATTGTGTCAATAACATGGACCGCCCCGCCTTCATGCGCGGTGCCACCGGAAATAATTGTTTCGTTGATATACGGATAGATCGTGATTTCTTCGCCAAGATAGCTGGCGGCTCCCACCCAATGCGGGCCGCTGGTCTGCAGATTGATGGACATGCCGATCATGTGGCGGCTACATGGTTTGGCATCGCTTATCAGTCGCTCAAGTTCCAGATAGGTATCTTCAGTGATGCCCTGGTCCTGCACGCCGATATCCAGGCGAAACGTGCCCGGTGTTTCTCCGGTCTGCCACCACTCAATAATGCGGATCAGGAATCCGAACGGTTCCACCACCCGCCGCACGGCACTGGTGGTTCCTTTATGCTGATGAATATAAAAAGCATCCTTCACTACCTGGCGTTTGACGCTTTCTGTCCAGCCCTCGTCCCAGCGATCCACAGAGAACGCCCAGGCGAGATAAGGCAGGAAACTGACCGGACAGGTTGCCGGATTCCACAAGTCACGAAGCGGCACCTGCAGATCAGAAATCCCGCTGCAGGTTTGCGCCAGTCGGCGCTCCAGTGGTGTTGAACCCGGTGGCAGCAGACTATTCATCCGTTCCTCCGTTGGTTACGCTCCACTGCGTACATGATGCCGCCTGTGTTTTGTTCAGGACCACATCCGCCAGAGGAGAAGCCAGCTCCACACGCTGCACCCCCTCAACATGCAGGGCGGCAAAGATGGCGCTACGGCGAATATCCCGACCAAGACGCGTCTGACTGGCGATGTACTTCTGCAGGCTGGCTTTTGCCGCTGCCATTACCGGCTCTGCTTCCGGTCCAGGATAGAGAAAAATGGTGGCTTCCACGCGATACGGGATGATTTCTGCGCTGCGAACCGTAAGACGGTCAGCCACCGGGCGGACGTTCTCACTGTTCAGAGCTTTTTCCACCACGTCCAGCAGGTCTTTTTCTGCAGTTCCATCGCCTTCGCGGCTAAGGACAGTCAGCACCACCTCTGCAGGTGCCGGGCTGGTTGCACTGGCATCCGCCACCCGACCGTCGGCGCTTCGGGCATGAAATTCATAAGCTGCAGTTGGCCCCGCAACTGAAAGCCCTTCAAAGGCTGCAGGCACACGCAGGCGTAACGCTTCATCGCTTTCCATCACAGCTGCAACGGGCGGCACAGCGTCATTATCAGCAGGCGTCACCGTCAGGCGTTTTACGTTGTAGTTGGCAGCGAGCTGGTCAAGATCGCTGCCCATCGCGTAAGCCGCCATCACAGCCTGCGCGGCTTCGTTAATGCGCTGGCGCAGAAGCAACTCACGGTAAGCGTTCTCCTGCAGCAATTTGGTGACTGGTTCAGATTCCAGTTCCAGCGTGCGGATCACTGCTTCCTGCTCATCTTTCGGATGAAGCGCAACAAATTCGGCCTTGCGTTCGGCAAGCAGCGTCTCAAAGTCCGGCACATCCACAATCTGCGGTGCAGGCAACTGCGAAAGGTCAATCACTGCCATTCTCTGCTCCTGTTGATACGGAAAGGGACACAGGCACACCGTTATTCCGCCGCCCGGTCAGCTCCACCACCATTGAACCGTCAAAATTGCTGTTGATGGTGATGGAATCCAGCGTCAGCCGTGGCTCCCAGCGACTCAGCGCCACATACACTGCCGACATGACCTGCAGGCGTAATGCCGGATTTTGTGGCTGGTCTATTAGCGACGACAGCAGGGAACCATATTCACGACGGGCAATGCGGCTACCCTGCGGTGTCAGTAGAATGTCCCGCACCGACTGACGCAGATGGTCAATATCAGTAATGGCTTTACCGCTGGTATTGTTCATCCCGATATAAAGCGTCATACCGGGCCTCCGGTTGTATCGCCGCCTTTCAGGACGCCAGTATGCTGATGCGCATCAACCACGATCCCGTTAGAACTCATCGCTCCGCCGCCCTGGGTAACGCCACCATTGATCACCACTTCGCTGTTAATGCGCGTGCGGTCAGCCTCCAGTACAAACTCACTGGTTTTCATGGTGATGTTGTCAGCAGCCTCAATGACCATTGATTTGATGCCCCTGACATACCAGCGCCCGGTGGCGGGTTCGTATTCAAACCAGCCACCGTCAGGATGTTCTGTCACGCAGGCGTCCGCCGACGTCGACGGTGGCGCGAACTGATTCGAATAGACAGCGGGCAGTGCAAAGGCGGTTTCCAGATTGCCGCCCAGACTCAGTAGCACCACCTGCTCACCTTCCGATGGTCGCCACCATGTGCGGGCATTCCCGGCACGCAGCGTCAGCCAGCTGATCCAGTTGGTTTCAAGCTCGCCCGTTTTCACCCGGCAAAGCCAGTTTTCCCTGTCCACTTCGGTGACTACCCCTGTGCGGATCAGGTTGGTGATAAGGCGCATGATTTCGGTTAATTGTGCGTTCATAGGGAAAGGTTGCCATCAGGGGAAGAAAGGCGGCAGTGCTGCAACTTGTATCAGTGCTGATACAAAGATCACCCCGCCAGCCATTGCAGAATCATGTCGCGGGTCATTGCCTCAACATCATCATTTACACCCAGCAGGCGGCGCTCTGCGTAACGGACCTCCGGTCCTTTGCGACTGACGCGATCACGCAGGCCATAATGGTGAACGCGGGCAATGCGCTGCACCTTACCTTCAAACTGCACGCTGGCAGAATCGGCGCTGGCGGCAGTTTTCAGGTATTTTGTGGTGCGCAGCTTTGCAAACATCTGACGTTTGATGCGCCCCTTCTTGCTGCGTGCTGTTACCCTGCGCGGTTCATAACTGCTGCCATCTGGATTGCGCTGCATCCTGATATTCTGCTGCTGTGTCCGGCGCAGTTCCTGCGCCAGCTGGCGCATCATGCGGCTTCTCGTGGCTGGTTCCAGATTCGCCAGCAAGGCACTCAGCCAGTCGTCCACCTTCTGCAGTTCAGCCACGTTTCACCGTCCACATTTCTTCAGGTTCATCGGGTTCTGCTACAGCTTCAACGCTCGACACACTGCCGTCAGTGCTGACCAGCACACGCTCCGTCAGTTGCAGGTTAAGGCTGATATCACAGACATCGTTGCGCAGAATATCTACCTCAAAGGTGAATAGTTTTTCCCGTAACGCCGGGTTATTGATGGCATCGGGCTGGTTATCCCTCAGCCACAGCAAAACCGGGGCCATCAGCAGATTCTGGTCGCCGCTGAAATCCTCAATCACCGCGTTCAGGGTGTAACGATACTCCCATGACATGGAGCTGGCCCCTGTAGCAACCAGCGAACCGTTATCCACAAACAGATGCAGTTTGTCCGGGTTATTGCGGACATAAGGCACCGCTTTATTGAGGGCGTGGCGCAGGGATTGTGGTTTGTTCACTGTTTCGCTCCTGACACGCAATAATCATGTCCACTTTATCTGCACAGACCGCCCAAGCGGCTTCCGTTTCATCCAGCAATGCGCTCAGATCACCGTTAGTGTGCGGCGCGGCCTGATCCAGCCGACACGGCGTCACTCGCGGACAACCACTGACGGTAAGCTGCACCTCCGGTGAGTGCCGGACGTTCCCGCAGCCGGATAATGTCAGCAGGCAAAGGAGTATCAGCCCAGCGGCGTAAATCCTCGTTCTCACGTTTCAGTTCCTCAATCCGGTGTTGTCGTTGTCTCAGCAGTGCGCTGGTCTGTTCTGCTTCGGCATAGAGCCGCGCCTGCTCCCGGTTGTTGGTTTCAGCCAGAATGGACAGACCGATCAGCTGGCTGTTTTTCTTCGTCAGTTCTTGCGCTTTACTTTTCAGCGCCGCGCGCTGCGTTTCGATGGTGTGGCTGGCGCTGTTAAGCCGCCACGACTGCCAGCCCAGCGCAACGAGTGCCAGCGCCACCACTACTGCCAGCGCACGCGTCATAGTCCAGCTCCTTTAAGGCACCAGGCCATCTCCCGCGCACGGCGGTTATCCAGCCCCTGATTAAACACACCTTTTACATACACCCAGCGCGGCAACTGTCGGCACGCATCCGCCCAGCGCCGCTGATTGAGTAATTTCACCAGTGTGGAACTGCAGGCATTGCCCGTTCCCACGTTGAAGGCAAACGACACCGTAGCGTCATATACCTTCTGCGGCGGCTGTTGCTTCACACACCTTTCCAGCGCCCGCTCCACACGCAGCACGTTGGAGATAAGCCCTTCTGCTGCCTGTCGTTCCGTAATGGTTTTGCCGGGAATGACGCCCGACGTATTACCAATGCCGTCAGTCCATACACCCGCGCTGCACTGATACGGCTGCAGACGACAGCCTTCGTAATCGGCAATCAGTTTCAGCCCCTCCACGGAGGTGTGAAGCTGCTGAAAACCCGGCAGCGTGGCAGCAATAGCCAGCACGGTCCCGACAAGGCAGCGTTTAACGATTGATGGATTCATAGTCCTCCCGCGAGATCTGCCCGTCGCGCAGAAGCTGGTAGGCTTTGTGTTTGTAGTACCAGTTGATAGCCAGCATCAGCACACCGATCATCAGGCCGCCCAGCGTTGAGGCATCCTTGATGGACAAATCGCCCAGCCAGGCCAGCACGACGGCGATGCAATACGTGATAAAGGCGCTGATTCGCTCAAGCGTCATAATTCAGTCCCATAGCTGGACGGTCTGCACGGTGGTGGTGGTCGGAATGTCCGGCAGCTCCACCTGCAGCCCGTGAGGTAAAAAGGGGCCGTATTCGGCAAGCCCCGGATTTGCCTTCAGTACCTGCTCCGTGACACCCTGCGTGCGCCCGTAATGACGCCAGCAAAGCGCGTCCACCGTGTCATACTGATGCGCACGCACTTTCATCAGATAAGCTCCACTGTGCAGTGCGGCGCGTCCTGTACCCGGCTGATGGCCCAGCGGGCGTCACGCCATAAATCACCGCTGGCTTCCGCCAGTTCCTCGCCCCGCTTCACACCGGATGCCGTGGCGTCATAGTCCTGGTAACGTTCGTTGAGCATGGCGCGTGCCCAGCAGTAAACCGCGTTGAAATAGTGCTGAATGCGCTCACTTTTGCCGTCCAGCTGTTCCGCCGGAACCTCTGCCAACGAGGCATACCCCAGCATCTGCTGGCGTCTGCGAAACTCATACAGCTCTGCGTTGACCTCCGAAATTGCCGACAGCGCAACCTGCTTTAAACGCGGCTGCGTCACCGTGCCGTCAGTGCGCATGACACTGCGAAACTCCGACAGGTCCACATCAGGCCAGAACGGCGTATTTCTGATGATTTCCGCCTGTTCCGGTGCCTGTTCTGGCGCAACAAACTTCATGCTGCTTTCTCCTGAAATAGAGGGCGGTGGACGGGGTTTTGATGTGGCAGTGCCTTTCGCCACCCCGTGCCGCCCGTGCGCGGGGGCACGTTCTGTCAGCGGCTGTCATTGCGCAGTCTGCGCTCCAGCTGCTGTTTGTCTTTTTTCACGCCACAGCGGGGATCGAGCTGTAACGCATGGTTGAGATGATTAAGGGCAGACGCCGGATTGCTTTCACTCAGGACCGCGCCAATCGCTTTATGCAGACGCGCCCGTGACTGGTCCGGCATATCCAGACCGTCTGTCAGCTCCAGCGTCTGCAGCAACAGATCGGCATCAAAGCCGGTGGCGGCAAGCATTGCGCTCTGGGCTGCGTCTGCCATTTCCTCTGCCAGCACGGTCTGCACGTTGCGGTTACCCAGCGGCATCACCCAGCCATGACGCAGGGCATGACGCCCGATCTCCAGCGCCCCGGCATAATCTCCGGCATCAATGCGCCACAGCATCACGTACATCAGCACGTCATCCTGTTGAGCGCCTCCGGCAGCCAGGACACCCTCCGCCCAGGCGGCGTACTTCGGCAGCAGCTCCACCTTGATTTCCGCTTTTTTGACCGTGGACTGAACGCCCTTGAGACGGCGGCGGTCTTCCGCCAGTTGCAGCAGCATCAGGTCATAGCCCGACGCGTGGCGAACACTGCCGCCCTCGCGGGCGGCCTGTTCAGCCTGAACGCGCAGGCGATGCTGCCGTGCGGGACTCAGGCTCATGAATTACGCTCCGGTTTCTGCTGCAGCGGTGCTGAAATCGCCAATCTGGATGTTTTCCACCAGTGCGGCGCAGCGGTAGTCCTCAACCACATAGGCTTCGTTAACGGATTCAAAGTTTTCAATCCGGTCACGTTTCGGGTTGTCGATAACTGAACGGCGGCGGGTGTCTTCCTGCCAGTAGATGGACAGGTTATCCAGACGGGTGATCAGCAGCGCATTCGGCGGGAAGAACGGCGCACGCACGGCCTGCAGGCCACCCATGCGTTTCTGACTGATGATCATATCGGCAGCCAGTTTTTCACTGTTTTCCTGCTCTTTGTTGACCAGCGGGAAATACTTGTCAGACAGCAGTTCACGACCGCAAATCACCACCAGATCGTCATCGTCCTGGTAGACCACATCGATAAGCTCATTGACGGCATCCATCACTACGGCGTCCAGGTTGGCATATTCGCCACCTTTCCCGACTTTCACCGCACCCGGTGTGGTTTCACCGCCCGTGGTGGTGCTGCCCATGACGTGATCCGGTGCATCCTCACGGATTTTCTGCAGCCAGCCTTTATTCACATCCTGCAGCAGCGGGTTTTCGCTACGGTTGGAGGTTTTCGCACGCTTCACGCCGTTAAAGCCGATCATGATGCGGTCCAGTGCCTGACGTTTCACGATGGCGTCACGGATACGCACCTGGAAATCCTGAAACTTCGCCCACAGGTCCAGCTTCGCGTAGGTCAGTACCGTGTCAAAGTTGGTCTGCTCGCATTTGTATTCCACATCGACCATCAGCGTAGGATCGACAGGTTCACGCTCTTTCGCGGTGGTGTCAGTGGTTCCGGCAATGGTGCTACCAACACCCAACCCCAGCAGCTGACCGGACTGCTCAGTCACTGGCGTGACGTTAATCAGCGTCAGGAAAGCGGCGGACTGCTGGATCTGGTCTTCCAGCGTCTGCTGTACAGACGGCTCCACAGTGAACTTGCTGGACAGTTCTTCAACTGCCACACCGTTCAGACGCGCCAGCTGCTGCAGGTAAGCGTTAAAAGCAAAGCGGGTATTCTTCTTCATCAGGTTTTGTGCTCCATCAGCAATTGGTCAGAGTGTCAGCGGGGGCGTTACCGCCTGTTGCACGCTGGCGGTAGTCCTGGCGGCTGTCTTCATGACTCAGCTTATTCACCAGTTCTTTAAAGGCGGTTTGCTGCTCCTGCAGAGCAGTCTCCAGCTCAGACAGGCGTTCTTCCTGCTCAGACAGGGATTTTTCGGTGCGTGCGCTCAGGTTCTGCTGCTCAGTGGCGACCAGCTCCACGGCCTTATGCACATCAGAGAACCGGGCATCGTCTGACTGCTCTTTTTTGGTGAACAGCGCCGTGACGCGGGCAAACAGGGACGGTTTGTCATCCTGGACTTCTTCCAGTTCGATCACCGTTTCCTCTGCAGCGGTAAAAAGATTGGCGGGATTCTGCTTGCGGTTTGCCAACGGGTTATGGGCTGCACTGGCGCTGAATGTCAGCATTTCCGTACCCAGACTGGCTGGATCATCAGTGGCAGCCAGGCCAACCAGGTAGGCTTTGCCCGTATCAGCGAACTTCGGGCTGACTTCCATAGAGGTGAATAATTTCTGGCCTTTTTTCACCAGCTCCACCAGGGACTCCGTTGGCTCAACGTCGGCATACAGCGCCATCTTGCCTGCCAGCGGGCCTTCCGTGATTTCTTCAGCAAACAGCGCCGTCACCTTGCCGTAGCGGTTAAAGGTGCTGTCCGGCAGATAAGACTTGATGTGCTCAAGGTTAATCAGCGCGGTATACACCGCCGGGTTGTAGCTGGCTGCCATCTGTTCCAGCCATTCACGCTGGATTTCGCGTCCGTCGGTGGTGGCACCTTCCACCCCGATGCGAAAACGCTTTGCTTTCACTGTCATGAGCCGTGCTCCGTTAGAAAAAACTTACTGGAGCCTTATGGTTGCGGTGATGAGGGCAGTGAAACAATGCGCGGTATTTGTACCGACAACCACACAAACCGCAGGCGGGGAAAGCCTTCATTCAAGGCTGTAGGTTTGTGCCATGAACACCACACTGACACCCGCAGATCTCGATCCCCGTCGGCAGGCCATGCTGCTGTACTTTCAGGGATACCGCGTAGCCCGCATTGCTGAAATGCTGGGCGAGAAAGTTGCAACCGTTCACAGCTGGAAAAAACGCGACAAGTGGGGTGACTATGGGCCGCTGGATCAGATGCAGCTCACCACCGCCGCACGCTACTGCCAGCTCATTATGAAGGAGCACAAAGAAGGGAAAGATTTCAAAGAGATTGACCTGCTGGCGCGCCAGTCTGAGCGCCACGCGCGGATCGGCAAGTTTAACAATGGCGGCAACGAAGCCGACTTAAACCCTAACGTCGCCAACCGCAACAAAGGCCCGCGCCGTCAGCCGGAAAAGAATGTTTTCACCGATGAACAGATTGAGAAGCTGGAAGAAATCTTCCATTCCTCCATGTTCAACTACCAGCGCCACTGGTGGGAAGCCGGAAAAACCAACCGCATCCGCAACCTGCTGAAGTCACGCCAGATCGGCGCGACCTTTTACTTTGCCCGTGAAGCCCTGATTGACGCCCTGCTTACCGGGCGTAACCAGATTTTCCTTTCCGCCAGTAAGGCACAGGCCCACGTCTTTAAGCAGTACATCATCGACTTCGCCAAAGAAGTGGAGGTGGAGCTGAAAGGCGATCCGATGGTGCTTCCTAACGGGGCCACGCTTTACTTCCTCGGCACCAATGCCCGCACGGCCCAGAGTTACCACGGCAACCTGTATCTGGATGAATATTTCTGGATACCGAAATTCCAGGAGCTGCGCAAAGTGGCTTCCGGTATGGCTATTCACAAAAAATGGCGACAAACCTATTTTTCCACGCCATCCAGCCTGACACACAGTGCTTATCCGTTCTGGTCCGGTGCGCTGTTCAACCGTGGGCGCAACAAAGCCGATAAGGTGGACATCGACCTGTCCCACAGCAATCTGGCCCCCGGCCTGCTGTGCGCAGACGGGCAATACCGCCAGATAGTCACCGTGGAAGATGCGGTGCGCGGCGGCTGTAACCTGTTCGACCTCGACCAGTTGCGCATGGAGTACAGCCCGGACGAATACCAGAACCTGCTGATGTGCGAGTTCGTGGACGATCTCGCGTCCGTGTTCCCGCTCAGCGAACTGCAGGCGTGCATGGTGGACAGCTGGGAAGTCTGGACCGACTTTCATGCACTGGCCCTGCGCCCGTTTGGCTGGCGCGAGGTGTGGATCGGTTATGACCCGGCAAAAGGTACGCAGAACGGCGACAGCGCCGGATGCGTGGTGGTGGCACCGCCAGCCGTGCCGGGCGGCAAGTTCCGCATTCTTGAGCGTCACCAGTGGCGCGGGATGGACTTTCGCGCCCAGGCTGACGCCATCAAAAAACTGACCGAACAGTACAACGTGACCTATATCGGCATCGACTCAACCGGCGTTGGTCACGGGGTTTATGAGAACGTGAAAGCGTTTTTTCCAGCCGTCCGGGAGTTTGTCTACAACCCCAACGTTAAAAACGCCCTGGTACTCAAGGCCTACGACATTATCAGCCACCGCCGTCTGGAGTTTGACGCCGGACACACCGACATAGCGCAGTCCTTTATGGCAATCCGTCGCGCCACCACCGCCAGCGGCAACCGCCCGACCTATGAAGCCAGCCGCAGCGAAGAAGCCAGCCACGCCGATCTGGCCTGGGCAACGATGCACGCACTGTTTAACGAACCGCTGCAGGGCGAATCCGCCAATACCAGCAATATTGTGGAGATTTTTTGATGGGAAAGAGTAAGAAGAACCTCGCTGCGTCGACGAACCAGATCCAGCATAAAAGCCAAACTTCAGCCGAAGCATTCAGCTTCGGTGATCCCGTTCCTGTTCTGGACCGCCGCGAACTGCTGGACTATGTGGAATGCGTACAGACAGATCGTTGGTATGAGCCGCCAGTGAGTTTCGACGGGCTGGCGCGCACCTTTCGCGCCGCCGTGCATCACAGCTCACCGATTGCAGTAAAGTGCAACATTCTGACCAGCACCTACATCCCTCACCCGCTGCTCAGCCAGCAGGCTTTTTCACGTTTTGTGCAGGACTATCTGGTATTTGGTAACGCCTACCTGGAGAAACGCACGAACCGATTCGGTGAAGTTATAGCCCTTGAGCCTGCGCTGGCAAAATACACCCGACGGTATGACAACCCAGCCGTATCAGTTCACGAAAGGCAGCATTTTTCATCTGATGGAACCGGATATTAATCAGGAGATCTACGGCCTGCCCGGTTATCTTTCTGCCATTCCGTCAGCCCTGCTCAACGAGTCCGCCACGCTGTTCCGTCGCAAGTATTACATTAACGGCAGTCATGCGGGCTTTATCATGTACATGACCGATGCCGCGCAGAACCAGGAGGATGTGAACAACCTCCGCAATGCGATGAAAAGCGCCAAAGGCCCTGGCAACTTCCGCAACCTGTTTATGTACTCGCCTAACGGCAAAAAGGACGGGCTTCAGATTATCCCGTTATCAGAAGTCGCAGCGAAGGATGAGTTTCTGAATATCAAAAATGTTAGTCGCGATGACATGATGGCGGCACACCGCGTTCCACCGCAAATGATGGGGATTATGCCTAATAATGTCGGGGGGTTTGGGGATGTGGAGAAGGCTAGTAAGGTTTTTGTGATAAATAAATTAATTCCTTTGCAAAAACGATTTAGAGAAATTAATGCATGGCTCGGGGAAAAACTTATAGAATTTTCTCCATATGAGCTTAACTAAAATATGAGTTGCCAGTACCGTATTGTTGCTACTGGCAATTGTAATAAAATTACAAATATGTGTTGCTATGTAGAGATGTGTTTATTCCATCTTTTATCTCAATTTTTGACGAAGCATACTCATCATTCGCACTATCATCTATATCAAACTCATCTTGTAGAT
>ENA-UEPI01001193-UEPI01001193.1-human-gut-metagenome-genome-assembly--contig:-NODE-1193-length-12975-cov-6.162816_pt1 | contig 12975 bp, 9 predicted proteins | sample MGYA00242899_ERZ507914 | MGnify/ENA primary metagenome ERZ507914 (study PRJEB26167, sample SAMN06115442) | human gut metagenome | host: Homo sapiens | place: China:Chongqing | collected 2015-07-28...
AAACTTATGTGGATAGCTTGCGTTTGCAGAATAGGCTGTTAAATCAAAAATTATATGATTTTGTATCTTTTTTAGATACTCAGGTACAGCTGTCATTTATAGAACGAAACTTAGAGGTAACGGAAGTCAAACAAGAATCCTTTCGATTATTTATCGTAATGATGAGTATTGCGGTTTTTATAATATTAATTTCATTTTTAATTATACAATCAGATTTACGTAAGGAAGAAATAATTAAATTTAAATTACAACAAGCTATTCAAGAAAACGAGAATTTGCTTGATATGCGTAAGAAAATCATCCTGACAGTTTCTCATGATATTAGAGGTCCACTTGGTAATATCCATAACTGTGCAGATTTGGTATCTGAAACGCGTGAAAAGAGGAAGCGCGAAAAATATTTAGATGACATCCGTCATTCTTGTCGACAAGTTTTACATCTGGTTAATGATTTGATGGATGCTTACCGAATCAATGAAGCCGGTAATTTGCGTAACGACACACCATTTTATCTTGACCGTTTCTTGCAACGAATTTCAGATGAGTTTTCTCGTAAAGCGACTTCAAAAGGTCTGATTTTATATTCTGAACATAAAGGATCAAATGTAATAGTAAAAGGTGATGCGGACAAACTTGAACAGGTTTTAGCCAATCTACTTACAAACGCTATTAAGTTTACTTCCAGGGGTAACGTCAATTTCCATTCAGAATATTCAGAAGGAAAACTTCGTATTGAAATAAGGGATACTGGTATCGGTATGGATGAGGAAACACTGAAAAGAATATTTGCTCCATTTGAGCGTGCCGCACAGAATGTCAATTCTGAAGGGTTTGGTTTGGGACTTTTCCTTACCAAAGGATTAATTAAGGTTTTGGAAGGAAAAATGGATGTAGAAAGTGTACTCGGTAAAGGAAGCATGTTCAGACTGGAACTTTCTTTGCCTGAAACGGATGAGTTAGTTGAGGAAGACAAATCGGACCATAATACAATAACTATATTGCCTAAGAATGTTCTTGTAGTGGACGATGATCCTATACAACTGAAAATAGCGGAAGATATGCTCGGGCGCAAAGGTATATCCTGTAAAACCTGTAAGAATGCACGTGAAGTAGTGGCCGCTCTTGAAAATTCTGAATATGATTTGATCTTGACAGATGTACAAATGCCTGATACTGACGGATTCGGTTTGTTAAGATTGCTTCGCAATTCGGACATCGGCAATTCTAGAACTGTTCCAGTAGCAGTCATGACTGCCCGTGGTGACGGAAATTCCGGAATTTATGAAAAAGAAGGATTTGTAGGCTGTATTCATAAACCGTTCAATATCCACGGACTGCTTGCTTTTTTATCCACCATTATATCTCGTACACAAGTTTCAGTTTCCGGAGAATTCGATTTTTCCAGTTTACTGGAGAATACGGATGATTATAGTCATATGCTTTCTCTCGTTGTTATGGAATCTGAAAAAGAACTGGAGGAGATGGAATCTGCTGACAGGATAACCGACCGTGAGACCATGAGAAAAATAATCCACCGGATGATGCCTGTATGGGAGATGCTTGGGAAAGACAATATTTTACGTGATTTTCAAAGGCTACTACACGACAGTGATAGCCAAAATGAAACTGTTCATGAACATGCAATACAAATCATGGAGTGGCTTAAAATATTAATAGAAGAAACAAAAAAAGAACTGAAAAAATATGAAAATTCTGATAGTTGAAGACAATATGATACTTTGCGGAATGATTGAAAAATGGCTGCAGAAGGCCGGTTACGAAGTATTGACAGCTATAGATGAACCCGGTGCACGTAGTATTCTGAAGAAAAACGAAATCAGTCTGGTATTGGGAGACGTACGTCTGCCGGAAGGTGATGGTATCAGCTTTCTGGAATGGATGATGCGTTCTAAGATGGAAGTTCCATTTATTGTCATGACAGATTATGCCTGTATCACGGATGCTGTCCGTGCTATCAAACTCGGCGCTAAGGATTATTTGCAAAAGCCTGTTCATCAAGAGCAACTGATAGAATTAGTACATAGTATACTTAAACAGCCTGTTATTGTACGTAAAGAGCGTTCTTTTGTTGAACGTACCAGTGAAGCTGCCAGAAAAGCCGCTTCACTGGCTCGTCGTGTGGCACCTTCGGAACTTTCAGTCCTGATACTTGGTCCGAGCGGAAGCGGTAAGGAAGTGATAGCCCAGATGATACATCGTTATAGTGACAGACGTGAGAAGCCTTTTGTTGCCGTCAATTGTGGAAGCATACCTAACGATTTGCAGGCTTCAGAATTTTTCGGTGCAGTCAAAGGAGCTTTTACAGGAGCTGTTGCGGATAGAAAAGGACATTTTGAGACGGCCAATGGAGGAACTTTATTTCTGGATGAAGTCGGCAATATGCCGTATTCCATGCAGATTCTTCTTCTGCGTGTCCTTCAGGAAAAGGAGTTTAATCCGGTAGGAAGTGATAAAGTGAAACATACGGATGTACGTATTATTTCTGCTACCAATGAGGATATGAAAAAAGCAGTGGAGGAAGGTCGCTTTCGTGAGGATTTGTATTATCGCCTTGCAGAACTCGAAATTGTTCAACCGCCATTAAAAGATTGCAAAGACGATATTCTTCCGCTTGCCGAATTCTTCAGAAAAGAACATTCCGGTAGAATCCGTGTCAAGAATGAGGGATTTACCGAAGAAGCGAAAGCATGTATGTTGGGATATGACTGGCCGGGTAATGTGCGGGAATTGAACGCAAAGATCAAACGTGCGGTAATTGTTGCGGATAATGCATTATTGGATGTCTGTGACTTGGGACTGGACAATGTAGATTGTAGTGACAATCTGGATATTCGTATCATTCAGGAAAAGGAAAGGATACGAAATCTGCTTGATAAAAATCATGGTAATGTCAGCAAGACAGCAGCGGAACTCGGTTGCAGTCGTACATCCCTATACAAGAAAATGAAGAAACTTGATTTGAAGTAATCTTCATTCTTTAAAGCGGTACACAAGTCTGCATACATTGTTCCGTAATGTTTTGGAGTCACGTAAAGTCCATTGTCCGAACTGTATCTTTCCGGTTATGTTTTTCCCGTTTTTGTATGATATTGGAAGCAAGTAAATGACCAGTTCATCTGCGAGTCGGAAGAGAAACACACCATCCACATATTCTGCACTTTTTTCATCTTCTACCTTCATGAAAAATGTGCAGTCTTTTTCATGCCTTTCCTTGGCATCCATCAAGTCAAGCATACCGTAATGTGGATACATGTTGAATGTAGCCCGCTCTTCCCAATAAGGGAAACCGTTCCGGTCTGTCCTGAGCCATTCCATCAGTATCTCATTTTTGTCCGGCAGGAAACCGTCCAATGTGACCGGCATAATAATCTGTACTTTTGCCATACCTCTGCTTATATAAATTAAAAGCATGAAACCCATGCAGAATCCAAAGCTGAGGGTCTGGTAAACCCATTGTAAAGATACGCATGGGCTCACGCTATAGAGGTATAGCATAAGCCTCACGCAATAGCCTTTACAATTTTTGAAATTTACCAGATTCCAGCTTTGGGCATCTTGCGACTTATGTATATAATCGACGGAAAACATCCCGTAATCCGCCGTTATGTTCTATTTCAATTTCAAAGATAAGGAATGTTCCCTGAAAATCAAACTTATTCAGGATTTATTTGTCATTCTGTATCTATTCAGCTTTTCTTTTCTCCTCTTCTGCACTTTCTATTCCCAGCCGTTCACATAGTTCCGGATCGTTCTTGATACGTTCCATCTCATCGTTGATGATCGCCTGGGCATCCGCCTTTATCTGGTCATAATTACGCTGTATCTGCTGGAGCATGATGTCATTCCCTTCACTGTCCTTGAATGTGTTGATAATAGGGATTTTTTTGTAAGCTTTCTCTTCCGCACTTACTTTGGCATGGTCCACAATAATTTCCGCATGGAAAATCTTCTGGTCTATTTTCTCACCGAAATTGTCCGACACGGAACCGACAAACGTACCCTGTGAGAGGTTGGAAATCTTGGATGCAGGAATCAAGGAATCCAGCTGGGTATTGATTGATGTAGAAACATCCTGACGGTTGATGGATATGGACTGTCGTTTCTGAAGGATTTTTCCAAAGCGTTCGGAAAGTGTCTTGGCTGTTTCACCTACCACCTGGCCGCTGAATATGTTGCCGACTGTATTTTGAATTACCTTGCTTTCTTTTTCACCGTAGTCACGGTTAAGCTGGCTGAAGTCCTGAAATCCCAGACAGACCGCCACCTTGTTGGAACGTGCCGTTGCTATCAGGTTGTCCAGCCCTCGGAAATAGATGGTTGGAAGCTCATCTATAATGACCGTGCTTTTAAGCTGCCCTTTCTTGTTTATCAGCTTGACGATTCTGGAATTATACAGTCCGAGCGCAGCGGAATAGATGTTCTGTCGGTCCGGATTATTGCCCACACAAAGGATTTTAGGTTCTTTCGGATTATTGATGTCCAGAGAAAAATCATTGCCTGTCATGACCCAGTACAGCTGTGGAGAAATCATTCTGGTAAGCGGAATTTTTGCGGAAGCTATTTGGCCCTGGAGCTGATCCTGAGCCCCACCTTTCCATGCATCCATGAAAGGAGAAAGGTAGTTCTCCAGTTCCGGATAGGAAGTCAGTATGGTAAACAAATCAGAGTAAGGTTTGTTCAACAGTTCCACGGCATGAGGGAAGCTGCAATAGATACCTTTTTTGTATATTTTCAAATACCAGATTATAGCTGCCAGTAGGATAATCGGAGACTCTACAAAGAAGTCACCCTGTTTTTCAATATCGGGTAAGTCAGAGGCATTGCTGCCTCTTCCTCCCCTAAGAACCGTACGTGAGAGTTTCCCCTCATACGGCTCAAGCAACTCAATATTCCTATTTGTTATTAGAAATCGGCTCATACTTTCAACATTTTCGTTTATTTTGCTTGTAGCAGTTGTTGTGGACAAGTTGTCGTACAATTGAACCATTAACATGTATTTCGTTGACGTTCCATGCTTTTGTACAATCTATAACTTTTCCACATAACGGACATGTCCGATTCTGCTTGTTCCATAAATATAAGAGAGACTTACGTCCTTTGAGAGATTCCAGCATTTGTTGTTCCTTTCGCTGAGAGAAATAATCATCATAGTCAGGGTCGAAAGGATTTGCTTCACCCTTGATTTGTTTATACGGAGTATAATGTATATCCGACAACCTTTTAAGAGTCAAGTAATTTACTTTCTTGTTCTTTGATTCATATTTCCATGCAAATGTCCATTTACGCCCCCGAATTTCGTGCCAATACTTGTCTGCCACCCAGGTTATGCGTTTCTTCGGATGACGGCGTAAAGCCCATTGTTTCGTGAGGTTATAAATGTGGTAGTCGCAATCATGAAAAGCAGCGGTTGATGCACCATATCGGTAGTAATTTCCCCAGCCTGTAATTACAGGATTGAGCATTCGTATCAGCGATTCCTGCTTACACGTTTTATGTCCTTTAACGATGTCACTGATTTTAGCTCTAAAGCGTTTCTGTGCCTCTTTTGACGGTGACGTGTATAGCCTTTTGCCAAACTTCCTTATATTGAAACCTAAGAAATCAAAACCTTTGTATATGTTTGTAATGGTAGTTTTCTCTTCGGATAAAGTAAGACCTCTTTCTTTGAGAAATTCTATTACTATAGGTTTGACCTTGTTTTCCAAAAGCTCCTTATCCCGACCAGTGATTATAAAATCGTCCGCATATCTGATAAGATTCACTTTGTAGTGGAATGTCTTATAGTTGATGAAACGTCTTTTGAATCTTTCAGCCAAGAGTGGTTGAAGTCCGTCAAGTGCCATATTTGCAAGTGTCGGTGATATGATACCTCCTTGTGGTGTACCTTCTTCTGTCGGGAACAGTTTGCCATTGAATACAGCTCCACATTTCAGCCATTTTCTGAGTATCGTCTTATCCATAGGAATATGATTAAGAAGCCAGTCGTGGCTGATGTGGTCGAAGCAGCCTTTAATATCTCCCTCCAAAATCCATTCGGGGGAATGTTGGCGGTTTAGAACCGTGTCAATCTGACGGATAGCGTCCATTGTCCTGCGTTTCTTGCGGAAACCATAGGAAAAACGGTCGCCTGTCGTTTCGGCTATCGGTTCCAAAGCCATTAGGTATAATGCTTGCATCGCTCTGTCTTTCATTGTCGGTATTCCCAACGGTCGAAGTTTGCCGTTCTTTTTCTTGATATGAACCCTACGGAGCGGTTGAGGTTTATAACCACGGCGTTTGAGTTCATCAATTGCTTTGTACTTGCGCTTGGGAGAATCCCAAAGCTGTTTATCTACTCCAGACGTATTCTTCCCTTTGTTGGAAGTAACCCTCTTTACCGCCAATGCCTTGGCGTAAAAAGAGTGAGTAAGCATCCATTGTAAGGCTTTTACCTTATTATGTCTTCCTTCTTTCTGAGCCTTTACAATACGCGCTTGTAGCTTTCGGACATAGGTTTCACACTTGGACCAGTCCATACCGTCCCAAGTCTGATTCCTGTTGTCAGCAGGCGCACACGATGTTTTAGTTTCGTTCATTTGCTTTCCTCCTTTTGAAAGTTCTATAAGTTATCTTGTAAAGAGTTACCATATACGGAAGTCTGCCCACTTTCGTGTCGGATGATGTCACCAACAGCAACCCGTGATGTCGATTCAATCCGTATCCACCCCATTACAGGATGGCGTTCGCTTTTTCCGTTATCTCATACCTGCACCCCATTCGGCTTGCCTTGCGGTTTGCTTACTCGTTTTCTTACGAGAGAGATACAGGCTTGCCCTGTTCCACGTAATTGACAAACGGATAGTTTAGGTTCTGCCAAGTCCGCCGGCAGTTCTGTGTCCGTGTAACCCTAACATGGGCAAGGGTTATCCGACTGCTTACCTTTTGGTGAGAGCTAAAGTATCTTGCGCTCCTTCAAACCTTACGACGGCTAAAGTTAGTTCACTTACGTTAACCATGCTATCCAGCCTCGCCACTTGGCAGTATGATACTAACCACCCTTGACTTTCCCTCACGGTTCAGTCTTGTCCTTTCGGAAAGTGTACTTTGTCCTATAAGCTTGGCACAACCCATCACTGGAGATGCACCTTATAGTAGGCTACCGCTGACGGAACAGCGGGTTAAATCTTACAATATACATTGTTGTTTAACAATCAATTACGTGACTTTCCAGGTCACACCCAGGTCTTATTCAAATTTAACATGATGGTATAGCTTGCTTCGTATGCGTCAGAGATGTCCGTCATGAACTCCGGATTGATGGGATTGCAGCGGTGTGAGCGGTGCGGATCATCGAAGTTGATGACGTAGAAATGCGGCTTTACCTTGTATTTGTCCATATTGTGCAACAAGGAATTGTAGGCAATGGTGGAAAGGTCATCGAATTTATAATGTAGGCTAAGTAGCCGACGCCGTGCCATATTACTATGGTCGGTTTCCGAAAACTCGCCTCCGAACCGGACGTACACCTTCCAGCGTATCCGGCTCTCCGCTTCGATATGCAGTTCAAATCGTTCCATAATGAATCTTTTTATGACAAGTTCCACAAAGTGCAATAGTTTTCCTTTTCCGTGCAATCATGTGTCGTTCCCAAGGCTCTTTATTTTGAAGATTCTTGAGTTTACGTACATGGTGCATTTCCAAATGGCCCTTAGCACCACATAATTCACATTTTTCTGCTTTCAACCTGTCCATAAGACTGGTTGTACTGGTGTGCATTATGAATTTGGGAAGTATGTCTATTTTGTTATCCTTTGATGGCTTTTGGCGTTTGAAACCTCCTTTATAGAAGTACTCTTCCTTTTGTTTGCCTGCATTGTTCTGATACTTAACGCAAAATATTCCGTTATGCTTGTACTTTTTGCATATCTTCTTTACTTTGCTTCGATACTTGGCTGCAAATGTTTTGTACATACTATACTCCATGATATAACCGAAATTGGATAGCTGGGCTGCGCAATTAACGGCTATGCCGAAATAATTGTACAAGCCTCTAATTTCAGAATTATACCTGCGCAGGATTTCCAAATCGTCATTGAAGTTCAGTTCGGGTCTCGCTTTCGGTTTCCATATTTCCTTGCCGTTGTGTTTCTTTATTTCCACAACGTCATACGCAAGAAGTTTCTTCTTGACCGTATCTTTAGGGATTTTTATTTCCACCGTCTTGTTCCGACTTCTCTTTTTACGACCGAGGGAATCCCGTTTGGTTTCCATGCACTTGCGGTTTCTGATATGAAATCCAAGAAATTTTGCAGGAGTTTCCGAATGGGTTATCAGCGTCTTTTCATCAGACAATTCCAATCTTAGTTTGTCGGAAATAAAATCCTTTATATCCGACTTGATTGTCATTGCATCTTCTTTACTGCCTATAACGCCACACAGAAAATCATCCGCATATCTCACGTATTTCAACCTCTTATAGTTGCAGTCCATGTCATTTTTAGCAGGGGTCTGCAACATAAGATTATCATATTTCCGTATCTGTTCTACCAGCAGTTTTCTTTCTTCAAGACTTACTGCTGATTTCAACGCCTTTTTAGCTCGTTCTTTCTTACGCTGGTAGTGTCTGTACTGTGGGTTCACTTCTTTACGGGCATTCCTGTCAAATTTTGCTGCATACTCTGCCATGTACTTGTCCAATTTATCAAGATAGATATTGGCAAGTACTGGACTGATGATGCCACCTTGCGGTGTCCCGTTATATGTGTGAAAATATTCCCAATCTTCGATATATCCCGCATTCAGGAATTTACGGATAAGCCGAATGAAACGGGCATCATTGATGCGTTCTTCGAGGATTCCTATCATCACATCGTGATTGATGTTGTCAAAGAATCCCTTTATATCGCCCTCAATATACCATTTCACCCCACAGAATGATTTTTCAATCTGCTTAAGGGCGGTGTGGCAGCTCCGTTTGGGACGGAAACCATGCGAAGTGTATTCAAAACTCTCTTCGTATATGGCTTCCAATACCATTTTAACCACCTCCTGCAATAACTTATCTTCCGTAGCAGGAATACCCAGAGGACGCATTTTCCCGTTTTTCTTGGGTATATATGTTCTCCTTGACGGTTTGGGCTGGTAGCTTTCATCTTTCAATGATGCTATCAGGTTTTCAATACGCTTGATGCTCATGCCGTCAATGGTCTTGCCGTCCGTTCCCTCCGTCATATTGCCTTGTTTGGGTGCAATCCGCTGGTAGGCAACGGCGTACATCTCCGTATTGAAAAGAATACGGTACAGACGCTCGTACTTGTAATTCAAGTCCTTGCTGTGTCGATTCAAACTGTTTAATACTCTTGCCGAATTTCTCATAATGTCTCTCACATCATTCATTAATTGTATTAAAAATCTCTGCTGTCCCCCTTCGCCATGTACAAGCCATTAACTTGCTCGGACTACTACGGGGACTCCGTTACCATGTCGGAATTTCGGGAACTGTTTCCCATAGCCCTTTGCAGGCTCCGATTTAGGTAATCCCAGTTTACTATATCTTAACTGTTGGCACGACAAGTTGTCGGATATGACTTCCACCTTTTACCGTATATTACGGTTGCGCTGCAACAAGTTCTTGCTCTTTCTACTCTACGACTGCAAAAAGAGTATTGCAGTGATGACGGTTCAGAACTATCCATACAACGGTAGTTCCCATAGTTACCTTACGTCACAGTCTGCTACAAAGACCGCTCAGATTATCATTCAACCAATTCGGGTTTTATCCTCATACTTGTCTTATCATCGCTATTCAGTCGCAGTTTGGTAACTAACTGACTTATAGTTGTCCCGACGTGCTACACTCCCTGCCGCTTTTCGTTGGACAGATAAGTCGGTGATGATAGGTCGTTTTCAAAGAACACTTGCCTAATCCTTGCCAAAGGGACGATTAAGATATAGCCTTGACTGGCGCACCATAGATATAGACACTGAATCCCTTGGAAATCATCTGTTTGATGTAGTTGTTTACCACTGCATATGATTTACCGGAACCCGGTGTTCCCAATACGATGGTAGCGCGGAAAGGATTGACCACGTTGATCCAGCCGTCGTTGAGCTTGCCGCCATACTGGAATCTGGTAGGCAGATTGACCGAATATTCATTCTCCATCAGCCTTGTCTCCTGCATGAAGGATTCGTTTTCCATATTGAACACATCCTCCATCAGGTTATGCCTGTAAAGCCTGCTGATCCACAGTCCTGCCATGAGCAGGCATAGATAACCGGTAGCGAGAGTCACCACATACAAGGCAGTAATAGCTTCGTGCGGAAAAGGCATGTCAAGCAGCCACCAGTTCATGAAAAACAGAACCGCCCCGGCAGTAAGTACCGCCCATATACGTTGCCATGTAATCTTCTCGCCTTTGACTCCGATGGTACCCATGCAGGATATGGCCAGCAGAAGAACTGCCATCAGTTTTGTCCAAAGGATACAGCCGAATATACCGGTTGTCCTGTCAAAGTTCATCAGTATCCGGTCTATGACATCCAGATTCAGATGCCAGGCACTCATACTGGGATAGCAGTACACATAAACGTGGACTACCAGAATAAAAATACTGACTGCCCTGCCGAATTCCATAATCTTGGCAAGGGCTCTCAAATCGTCTTCCTGTTGCATAATGATGTAGATGATTGTGGGGGAATCCGTTGTTCCCCCTGTTGTTGACTCATTTTGATTGATCAGATACCGCGTGATTTGCGCTTCTGCGGTTTCTTTTTCCGTTTCATGCGGCGACGGAACGCTTCTTCCTCGTAATCGACTGCCGGATTTGCATCAAAGGAGAAGATGCCTGCCGCCTGTTCAAGCGCACTGCCTTCTTCCATACGATGACCGTACCGTTTCCAAAGTTCCTCCGGACCGGACTGTTGTCTCTCCTGCCAGGGTATTCCTTCCCACCAGCAGACAAGATCGTTGAATACGTTGGCAGAAAACTCCTTTCCCATACGTGAACCGTTGAACGCCTCGCGCCGTTCATGGTCTATGAATGTGACGCCATAGATACGTCCGGTATTGTTCCTTCGGAATACCACATCAATGTGCTCCTGTTTCAGCAGTTCCCTGAATTCCTGTTCCGATTTTGCGTTACGCATGGCCCATACGACCTTGCCGGATATGGCAGGAGCCCATCTGCCTTCCTTGAAGTCCTGTGTATGCCGTAACATACGTTCGGACAGTCCCGTATTTCCGAAACGCTTGCCGAACCTTGCACTTTTTATTGGAGGGCTGACCACTTTCCCACTGTCGTCTGTAGCCGAATAGATGATACCCGTATAGGGTGTTCCCATGTAATCGCCCCGTACCTGTCGGGATTCAATGTTCAGTGTGGAAAGCAGTGCGGAATACTCCCCGAAAGTCTGGAAACGGTAGCTCTCCAGTACGGCCTTCAGCGTGTTTCCAATCTGATGGCGTATATTCCCCTGTGAGACATCCACTTTTTTCAGTTCCGCTTTCGGATTCCGTCTTTCCGTATCCGCACTGTTACGCAGTCCGAATTCCTGTTCCAGTTCCCGGCAGGCTGTCATTGAACGGCGGTGTTCATAGGAGTCATTGATTTTCCTTCCTTCATCGTCAATGCATACACTAACGATATGTACGTGCGTGTTGCAGGTATCTCCATGTCTGTACACGATGAACGGCTGGTCACCATATCCCATTTTCTGCATGTATTTTTCTGCAAGTTCCGCCAGCCTGTCATTGTCCAGCCTGTCTTCAGGTGCTGGGCTGAGGGCGATATGCAGGACCGGCTTGTCTGTCCTCCTGTTTGCCGTCAGATGGTTTTCAAATGAAAGGAGAACCAGACGCATGTCCTCGCTCGGTAGTCCCGGGCGGTCGGAAATCATCCGGTGTCCGGACAGGATTTCCGCTGTCCCTTGAAATACCTTTTCATGGTTATAGACCAGTGCTCCGTAAAGGCTTGCCCCGTGACTTATCTTTGCAACCATTTCTGTTCATATTCTTTGGTTAATGCCATAATCTGCCTGTTGAGCAGTATCAGTTCCAGGGTAGCCTTTTCAAGTTTGTAAAGCAGGGACATCGCCCTTTTTTCCCCGAAGTTTTTCTGTACGGCCCTTACGACCTGATTGTAATTGTTGCCTATTGCCTGGAATTGTCTGTAAAATTCCCCGAGCCGGATGTAATAGTCCATGGAAACCTTGTCCACCTTGATTACCTTCAGTTGTTCTGAAAAGATTGATTTCTTGATAAAGATTGTCCTGTCCCTTGCTCCGGATTCCAGAAACAGTTTCTCAAATCTGCTTTTCTCCTGTGCGTTCAGACGGAAGCTGTACTTGTAGTCCGCCGGATCAGTTTTCGGTTTTCTGCCTGTCCTTTTAGCCTGTTTTTTCTCCATGCTTTTCTGCTTTTGGGTTATATTGCTTTCTCCGTCAGATTTTCCGACTTTGGAGGAAAATCCCCCGACCGTGAGGGAGGGCAAGTTGGTCTTTGTCGGACAGAATACTTTCTGTCGGACAAAGACACAACTTGCTCTGTTCGTTTGAACAGAGAATCCACCTCCGGCGGATTGCTGCGCGACGTGAGCGGCGTGCTGCTGTCCGTCGGAAGATATTCCAAGCTGTCCATCGGTTCTGACTTTGCAAAAATATGTCCATGAAAAAGTCTTTGAAATACCTGATTATATGACATTTAGCGACATCTGATGTTATTTTATGTCATCACTGAGAATATAAAGTTGAACCGTAGATTTTTTCTCATCGTATTATCGATTGAAGAAACAATTAATGTACTTGTTTTTTATTGGTGTTTCAATGAAAAAGAAAGTATCGTTCAAATCTGTTATTACGTTTGCTGATGCGTGTATTTGATTATTCAGATGACATATGATGACATATCAAGACATGTGTTGCCACTCTTACCATAATGTTACCCTGATATGTTTATAACATTTTATTTTTGTGACA
>ENA-UEPI01001198-UEPI01001198.1-human-gut-metagenome-genome-assembly--contig:-NODE-1198-length-12943-cov-345.903544_pt1 | contig 12943 bp, 10 predicted proteins | sample MGYA00242899_ERZ507914 | MGnify/ENA primary metagenome ERZ507914 (study PRJEB26167, sample SAMN06115442) | human gut metagenome | host: Homo sapiens | place: China:Chongqing | collected 2015-07-28...
ATCTGCACACTCTATCTCGCAACAAAGTAAAGTGTCAACACCCCATCACCCCGTCAACACCTCACCCCGTCAACACCTCACCATCTCAACCCCATCAACACCTCACCCCATCAACATCTCAACATTCACACTATGGACAAGTACGGTTTAATCGGTTTCCCACTGGGACATTCCTTCTCCATCAGCTACTTCAACGAGAAGTTTACCAACGAGGGTATCAACGCTCGTTACATCAACTATGAGATTCCGCAGATAGAGGACTTGAAAGAGATACTCGCATCAAACCCAGAACTGTGCGGACTCAACGTCACTATCCCCTACAAGCAACAGGTAATACCCTACCTCGACGACCTTAGCCCCGAAGCACGCGCTATCGGTGCAGTCAACGTCATACGTGTGACACACAAGAATAAAAACGTTATACTGAAGGGATTTAACAGTGACGTAATCGGCTTCACACGTAGCATCGAGACAATGCTCGAACCTTACCATAAGAAGGCACTCATACTCGGCACTGGCGGTGCTTCGCTCGCCATCAACTACGGCCTCAAATCGCTCGGACTTGAGACATTATTTGTGAGTCGTACGAAGAAGCCTGGCTGCATAACATACGAGGAGGTGACACCAGAACTGATTAAGGAGTACAACGTCATCGTCAACTGCACACCATTAGGCATGTACCCGAAGGCAGACACCTGTCCCAACTTGCCTTACGAGGCAATGGATTGCCACACCATACTTTACGACCTCATCTACAATCCGGACGAAACGCTTTTTATGAAGAAAGGCGCACGCTACGGGGCCAATACCAAGAACGGACTGGAGATGCTGTTGCTGCAGGCATTCGCAAGCTGGGACTTCTGGCATTGCAATGAATAACCCTAAAAATAGGGTTGCCATAAGCAATAAATCACCGTAGACAATAAATCAAAACTCAGAAATAAAAATTCAAAACTCACAATATGGACACATCTAACAGATACATGATGCGCGGCGTAAGCGCAGCTAAAGAAGACGTACACAACGCCATCAAGAACATCGACAAGGGTCTCTATCCGCAGGCATTCTGCAAAATTATCCCCGACATCCTCGGTGGCGACCCCGAATACTGCAACATCATGCACGCCGACGGTGCTGGCACAAAGTCGTCGCTCGCCTACATGTACTGGAAAGAGACTGGCGACCTCAGCGTATGGAAGGGCGTGGCTCAGGACGCTATCGTTATGAACACCGACGACCTGCTCTGCGTGGGCGCAGTGGACAACATTCTCGTTTCGAGCACTATCGGACGCAACAAGATGGTTATCCCGGGTGAGGTTATCTCGGCTGTAATAAACGGCACCGACGAACTCCTCGAGGACTTGCGCAAAATGGGTGTAGGCGTTTACGCTACAGGCGGTGAGACAGCCGACGTTGGCGACCTTGTGCGCACTATCATCGTTGACTCTACCGTTACTTGCCGCATGAAACGCAGCGATGTCATTGACAACGCAAACATCCGCCCTGGCGACGTAATCGTAGGTTTGGCTTCATTTGGTCAGGCTACATACGAGAAGCAATACAACGGCGGTATGGGTTCTAACGGACTCACCAGCGCTCGCCACGACGTGTTCTCGAAGTATCTCGCCGAGAAGTATCCGGAAAGCTACGACCACGCTGTACCAGAAGAACTCGTATATAGCGGCGGTTGCCGTCTGGATGACAAGGTGGAGGGCACACCAGTTACAGCCGGACAGCTCGTTCTCTCGCCGACACGTACATACGCTCCTGTCATCAAGCGCCTGCTCGACGAGCTGCGTCCAGAAATACATGGCATGGTTCACTGCACTGGCGGTGCACAAACCAAGGTGCTGCACTTCGTTGGCGAGAATTGTCGCGTAATCAAGGACAACATGTTCCCTATCCCACCGCTGTTCCGCCTCATTCAGGAGCAGAGCCACACCGACTGGAAGGAGATGTACAAGGTGTTCAACATGGGTCACCGCATGGAGATTTACGTACGTCCAGAGGTTGCTGAGCAGGTTATTGCAATAAGCAAGAGCTTCAACATCGACGCACAGATCGTAGGACGCATCGAAGAGGGCGAACGCTCGCTCCTCATCAAGTCTGAATACGGAGAGTTCGAATATTAATAAGAAGTTGTTATGTTGAGATGTTGAGGTGGTGAGATAAGATGGTGATGTGGTGAGATGTTGAGGTGTTGACATATCTCACCATAACAACACCACAACATCTCAACACCTCAACACCTCAACATCTCAACATCTCACCATAACAACACCACAACACCTCACCATAACAACATAACACCATCTCAACATTAAATTTGACAAATGGCAGAAAACAATAATATATTAGAAAAACTCGACGGACTGGAGGCACGTTATGAGGAAGTATCAACCCTCATTACCGACCCTTCTGTAATCGCCGACCAGCAGCGTTACGTGAAACTGACAAAGGAGTATAAAGACCTTGAGGACATTATGAAACTCCGTCAGCAGTATATCAATTGTCTTAACGGCATTGCCGAGGCTAAGGATATCATCATGAACGAGCAGGATGCGGAGATGAAGGAGATGGCACGTGAGGAGCTCGCCACAAACGAAGAACTCCAGCCAAAACTCGAGGAAGAAATAAAGATAGCTCTTGTACCGAAAGATCCAGAGGACGCAAAGAACGTACAGATGGAGATTCGTGCCGGTACGGGTGGCGACGAGGCTTGTCTCTTTGCTGGCGAAATATTCATGATGTACAAGAAGTACTGCGAGTCGAAGGGCTGGACAGTGTCTGTCACAAGCGAGAGCGAAGGTGCTGTAGGCGGTTTCAAGGAAATCTGCTTTGCAGTAAGTGGCGACAACGTGTACGGCACACTGAAGTATGAGTCGGGCGTTCACCGCGTACAGCGTGTGCCGGTTACCGAGTCGAACGGACGTATGCAGACCTCTGCAGCAACCGTAGCCGTACTTCCTGAGGCAGACCCATTCGAGGTAAATATCAACGAGGGCGAAATCAAGTGGGACACCTTCCGCTCTTCAGGTGCAGGTGGACAGAACGTGAACAAGGTAGAATCTGGTGTACGTGCCCGCTACATGTGGAAGAACCCTAACACTGGCGAGGTTGAGGAAATTCTCATCGAGTGTACCGAGACCCGCGACCAGCCTAAGAACAAGGAGAGAGCACTTGCACGTCTGCGTACATACATCTATGACAAGGAGCACCAGAAATACGTTGACGACATTGCCAACCGCCGTAAGACTCTCGTCTCTACCGGCGACCGCTCTGCAAAGATACGTACATACAACTTCCCACAGGGCCGTGTCACCGACCATCGCATCGGCATGACCGTGTACGACCTCCCGGGCTTCATGGGCGGAAACATCCAGCAGATGATTGACGCACTCACCGTGGCAGAGAATGCGGAGAAGATGAAAGAGAATGAATTGTAAGAATCAATTTATAAAAAACAATTACTATGAACAGATCAGAATTAGTAAACCAGATAAAGACAAAGCGCTCATTCCTCTGCGTAGGTCTTGACACCGACTTGAAGAAGGTGCCGCAGCACATCCTCAACGACGAGGATCCAATCTTCGCCTTCAACAAGGCCATCATCGACGCAACCGCCGACTACTGCGTGTCGTACAAGCCTAACCTCGCATTCTACGAGGCGTTCGGCGTGAAGGGACTCATCTCTTTTGAGAAGACCATCAAGTACTTGAAGGAGAATTATCCCAACCACTTCATCGTGGCTGACGCAAAGCGTGGCGATATCGGCAACACAAGTGCTATGTATGCTCGCACATTCTTCGACGAGTACGATGTCGACTCGCTCACCGTGGCTCCGTACATGGGCGAAGACAGCGTAACACCGTTCCTCGGCTACAAGGACAAGTGGGTTATCCTGCTCGCTCTGACCAGCAACAAGGGTAGCCACGACTTCCAGCTCACAGAAGACAAGGACGGTGAGCGTCTGTTTGAGAAGGTACTACGCACATCTCAGCAGTGGGGTGACAAGGAGAACATGATGTATGTTGTAGGTGCTACTCAAGGCCGTATGTTCGAGGATATCCGCAAGATTGTCCCCGACCACTTCCTGCTCGTTCCTGGTGTTGGTGCTCAGGGTGGTTCGCTTGAGGAAGTATGCAAGTATGGTATGAACGCTGACTGCGGACTACTCGTCAACAGTTCACGTGGCATCATCTACGCTTCTAACGGCGAAGACTTCGCCACCGTTGCAGCAGAGAAGGCAAAGGAACTGCAGATACAGATGGATGCAGAACTGAAAAAACACGGCATTTAAAGCCTTGCACATGGCTTTTTTCGCCAAAACTGATGTATTTTCAGACAAAATTGATAAATAAGTATTGTTAAAAAGCATAATGTAAATTTATTTTCTTACATTTGCAACATCTATAGAAAACTATCATCTATATATTTGCAAGAATAACATAGAAAAGACAGAAATGGAATTTACAGCAGAACAGATAGCGAGCGTTATTGGCGGTCGTATAGAAGGCAATAAAGAAGCAAAAATCAACACCTTCGCAAAGATTGAAGAAGGTGTTGAGGGTGCTATTTCTTTCCTCTCTAATCCGAAATACACACATTATATCTACGACACGAAGTCGTCTGTAGTGATTGTCAACAACGATGTGGAGCTTGAACATCCCGTTCAAGCTACACTGATACGCGTTGACAACGCATACGAGTGTATTGCCAAACTGCTCCAAATCTACGAAGCAAGCAAGCCTAAAAAGACAGGCATAGCTCCACAAGCATACGTCTCACCGACTGCAAAGCTCGGCAAGGACTGCTATGTAGGGCCGTTCGCATGTATCGGCGACAACGCAGTTATCGGCGACAACTGCCAGATTTATCCTCACGCTGTCATTGGCGACAACGTAAAGATGGGCAGTGGCTGCCTCATATATCCCAACACCACCATCTATCAGGGCTGTAAGCTCGGTAACAATGTGACACTTCACGCTGGTAGCGTAATCGGTTCAGACGGATTCGGCTTCGCTCCTAACGCCGATGGTTACGACAAGATACCGCAAATAGGCATCGTAACAATAGAGGACAATGTAGAAATTGGTGCAAACACTTGCGTCGATCGCTCTACTATGGGCTCTACCTTCATCCGTAAGGGTGTGAAACTTGACAACCTTGTGCAGGTTGCTCACAACGTAGAGATTGGCGAAAACACCGTGATGTCTGCACAAGTAGGCATTGCGGGTAGCACAAAGGTCGGTTCATGGTGTATGTTCGGCGGTCAGGTAGGCTTGGCAGGACACATCACAATCGGCGACCGCACACTCCTCGGCGCACAGTCGGGCGTACCGGGCAGCTTGAAAGGCAACGAAGAGCTCATCGGCACACCACCAATGCCACAGCGACAGTACTTCAAGGCGCAGGCAGTGTTCCGCCGTCTACCCGATATGTACAAAGACTTGAACGACCTGAAGAAGGAGATGGAGTTGCTCAAGAACAACGAAAAATAAACAACAAACAATATAATAATGTCAAAACAGAAGACACTAAAAGGCAGTTTCTCTTTGTGTGGCAAAGGTCTGCACACCGGATTGAGCCTCACCGTCACGTTCAATCCCGCACCCGAGAACACTGGCTATAAGATACAGCGCATCGATCTCGATGGTATGCCTATCATACAGGCCATCGCCGAGAACGTAATAGACACACAACGTGGCACAGTCTTAGGTAAAGGCGACATACGCATCTCTACAATCGAGCATGGTATGGCAGCCCTTTATGCTATGGGCATCGACAACTGTCTTATTCAGGTGAATGGTCCTGAGTTCCCTATCCTTGATGGTAGTGCAGCACTATATGTTGACAAAATCAACGAGGTGGGCATTGAAGAGCAGAACGCTCCTAAGGATTGGTACATCATTCGCCACAAGATTGAGGTGAAGGACGAAGAGACGGGTTCGTGCATCACCATCCTTCCCGACGAGGAGTTCTCGCTCACAGCTATGTGCTCGTTCAACTCAAAGTTTGTCAGCTCACAGTTTGCCACACTCGACTGCATTGATAAGTTCGCTACAGACATAGCTCCTGCGCGCACCTTCGTATTCGTACGCGACATTGAGCCGTTATTGAAGGCTAACCTCATTAAGGGTGGCGACCTCGACAACGCTATCGTTATCTACGAGATGCAGACCACACAGGAGCGCCTCGACTCCTTGGCAGACATGATTCACGTGGAGCGTCGCGACGCTACAGAGTTAGGTTACATACAGCACAAGCCACTCGTATGGGACAACGAGTGCACACGTCACAAGTTGCTCGATGTAATCGGCGACATGGCACTCATCGGCAAGCCTATCAAGGGACGCATCATCGCTACACGCCCTGGTCATACCATCAACAATAAGTTTGCACGTCTCATGCGTCGCGAAATTCGTAAACACGAGATTCAGGCTCCTATTTACGACCCGAACGAGGCACCGCTGATGGACAACATCCGCATTCGCGAACTTCTTCCGCACCGCTATCCGATGCAGCTGGTAGACAAAGTGATTAGTCTCGGTGCTACAAGCATCGTAGGCGTGAAGAACATCACCGCCAATGAGCCGTTCTTCGTAGGCCACTTCCCACAGGAGCCAGTGATGCCAGGTGTGCTTCAGATTGAGGCAATGGCACAGTGTGGCGGTCTGTTGGTACTCAACACGCTCGAAGAGCCAGAGCGTTGGTCTACCTACTTTATGAAGATTGACGACGTGAAGTTCCGCCAGAAAGTAGTTCCGGGCGACACGCTTCTCTTCAAAGTTGACCTGTTGGCACCGCTACGTCATGGTATCTCATCGATGAAGGGATACGTATTCGTTGGCGACCACGTAGTGTCGGAGGCTACATTCACAGCACAGATTGTTAAGAACAAGTAATTAATAAGTTGACGAGTTGACATGACAAAGAGTCAACTCGTCAACTTAAAACATATAATCAAGATGAATCAAATCAGTCCTTTAGCATACGTACATCCCGAAGCAAAACTTGGCGATAACAATATCATCGGCCCGTTCTGCTACATCGATCGTGATGTAGAAATCGGTGATAACAACGTGATGCAGAATAGTGTTACAATACATGTTGGAGCACGCATCGGCAGCAACAACGAGTTCTTCCCCGGAGCGAGTATCTCTACAAAGCCACAAGACTTGAAGTTCCGTGGCGAGGAGACCACCTGTATCGTCGGTGACAACAACTCTATCCGCGAGAACGTAACAATCTCGCGTGGCACAGCATCAAAGGGCAAAACTGTTGTAGGCTCCAACAACTTGCTTATGGAGAATATGCACGTAGGACACGACTGCAAACTCGGAAGCGGACTGATCATCGGCAACTCTACGAAGCTCGCTGGCGAAGTAGTAGTTGACGACAATGCAATCCTCTCGGGTAGCGTGCTCGTTCATCAGTTCTGCCACATCGGTGGCTACGTGATGGTGCAGGGCGGTTCGCGCTCACCGATGGACATTCCGCCGTACATCATCGCAGGTCGCGACCCTCTGAAGTACTGCGGTCTGAACCTCGTTGGTCTGCGTCGCCGCGGATTTAGCAACGAGCAGATTGACCTCATCCACAACACCTACCGCCTCCTCTACAACACCGGCACACTCAAGGAGGGCATCGAGGAAGTGCGCAAGACACTGCCTATGACAAAGGAAGTGGAGTACATACTCAACTTCGTAGAGAATTCACAGCGCGGAATTATACGATAAGACATAGGAGGGTATGGCATCCCTGCCATACCCACGCAACCTCAAACATTGGAGGGTAGGCACCCCTTAATACATGAGGGTATGACAAAAAGGAATTTAACAAGAGTAACACAGAAGTTAATACACTGCATATCAAATGAATAGAAGTTAACTTCGGGCAAAGCCCCCTACTCCCGTTAAATTCCTTTTTTGCATTTCAATACATTCTAAAACAACGATAAGACATGGCGAAAACACTGATAGTAATACTCGGTCCTACCGGCGTAGGCAAGACAGAGTTATGCCTGCAAGTAGCCGAACACCTCAACATACCAATCATTAACGCCGACTCCCGACAGATATTCGAAGAGATACCGATAGGCACCGCAGCCCCCACCCCCGAGCAGCGTGCTCGTGTGAAGCACCACTTCGTTGGCACACACCATATCGGTGACTACTACAGTGCATCGATGTACGAGAGCGACGTGATGCAACTGCTCACCTCCGACCTCTTCAAACGCTACGACACGGCACTCCTCACCGGTGGTTCGATGATGTATATCGACGCCGTATGCAACGGCATCGACGACATACCCACCGTCGACGACGATACGCGCGATTGGATGAAGCAACGCCTGGCTGACGAAGGACTTGAGCGATTAGTAGCCGAACTGAAGCTGCTCGACCCAGAGCATTGGGCCATCGTAGACCGCAACAACCCACGCCGCGTTGTCCATGCCCTTGAGATATGCCACTGCACTGGCCAGACCTACACATCGTTCCGAAAGAGCGAGCGCAAGGAACGCCCATTCAATATCATGAAGATTGGTCTGACACGCCCACGTGACGTGCTTTACGAGCGCATCAATGCCCGCGTTCTCAACATGATTGACAGCGGACTTGAGCAGGAAGCACTCGCCGTATACCCACAGCGCACGGAGAACGCCCTTAACACCGTGGGTTACAAGGAGATGTTCGAATACCTCGACGGACTGACCACGCTCGACGAGTGTATCTTCAAGATACAAAGCAACAGCCGGCGCTACTGTCGTAAGCAACAGACGTGGTTCAAACGCGATGCCTCCATACATTGGTTCTGCCCCGACAACATTAAAGAAATCATAAATTTCATAGATACAACCCTTGTAGGTTAAGCAAAATATGTACTTTTGCATAACAAAATAATAATCAATAACACACAGCATGTCGCAGACATGCGCAACTTGAAACAACCACAACAAAGATGAAAAAAGTAAAGCCCATTCTCATCTGGTGTCAGAAGAAGGTGCGCACCTTCTTCACATGGTATCGCAACCTCTACAGAGGTCGCAAATGGTACACCAAGACACTCATAGGCATTGCATCATGCATCGTTGCCTTCTTTCTCTACCTTGGAGCCGTAGACATCAACTTCCTTTGGCTCTTCGGTAAGTCGCCAGGCTTCAGTGCTATTAAGGAAGCTGTAACCAGTGAGGCTTCCGAAATATACAGCGACGACGGTGTGCTCATCGGCAAATACTTCAACGAAAACCGCACACCAGTAGAGTACGAAGACGTGAACCCTGCCTTCTGGAAGGCACTCATCGACACCGAGGACGAGCGTTTCTACAAGCACCACGGCATAGACTACACCGGACTTGTAGGTGCCGTAAAGGACGCTGTGCTACATCACGACGCACGTGGTGCATCCACCATCACACAGCAGCTCGCCAAGAACATGTTCCGTATGCGTACCAACTACTCCACCGGACTGCTCGGCAAGTTGCCCGGTGTGCGTATGCTCATCGTGAAGTCGAAGGAGTGGATTATAGCCACAAAACTCGAGATGACGCATAGCAAGAAGGAGATACTCACCATGTACGCCAACACCGTCGACTTCGGCAGCAACGCCTTCGGCATAAAGACCGCAGCCAAGACCTACTTCAACTGCTCACCGAAAGAGCTCACCGCCGAACAGGCAGCAGTACTCGTCGGAATGCTCAAGGCTACCACCTACTACAACCCCATCGCCAACCCGCAGAACTCGCTGCGCCGACGCAACATCGTGCTCAGCAACATGGTACGCCATGGCGATTTGACACGTGCCGAATACGACTCGATTTCGCAAATCGATATCGAACTCAAATATAGCGTTGAGAGCAACTACGACGGCACAGCACTCTACTTCCGCGAGGCGGTTGCCGATGAGCTACGCAAATGGTGCAACGACAACGACTACGACCTCTACACGTCTGGTTTGAAGATATACACCACCATCGACTCGCGTATGCAGAAATACGCCGAAGAGGCTGCCATAAAGCAGATGAAGCAGGTGCAGCGCAACTTCAATAACCACTGGGGCAATCAAGAACCATGGCAGGACGAACGCCACAACGTCATCCCGGGCTTCATCGAGGGCATTGCCAAACGACAGCCAGTGTACAAGTATCTGCTTGCACGCTTCCCGAACAACCCCGACTCTATAGAGTACTACCTCAACCGACCGCACAAAGTGAAGCTCTTCGACTACGAGCAGGGCACTATAGAGCGCGAGATGTCCACAATGGACTCCATACGCTACATGGTTCACTTCATGCACTGCTCGTTCGTAGCAATGGAGCCGCAGACAGGTGCCGTGAAAGCATGGGTGGGCGACATCGACTTCAAGTCGTGGAAGTACGACAAGGTCACTGCCATGCGCCAGCCAGGCTCTACCTTCAAGCTCTTCGTCTACACCGAAGCTATGAACCAGGGACTCACGCCGTGCGACAAGCGCCGCGACGAGTACTTCTCGATGAAAGTGTTCGACAAAGCGCAGAACAAAGAGGTAACATGGGCACCGACCAACGCCAACGGCTACTTCACCGGCGACTCTATACCTCTTAAGGCTGCCTTCGCACGAAGCATCAACTCTGTAGCCGTGCGCCTCGGACAAGAGATGGGCATCACGCGCATCGCCGAAACTGCACATAAGATGGGCATCGAGAGTCCGCTCGACGAGACCCCAGCCCTCGCACTCGGCTCAAGCGATATCAACCTCCTCGAGCTTGCCAACGCCTATAGCACCATCGCTAACGATGGTAAATACGTGAAACGCGTACTCGTAACACGCATCGTCGACCGCAACGGCAAAGAGGTGTACAAGGCTCCGCTCAACGAAGAGCAGGTAATCCCGTACAAGAGCGCGTTCCTCATGCAGCAAATGCTCATGGGCGGCACACGCGAACCAGGCGGCACATCAATGAGCCTCAACGGATACGTAGGCAACTTCCGCGACACCGACTGGGGTGGCAAGACCGGTACGTCAAACAACCACTCCGACGCATGGTTTATGGGTGTCAGCCCGAAACTCGTCGTAGGCGCATGGGTGGGTGGCGAATACCGCTGCATCCACTTCCGCACCGGCGCACTCGGACAGGGCTCACGCACCGCACTCCCCATCTGCGGCTACTTCCTGCAGTCGGTGCTGGGCGACCCGGCATTCGCAAAGTATCGCACCAAGTTCGGCAAACCGAAGGACGCCGACATCACCTCCGCAATGTACAACTGCCAGAGCTACTACATGCGCGAGAAGAACGACTCTACCAATACCGACAGCATACACGTCGAAGAAGAGATCGTGCTCGACGAGAATGGCGCACCAATAGAACGCCACTCAGCTACCGAACCAACAAAGGAAGGCTCGCCCGAGCAGCAACCTAATGCACATAAGCATCCCAAGGAAGAAGTCGTGAACTTCGACGACCTGTAACTCTCTACTCTGAGCATCTGTATTGATATACAATGTATCTATACTGATATATAATAAATGTGGACATGGCGAAAGCCATGCCCACATTGCTTTTTATCGTCAACGCTTCGGCATTCTTCTATTATTTTTCAGTCACTCATGGTTATTGAACCGTTTTTTAATATTTACCTGTACCATTACAATATTTGCACTTACCAGTGCCACTACATGTGCGGCAGTATCCATTATTACAATAAATGCATTTTCTACCCATAGTTCCGATACCTGTTCCTGCGCATCGTGCACATTTACCCCTTAAGCAATTTGTAGCTGTACACTTGCCGGTTCCATAACATCCAGTACATTTTCTACTTCCACCATCAGAACCTCCAGAACCACCAGAACCTCCAGAACCACCAGACCCGCCACCACTATAGGTTGGCTCTTGCCTCAGAGTGTATTGCAACAATGACCCGTCATTCTTGCTAAATGTGTATGTGAACGTTTTGACATAACCAGATGTATTAGCGTTAGCCGTAACATTTAGTTTCCAATCTTTACCCCCAGAGTATTTATTTGTATAGAGCATTGTCCAATTAACACTCTGCTCTGATGGATATCTTACATTAATATTATTATTATCTTTATTATATACCAAAAAAGCTACAGTTCCTCCATTGGCTGGAATTTCTGAAGGTGGTACAATTTCAAATGTCATTCCCTTAGATTCTTGATATATCTTCACATCTATGCTCGACACTCCATTCCCTTTGCTATCGAGAGCGGTTAATCGAATTATCGCACTGCGTGATTCTGACATATCATTCCTATTGAGTTCAAATGTAAGTGAGGCTTTGTTTCCATATTGATTTACCGCATAATTCAACATCATGTTGCTATAATCAACGACATCACTTATCTTGATTTGCATTTCCTCAAAATAGTCTTTATGCCATAAGAATCTACTCGTTATATCAATTGAATGTCCAGCAGTTTCACTTCCATACCGATATACATCACCATTATATGTATCATCATTGCCGGCATCCAATGTTAGTATTCCTATGGGATTCTCCTGTCTATTAAGTAAAAATCTATCGTTATTGTCGGAATCAATGCCAACAAGCATCTTGCCATTTATTTCAACGTTTGTGAGCACATCTGTTTTTCCATCATACATCATTTTGATTGTTTTGTCCTTTTCCGAATACTCATACCGAAATGTCCACAAATCTTGCTCTACATCTTCGGTGTGCTCACAACCAATACCTGTTCCATCACTTTTGAAGACATAGACGTCATCATCGTCAACTGTCTTCCATGTTCCTACGATACCACTATTATTTTCACCATTGCCACTTTCTTCATCATCATTATCACTACATGATGCAAGCGGAATTAATCCTATAATAAATGAGAATAGGACTAATAAATTTAAATACCCTCAAATCCGCAACCTATAGGGTTTAGTGGGATTTTGCTTGCAAAGCGACAAAATTCATTTTATTGTACATAT
>ENA-UEPI01001203-UEPI01001203.1-human-gut-metagenome-genome-assembly--contig:-NODE-1203-length-12921-cov-10.444955_pt1 | contig 12921 bp, 5 predicted proteins | sample MGYA00242899_ERZ507914 | MGnify/ENA primary metagenome ERZ507914 (study PRJEB26167, sample SAMN06115442) | human gut metagenome | host: Homo sapiens | place: China:Chongqing | collected 2015-07-28...
AGTCTCTACCGCAGTTTTCAACAAGATTATTGCATTTTCCAAATCTCCCTCATTTCTTTTTGCAATTCCTTTTACTTGTAACAAAGAAGGAGTTACTCGTTCAAAATCGATACATCCTTTCTTTTCTTCACACAAGGACAAAGCCCTATTGATGTAGTTATAAACACTGTCATATTGTTGTTCTACATAATAAATACGAGCAATATCCCGATAAGCATATATAACCCCTAAAGTATCGGCTGCCTTTTGAAAACAATATACCGAACTTTGATAATTATCAAGAGCATCTTTGTGTAGCTTTCTATCTGCATTCAAAATACCGATATACTCATATGCCAAGCCTTGTAGCTTATACTCTTCCGTTTTCTCCAATTTAGCCAAAGCATTCAAATAGGCTTGCATAGCCAGCGTATCATTCCCCTGCAAATCCATCACTTTGCCATAATAAAACAATGCCTTCCCCGCTTTCACGTTATCACCCCCATTCTTATAATAATCTACCGCCAACTTTATCAACGAATCCGACTGCATGCTATCCAGATAGTTCTTATCACGGGCTTGTGTCAACAGCAGCACATAGTCTGCCCGCTGCTTTCCACGAAGCTTCTCCGGATGAGGAATTTGCTCCAACAGCAGCAATGCACTGTCAGAATATACATCCATATACCTCTCTACCTTATCAAAAGCATTGAATACGTTCTTCTCTACGCAAGAACCTAACAGTACGCAAACGGACAAAAGTCCAAGATATAGCAGTTTTTTCATATGAACATGTTCTTTACCAGATTATCATTGCGTATACACAGAATCCTTTTGGAGATAAATATTCACACCAGCCAACGGCAATCCTTTTTCCCCATCAGTCACAATGCCATTTGTCTGCGCATTAGAAACAACTGCACAGCAGAATGTTATGAACAGTACTATACATCGCTTCATAATCCATGTATATATAATTAAACTTTGGATGAGAACAAGCTTTTTACAGCCCCTCCCTTCAAAGATACAAAAAACCGCTTCAACAATGTACAAAAACAAGATAAATGTGGCAAACAAAACAAATAGCTCAGAGCTTGTTTCCCCTTACATAGGCTTCCTTTCCATTTTCTGTACGGAGTTATCAGCGCCTATCGGCCGTGATGCGCTCTGCCAACGGCCGTCAACCACTCGACTAACGACCGTCAACAAGGTGCTTCATAACCGTTGAACACCTATTATACTCATAGTTTCCCCATACTGTGCACCTATCTTATTCCTATTATGAGCCCAGCTGCAGTCTATCGGTAAACGGTCTTTTACGAAGTTAATACCGTGTTTACACGAAACGCTTATCGTGTAAACAAGATATTTGCAAAATGCTGCACATTCTATTAATACACTAACAAACAAGATATTAACTTACCTTCCGGCGTATTTCCGCTGTGGAAGCAAAAGTTGCTTCCACCTTTTTGAGTTGCTTCCACAGCACTTGTAATGCCGATGAATAAAGGGATGCAGGAAGTAGGTGGAAGTGTGGAAGCAGAAATGATAAAACTAAGCAGAGATAATTTTCCCTTAAAAGCAATAAAACTCCAGAATCTGCTGGAGCAAAGCATCCTGCTTTCCCGGACCTTTTTCCAACTCCACACTTTTCAGGTTATAGAGTTGTGCCAGCAAAGCTGACGACTGCTTCTCGCAAAGACGGGAATCATGTACCTGCTCCATCCAGCAGACGGTCTCTCCCCAAACATCTACCGAAAGATGTGACAAGACTTCTGTCGGGGCTCCCCCCTTCTCCACCTTACGGAAGATTTCGACCAAAGCACACAACAAGCTGGACATTATCTGTTTACAACGGGAATGGGAACGGGATTCCCGGTTTCTGAAACGTAGCAGGAAATAGTACCCCAGCCATAAATAAACGGTGGTGACTTCTGCATGGATTTTCTCTATCCTCTTCCAATGCGCAACCAAGGCAGCATCAATTTCTTCCAGAATCGCATCCGTATCATCTTCTATGTAGTATTTCTGCGCAAGACACTCTATCACGCACCCCCATTTCGCCATATCCACACACTCTTGCGTACGCCCCATCCATACATGGGCTTCCTCCAATATCCGGAATGCCTTTTCTCCACATTCCGGAGCATCATAAAACCGATACTGACGAAACAACAGAAGAGACTGACATAATAACTCATCCAAAGAGTACTCCGCACTTTCCATATTTAAAATTCAAGTATCCATTCTGGTAACAAAATCGAGCAAAAGTAATCATTTCCTAAGAAAATCACGCTGTTTCAGCACAAAAACCGGCAGGAAAAAGAAGATACCGATGACGGACATCACCAGTCCGCCAATGGTACCCGCCGCCAATGGAAACCAGAAAGCCTCCTTGTCCTCACCTATCATGAAAGGGATAAATCCCAGAATGGTAGAAACTACCGTGAGGAAAATAGGAACGACCTTCGCATTCCACGCCTTGACGTAGGCACGAAGAGCGGAAAGACGGGGGAAACGACGTCGGATGCTGTTGTACTCGTTCAGGATATAGATGCTGGCATTCACCGTGATGCCGCACAGCAGGACGAACGAGGCAAAACCGCCCTGGTCGAAGTTCAGCCGGAACCAATAGAAAGTAAGAAATACCCCGATATAAGAAACCGGAATCACAAAGATGATGGCAAGCGGCTGCTTCAGGGAGTTGAACAGAACGCTGGTCGTAAAGAAGATGATGGCTATCACCACCAGCAGAAGCAGGTATTGGCGGTTGTCCTTCTCGCCCCATGACCAACTGTTGCTGTCCGACTCGGCTGTATAACCCATCGGCAACAGTTTGTTGAACTCCTCCAGGTCACGTTTCTGTATCTTGTTGCCCATCTCATTGGAGCCGATATATTCGTATTGCAGGCAGAGGCGGTACTGCTGGTTTTCTTTGGCAATCTCCTGCGGCATCTGTCCCTTTTCCACAGTAGCCAGTTCGGAAAGTTTGTAATGCTTGCCGTTTCCTACTCCATAGGGAAAGAACTGCATTGCCCAGATGTCATATTCGGCAGACTGGCGGGAAGAGAGCTTGATTTTCTCCATCCCCTGCTCGGCCGCTACCGAACCAATCTCCAGATTCTTGCCAAAGATGGGGCGCACCGCAGAGAAAAGCACTTGCGCGTCGATGCCCTCTTGCGCCATGCGCTCCTTGTTCAGGTTGAAGTAGAATTCCTGATAGTCATCCTTCCACCAGGAGAACTCCGAATTGATGAGCACTTCCTTGATACGCCGGTGCGTCAGCAGCTTGGCCTTCAGCTTCTCCGCCCACTCATAGAGTTCGTCGTAGTTGTAGCCGTACATCCTGATGCGGTAGGAGCCGGCACTCTCGCGGACGTCATTACTGAACCCCTGGTCCTGCAATCCGTAGATGCCCCAGCTGCCGCCTCCCAGTTCCAGTGCCTTGCTTATCATATTGGCTTTCAGTGTATAGGGAAAACCGCTGTTCCGGGCTTCCTTCTTGAAATAAATCTGCATACTGGCACGCCGGGGGCTGTAGATGGAAGTATGAAACTGCCTGATTTCCTTGAACCGGCTGAGGTAGGTCTCCATACGTTTCATCAAAGTGTTCATCTGCTCGAGGGTGCTGCCATTGGGAAGGTTGGCGTTGGCATAGAGCACCACCTCCTCATTACGGGTGAAGTAACTGCCTTCGTACACCTTCTGTATGAAAAGCCGCAAGCTGCCGCCCAGCGCCTTGTCCACAACGGGTTTCACCGACTCCTTATAGGTATCCGAACCGAATACCTTATTGTAAGCAGCTTCCCATTTTCCCCCTCCTTCCAGTTTGTCGGGCAACAGAAAAACGGGCAGACCGAAACCCAACAGTAACAGCAGGCATACAGCCCAGCGCCAACGGCACAGAAAACGGATGAGAGCAGAGTAACAGCAGGAGAAATAAACGGGGAAACGTCTGAAAATCCGTCCCAACCTTGTTTTGAATGTTTGCGTCAGCCCCGGCAAGACAAGACGCCTCTTCTTCCCCGTAATCCGCCTCACCAGTCCTATCTTCTCAATCATCGACGGAACAAAGAACAACGCCACCATCAAGGAAACAGCCAGATTGATGATCACTACCGCTGCAAAGTCCTGCAGGTTGAGCCGTATCTTCTCGTCAAGGAAGAAAATGATAACAAGCGCACCCATCGTAGTGAGGGTTGCCGCCAACACCGACAGGAAGGCCTTGAGATTACGCCGATGCAGAATGTGGTCGGTCATGACAATGGTGCTGTCTATCACCAGATTCAGCGAGACAGTGATACCCGCCAGCGAATAAAGCTGCATCTCAAGTCCGAAGAGGTAGTAGAAGATAAGTGCCACCGCTATATTTACAGCCAGGCTGGTAACTATCAGAAAAAGATATTTCAACTTACGAGTAATGAGCCATACAAATACAAGCAGGATGAGTACCGTCAAACCGGTACGGAAGTAAATCTTGTCCAGTTCTTCCCGTATGTACTCGGTCGCATCATAGCTGGTATGCACTTCATATCCGACAGGAAGTACCTGCCGAACAGCTTCCATCTCGTCCATCACGGCACGGTTCAGTTGCAACTGGTTGGCAGTTTCTTCCGCAGTAATGGATAGATAGACGGAATTCAGCCCATTGATGCGGTAATAGCTTTGCGGCTCCTCCTCCATACGGACAGCCGACACCAGTTCGTCCAAGCGGAGCAGTTTCCCGTCGGTAGCCGTCACGGTGATGGCAGCAGGATTAAAACCAAGGGAGTTGCTCTCCGGCACCAGTGCCAGGCGTATCCATTCCCGGCTACCGTTACCTGTATCCACATTGTGCGTACCCAGAAATTCCTTCCGGTAATGCCGCTGTACTGCCTCGCTGATGTCCGATAGGGTCACACCCAGCAAGCGCAACTGTTCACTGTCATATTCCAGTCTCCACTCCATGGGCGTGGCACCGCTGAGTTCCACCTTATAGATACCCGGAATATTTGCCAGCCGCGGCTTGATATGCTCCTCGGCATACTGCTGAATCAATATCGGAGTGGAAGGGGCATTCAGTGTGAAGGACATGAAGGGGCGTGAGGCGTTCTCGTCGGGCACTTTCATGTGAATGGTGGGATAGCTGACACCTTCGGGCAATTGGGGCCACGTCTGCCGGATGATGGTGGAAGCTTCGAAGCGGACTGCCTCGACATCGGCATGCTTGTCCAGCTCCACAGTAATGTTGCCGTAGCCGTTGCCCGAGGTGGAGTTCAGCCGCTTCACTCCGCGGATACGCGCCAGCATGGATTCCAGCTTGCTGGTCACTTCCATCTCCACCACCCGCGACGAAGTGCCAGGCATGCTGAAACCCACCGTGAAGCCGGGCAGGCTGCGTGACGGATTCAGCTTGACGGGGAGCAGCGGTATCAACGCCACCCCTACCAAAGCAAGGCAGACAAACGCCACTATGACGGTGAAGGAAGAAACTCGTTTCATCAGTTATTATAATCAAATTTTTCCGACAGCGAAAATCCGCTGGCAAAGTCGTGCAACGTCAGTTTCCGTATCTTGTAATAATTCAGCCAGTAGTCCTGCAAGGCGGAGATGTAATTGCGTTGCGCTTCCTGCTGGCGGTTCAGCGAGAGGGTCAGGCTGTTGATGTCTGCCTTGCCGATAATGAAGCGCTGGCGGGTTTCGTTATACGCCAGGATGGCAAGGTCGAGGGCCTCTTCGGCACTGGCGACGAGGGCTTGCTGGACGTTGAAGTCGCTGACGGTCATGATAACCTCCTCCTCAATGCTGATTTCACTTTGCCTGGCAGAAGTCTTCACCACGTTCAGATTGTTCCTCGCCATGTTGTATTTGCCTTTCCTCACGCCCCAGTCCACCAGTGGAATGGAGACACTGACCGACACCATCTCCTGCTGCATGGGATGCCTGTATGCTTCACCAAATTTCTCTGCCACCTGGTTGAAGCCGACGCTGGCGTTGATGCTGGCGTTGAAGCGCGATTCCTTCTTCGTCTTGTCTACTGTCTGCTCGGCTTCCAGCACTTCCTGACGAAGCCCCAGAAATTCCGGATTGTTGGCTTGAGCGGCCAGCAAAGCCTCATCAACCGGTATGGTCAGCGCCCTCGGACGTCCCGGAAGCGACACCCTGATATCCGTGTTCTTCTCCATATTCAGGAAAGATGCCAACGAAAACATGGCGCGCTTCAAGGCACTGGCGGCATTCTGCAAAGTATTGCGGGCGTTCACCACGTCGAGTTTCAGCGTCAGCAGGTCGGCACGGCTGATGGCGGCTATTTTCAAGCGCTGCATGCCGATGCGGTAGAGGGTATCGGTGGAGACGGCATTGTCCTTGGCCAAGTCATATTCCGCCTGTGCCATGGCAAGCGCAAAGAAATAGGTAGTGGCCTGCTCGGATACTCGCTCTGCATTGTAAATATACTCCTTCTTCACCTTTTCGTACTTCAGCGGCTCAATCCTGCGTTCCCAACGGAAAGGATTGTAACCGACCAGACTCTGCGAGTAGCCCAAACGAACCGGAACACTGGTGAACTGGGTATACTTGTTTCCACCGAAGCTCCGCATATAGCCCAGCTCCGTATCCAGATAGAACGTACCGCCCGTCAAGTCGAAATTCTGTCTGACGGCAAGATTGCCGTATGCATAGAAGGATTGCTGGCTGCGATAGATGTCAAGGTCCTGTTCGGAGTCGTAACGCTTGGTGATATCGCGGTTGTACTGTGCCGGAGTCATGTTCAGCGTCAGGCTGGGAAGGCGGTTTGCCTTATAGGTGCGGTATTCCCAATAACCGGCCAGATACATGTTCTTGGTGCGGAAGGCTTCCAGCGAACTGTCATTCGCCAGGGCAATGGTCTGCTGCAAATCGAGCGTTATCCGCTGTTGGGCAAAAGCGGAAAGGGCTCCCAGACTGAACAAAAGTATAAGACTTAATTTCTTCATGCTCTTTCTTTTCTATAAATAAACCAATATATCAACGGGATGATGAACAGACTGACCAGTGTCCCCACGAACATCGCCCCAATCATCGCTATGGAAAGCGGCTTCTGCAGCTCCGAGCCCATGTCGAACGAGAACAGCAGCGGAACCATAGCGAAAATGGTGGTGAGCGATGTCATGATGATGGGCCGGAGCCTTCTGCGCCCCGCCTCGTGGATGGCCTCGAGCAACGGCATACCAGCCCTCCGTAATTCATTAATGGCATCCAGCTTCAGGATGGAGTCGTTGATGATGATACCGCACGTCACAATCAGTCCGATGGCAGACATCAGGTTCAGGGTATGCCCGCATATCCACAACAGAAGCAGGGCAAACGCCACATCTATCGGAATTTCCAGCAGCACGATGAGCGGCTGCACGAAGCTTTCGAACTGGGCGGCAAGAATGAAATACATCAGCAGGATAGAGATGAAAAGAATCACCACCAACTCGTCCAGCATCTGGCGGTTGGAGAAGAAACTGCCGGAGAAGGCCGTATCCCAGTCACCCGTGGCATCTGCCTCCCGCTTCACCTTTTCCATCAACTCCGGAGCATCGTCCACTTCATAGAAACGGAACGGTATATATTCACCGTTGCGTCCTGCCGTAATCGTTTTCAAATCCTCGGCCGGACGCACCTTTACCAGCTCCCGAAGCGGAATATGCTCCACTTCGCCCTTACTGTCCGGACGGGTCTGTATCAATGTCTGCTGCAGCACCTCGTTCACTGTCCGCTCCTCGCCCACAATGCTGATAGGCAGGTATTGCTGGTAGGAATGGAGCATAGCTACGCTGTTCTCCTTGAATGCCGTCCGCAGCGTACGGTAAAGCTCGTCATACGAAACGTCATAGAGCAACAGCCTTTCCTGCAGGATGCTTATGTCGAGCTGGTTCTCGAAAGCGATACCTACGGGCGCTGTCCCCGTAAGCTCCGCAAACTGTTGTTCCAGTCCGCGCAATTCTTCCGCCGCCGGCGCCTTCTCCTTATTGCGGGCATAAAGTTCCGCCACCACATCGGCCTCCCCGGTCACGAAAAGCTTCTCGAACACGGTTTCGGGTGGAGAAAAGGAGACTGTCGCCAACGGATATTCCCGTGTCAGCCACTCGCCCGCCTGCTTCTGCAAGGGAGCAATCCCGTCAGGCGAGGAAGTCTTGAAATACAATTCTGCCTCCGAAGAAGAGAGAGCCTGCTCACGGTTCAGCAGATAGTCCTGCTGGCCTATGGCAGCCGTCTGTTCCACAGTCTTGTCCAACAACTGTCCGAACAGCACATTCACACGATGCCGGTTCTCGTCCACATGTATATTTTCGTTCCATTCCACGTGGACTATCAGTTCATTCTGGTCTATCTGCGGCATACGCTCCTTGGCTATGGAATAAAACAGAAAGACACAAAGAGGAATAGAAACCACACAGAATATGATACTTACCGTCTTATGGGAAAATACCCAGTCGATGCCCGCATCATAAAAACGGTCCAGCGTATGTTCCTTCAACGGATTGTTGATGCGGATGCGGGAGAACCACGACCTGCCGCGCAACCCCGTCCGGTAGACCAGCATATAGAGGACCGGCAGCAGCATGATACCCGTGAAGTAGGAAACCAGCAGCCCCACCGTAACAGAGAATGCCTGGTCATAGAAAAGCGCTCCCGCAATGCCGCTCATAAATATCAGCGGCACAAACACGGCAACCGTGGTCAGGGATGAGCTCAGCATCGGCGTCACCACCTCACCCGTACCCGCCACGCAAGCCCGCCTCAACGAATAACCCCGTTCGCGGTACTGCGAAATATTTTCCGTGACAATGATGCTGCTGTCAATCATCATACCCAACGCCAGAATCAATCCGGACAGAGAAATTATATTGAGCGACATCCTGAACAGATAGAAGAACAAGAAACAGATTACAATGGACACCACCATGCTCAGGCCGATGATGAACGGCGACTTGACATCCCCCAAGAAGAGTACCGCCACAATGCAGATGAACAGGAAACCCAACGACAAATTTTGCTGAAGATTGGAGATGGTATAGTCCAGCAACTCCGTCTGGTTACGGCTGATGCTAAAATCAATGTCGGGATATACTTTCTTGAAGTAGTCCATCGTGCTGTTGATGGCAAGCTTCATGTCTTCCATATTCTCGTCCGCCTGCTTGATGACGGCAAGGGTAACGGCACGCTTGCCATTGCTCATGGAGACACCTTTCTCCTTGGCAGGAACAATCTCTACCCGGCAGAAGTCTCCCAAGCGGATGATACGTCCTTCCTTTCGCAGCAGGATGCCCTTCACGTCCTCCTCTGTCCGCAGCAGGGTGGAGAACTTAATGTTGTATTCGTAGTAGCCGTCGCGCACGGTCATGCTGCCCGGCTCCACGTTGTTTTGCGCCAGCACGTTTTCTATGTCTTCAATGGAGAGCCCCAACACAGCAAGCTTATCCGGGTCGGGCACAATCTGTAACTGGCGTTCGACCAAACCCGTGACATCCACCATTGCCACTTCCGCCAACTGCTCGATGCGACGCTTTATGACATTTTCGGCAAACTCGCACAAATCAAGAAACGCGCGTTCGTCCACCTTGCCGTATGCACTGTCATTTTTTAGAGTCAGATTGAGGTAGAAGACAGGAATGTCCGTCGCACTTGCCTTTATCACCTTCGGGCGTTCGGCATCCTTGGGCAGATAGTTCATGGCGGCGTCAATCTTCTCGTTCACTTCTATGAAGGCAAGGTCGGTATTCGTACCGAAGTCGAAGCCCAGGCGGATGATGCCTGCACCATCGCGCGTCTCGCTGTCCATGTCCTTCAGTTTCGCCACCTGGATAAGCTGCTGGCGAAGCGGTTTCACCACCGTATTCTCCAATTCACGCGCCGAGGTATTCTGCGCCGACACCTGCACGGTAATTTCCGGAATGGCTATATCGGGCAGCAGGGATACCGGCAGGGTGAAGTAAGTCACCAGCCCGACAATGAAGCATGCTGTAAATGCCATCAGTACGGCAATAGGCCGCTGTATCAAAAACTTTATCAATTGAACTATGAATTTTGAATTACCACTTATCACTCATTATCTATCAACCACCTTCACCGATGCTTCATGTGCCAGATTCACATTTCCCGTCACAATGACCGTATCGCCTTCTTTCAGGGCATCGTCGGCCATACTATAGCTTTCCGCATTCTCCAGACCGGTCTGCACATAGTTCCACTGCGCCTTTCCGTCTTTCAGGGTAAACACCACCTGCTTGCCCGAACGCAACACCACGGCACTCTTCGGGATTACAAGCTGTCCGCCCAGAGAGCGGTGCACGTTCACCCTCACGTTCATCCCACTGAACAGCCGTCCCTTGCCATTGACGGCAGCCTTCACCTTAACCATCCCCTTGTCATCCACCAGAGGATTGATTTGGGTGATGCGCCCCTCCTGCCTAAAGCCGGCATCCGAATAAGGGGTAACAATCACCTTGTCGCCACTCTTTATCAACGGCAGTTCGCTTTCCAGCACCGTGAAGTCCACCTCCATACCTTGAGTGCCGATAATGGAGCAGAAGGCTTCCGAGGTACTTGCCTCGTTGAACGGTTTGGAGAACAGGTTCGCCACTACCCCGTCAAAAGGCGCAACCAGCGTGGCGTGTTCCTCTTCATACGCGGCAAGCTCATACTGGGCGAGGCTCTGGTCGTAACCGCTCCTCACGCGGGCCAGCTTCATGATGTCAGCAGGTACTTTGGAGGCATCCCCCACCGGATAGCCTTGCCCTATCAATACATCCTGCAACTCAAGTTCCGCTTTTTCCAAGGCATCCTTGGCCTGCGCGGTCTTGTTCTTCAGGCGGAACTTATCCAGTTCGGCAAGTTTCTGCCCTTTGCGCACCGGGTCACCGTTCTTCACGTAGATGTGTGCCACTACACCGGTAGTCTCAAAACGCAAATCCGCCATGGCACCGGCGGTTACTTTTCCGTTGCTCACCAGTTCATGCTCAAAGGTCGCCCGCTTCAGGACTTTCACGGTCACTTCATTGCTTTCACTTGGCAGGACGGTTGCCACCCCTTCCTCGGACTCTTTTCCCTTTCCGGCATCGGAGCAGGCGGCAAGCAGGGCAACGGCCATGCATAGCAGGTATCGATAGTTCTGTGTCTTCATATTCATACTCAATTATAAATTGATAAAATTAATCGTTTCAAAAAAACGAACCGATATTTGCATGTGGACACTTTTTTCATAGCACTTTAGCAATTAGTTCACTCATTATTAACACTTTCCGTTTTTATTCATCTTTTTTAATATGGACAAAAATAAGCTGAATCTTTTTTATTTCCTCCCTCATCTGTCGTATTGCCGTAGAATGCACTTTCGGCTCTTTCGTCAATACCATCCACTTCATTTTTTCAAACTTGTCCGGTTGCCTGAAGCTTGGTTCCGCATAAAGCTTCGCAAGCAGATAATAGGGATAAATACGTCCCGGCAAACGATGGGTGGAACGGATAAACCAGTCTTCCGCTGACAAGCAATCACCCATCTGCTGATAGTTCTTGCCTATCACATTCAGTATCATGGGGTCACAACTACGCTGTAAAGCTTCTTTCAAAATACGGTTGGATTTACTGAACTGCTGCTGCTTGTGCAATCCATGCCCATATTCGAACAAGAAAGATGCCCGGTCCCTCAACAGAGGATAAAGGCGCCCGTACTCTTTCTCTGCCGATTGATACGCACCTGCATTATACAGCACCCGCGCATTCATCCACTCCCGACAGGCCTGCTCCACTTGCAAGTCATTCTTCAGGCGAAAACCGCCAATGATGCCTACTGATACAGCCAGCCCCAACCATTGCCAACGGTCGGCACCGGACAAGCACGCCACAAGCAATCCTCCAAATGTAACGATAAATACCGGAAGTTGTAGCGGATAGGAGGAAAAAGAGAATATCATCAAAGAAAGAATAGCCCCACAGATACCATAACGTCCTTTACGGACTCCCCTATACAAACACAGCACGACCACAACCAATAGACATACAGCCAAAGGAATACCCAGTTCGACCGCAACCTGCAGATATTCATTGAATGCATATTCCGGACTTCCCGCCACACGTTCCTCCCACGGTTCATAATCACCTGCTGCAAAATAAGTTTCCTGCGCATTTCCGTAGGCTGCTGCGAAATTATGAATCCCATATCCGGTCAACGGCTTTTCTGCAATGGCACGACAAGTTATCTTCCACATGAAAAGACGGCCACGTGCAGAATCGGGTTTCAAGACAAACAGTAAATAGCCCGCCAATAGCAAGACACAGAATCCACCGACCACTACCATCACCACACGCTGCCTTTGCTGCTGCCATAATAATCTGAACTTATCCGTCCAATCCATATGCCAAGCATATACACACAGACAGGAAACTCCTGCCGCCAACCATGCCGAACGGCTCATTCCTGCCGGAAGCACACAAAGGATAAGCAGCATCACACCACCAGTGACCATAGTTCCAGCCTTATCCATCACCTTTTCCCATCTTCTTCCATCATTCCGGTCAGAGCAGAGAATCTCCCCCCTCTTGGTCAGCCATTGATACAGACAGACCGGAAGTATCATGGCCAAATAGCCGGAATAAGGCCCCGGATTGAAGAAAGAACCTGTCAATACATACAAGGAATGGTTGGACACAGCATAACCATAAAGCTGACTCAATCCCCAAACAGCCTCAATGCCCCCCAGCATTACCAATACCCACGAAACCGGTATAAAAAGAAAATACCTTTTTTCCATCATCAATCCAGCCATCAACAGACATCCTGCAACTACCAATGCACTTTTATCGAAATAGAGCCATTGCCCTATAACATCAGCTACAGGAAGTCCGGAAGAAACGTTACATGCCATATCCAGATACGAACGCAGAGCCTGCTCATCAGCTCCTCCAAGACTCATATCTAAACGTACGACGGGACGA
>ENA-UEPI01001219-UEPI01001219.1-human-gut-metagenome-genome-assembly--contig:-NODE-1219-length-12822-cov-4.295096_pt1 | contig 12822 bp, 10 predicted proteins | sample MGYA00242899_ERZ507914 | MGnify/ENA primary metagenome ERZ507914 (study PRJEB26167, sample SAMN06115442) | human gut metagenome | host: Homo sapiens | place: China:Chongqing | collected 2015-07-28...
GTGAGGTGCGCACCGCTGCCGAGCGCCTGGCCTATCTCTCCGGCCAGCGAACGGATGTAGGTTCCCTTGCTGCATCGGACCCGGATGCGGATGCGGGGCAGATCGTATTCCATGAGCTCCATTTCGTAGATGTTGATGAGGGCTTTGCGCAGTTCCACCTCCTCGCCCGCGCGGGCCAGTTCGTAGGCCCGGACGCCTTCGACCTTCTTGGCCGAATAGAGGGGCGGGGTTTGCAGTCGTTCGCCGGTGAGCGAGCGGAGCACCTCCTCGACCGCTTCGCGCGTGATATGTTCGAAGGGATAGGTCTTGTCGATGGGGTGTTCGAGGTCGAAGCTGGGGGTCGTGGCTCCCAGCATCAGGTCGGCGACGTACTCTTTCTCCTCGGCTTGCAGGGCGTCCGCCATTTTGGTCGCCTTGCCGATGCAGACCAGCAGGATGCCCGTTGCGAGCGGGTCGAGCGTCCCGGCGTGGCCGACTTTGATTTTCGGGTAACCGGCCCTGCGCAGGGCGAACTTGATTTTGCGGACTACGTCCGAGGAGGTCCACTCCAGCGGTTTGTCGATGACGGCGATGTAGCCCTCTTCGAAGTCGATTCCCTGTAGGTTCAGTTCGGATTGTTGCGTCATGTGCGGATTATTGGATCACGAAATAGCGGATGATGGCCAGCCCTCCGACCAGCGTACAGTAGATGGCGAACCAGTTGAGTTTTCCCCGTTTAACGATGTTTATCATGAATTTGCAGGCCAGACAGCCGACTACGAACGCAGCAGCGAATCCGGCGAGCAGGGGTGCGGTCCCGATGCTTTGGGCGGCCAGTTCTCCGCTCATCAGGTCGAGAACCATCTTGCCCAGGATCGGTGCCAGCACCATCAGGAAGGAGAATTGGGCCACGCTCTCCTTGCGGTTGCCCAGAATCAGTCCCGTGGCGATCGTCGTGCCCGAGCGCGACAGACCCGGCAGTGTGGCGACCGCCTGCGCCAGACCGATGATGAAGGCGTCGCGGTAGGAGATGGTCTCCTTGTGGCGGGGTTTGGCGTAGTAGGCGAAAGTCAGCAGTATGGCCGTGACCAGCAGCATCGCTCCGACCAGCAGCAGGATCCCGTGGTTGGGAAGATCCTCGACCAGCGACTGGAGGAAAGGCTCCAGCGTGAAGCCCACGATGACCACCGGGATCATCGAAAGGATGATCTTCAGCACGTAGGCCTGTTCCGCGTTGAATCGTTTGGAGAAGAGTCCCACGACCAAGCGTTTGATTTCGCTCCAGAGCACGACGATCGTACTCAAGACCGTCGCGGCGTGCAGCGTGAGATCGAAGGTGAGTCCTCCCACTTCGGGATCGACGCCCAGCAGTTCTTTGGCCAGCTGCAGGTGGCCGCTGCTCGATACGGGCAGGAATTCGGTCAGGCCCTGGACGATGCCCAGGATGATAGCTTGAATGGTTTCCATTTTACAGTTCTCGGGGATATTTCGGTATCGGGGGATGCGCGGGTTTCAACCCGGCTTCCGGCGGTCGGAGAAGTCCGGATTCAGAATCGTTTGAGAATGGCGTAAATTTCGAAGATGAAGCCGCCGATCACCAGGATCGGGGCGAGCGTGATGCGGCGCCAGGAAAACATGGCGTAGTTGAACTCGTCGGGCGAGTCGCTGCCGCCGCCGGCCATCAGGACGAAGCCCAGAATGATGACGATCAGTCCGGCGAGCAACAGGATGTAATTTTTGAGCGAGAGCGGCATCTTCGGATCGTTTTTATCGTTGATCTCCTTGAATTTTTTCATGGTACGGGGATTTTTAGTAGAGATAGATCTTGTTGGATTTCATGTTGACGAACTTGTTGACGGCGAAGAACGTGAAGCAGAGCGAGATCAGGATGCCGCCCAACACCATGCCGCCCACGATGATTCCGATTTTCATGGTTTCGGCCAGCGACATCAGTTCCGGAACCGCCTCGTTCAGTCCGTAAACGGCCGTCAGGAAGAGTGCCGAGGCGATGATTCCCGAAAGAATGCCCTGCGTGATGCTGCTGCCCAGGAACGGTCGCATGATGAACCATTTGGTTGCCCCTACGAGCTTCATCGTGTTAATCAGGTAGCGTTTCGAGAAGATCGCCAGCCGGATCGTGTTGTTCAGCAGGATGAGCGAGATGACGAGCAGGGCTCCGCCGAAGAGTAGCAGCACCAGCCGGATCTTCGCGATCGTGGCATGCAGCCGCTCGACGGTCTGTGCCGGATAGGAAACCCGGTCCACGCCGTCGAGTTCGGCAATTTGGGCGATGAAGGTTTCGAGCTTGTCCGGGTCCGCCGAATCGGCTGACAGGGTCAATTCGAACGAGTCGAGCAGCGGATTCTCTTCGAGGATCGCCTCGAACTCCTGTTCGAACATCTGCCGGAAATCGGTGTCGTTCAGTTTATCGTCTTTGGAGCTGTATTCCACATGGCTCACCAGCTCGTTGGCTTCGAACCGTTTGCGGAGCGATTCTTTTTGTTTTTCGTCCGCTCCGTTGCGGAGCTCGACGGTGACGGTGACGCTCTCCTGCAACGTGCGGGCCACCTGCATGGCGGCCGTCATGAGGTATCCCACCGATCCCAGCAGGAAGAGCACCAGGGCGATGCTGATGTTCGAAACGATGTAGGAATTGCGTACCTTACGCTTGAGTCTTTTGTCGTCTTTCATGGCGTAAAACGAGTATAACGGTTGCAATGATGCCTGCGAGAATCGCGAGCGACGAGGCGAGCGTCACGCCTTCGGCGACGTTCCAGCCGGGGGCGCGGAACCGCCATTCGACCGTGTGCGTACCGGCCGGGAGCTCCATTCCCCGCAGCAGGTAGTCGGCTCGGAAATAGGGAGTTTCGATGCCGTCGATATAGGCTGTCCAGCCGTCCTTGTAGTAGATCTCCGAGAAGATCGCCGTACCGGGCGCAGTGGCCGTGTATTCGTACCGGAGATAATTGGGCCGGTACTCCTCCAGACGGATTTCCCCTTCGCCGCCGATCAGGGGGCGGATATCGAACTCACGGGTGTTGATGACAGCCGCCGTTTTGGTGTCGATGCGCCCCAGTGCGTCGATTTCTTTCTGCGGAGTGTCCGCATCGACGACCTCCTGGACGAACCAGGCCGGGCCGTTGGCTGTGGCCCGCAATTCGGCGACGGGCTGTCCCGTCGGGTCGAAGCGGATGAGGTAACGCGTGTTGAGCATGTCGAGTACGCCCTCGTCCATCGACGTGAGATAACGCTCGATCAAGTCCTGGTAGCGGGCCAGTTTGGCGCCGTGGTAGCCGCCCACCGAGCGATGGAAGTAGGAGGTCGTAGCATCGTTGAAGGGGCTGACCGTGAGGTTCAGCACCCGGAATCCGGGTTCCGGGTCGCGCAGGATCGCGCGGTCGGCTTCCGTGGGCTGTATCTGCTGGCGCCGTGCGGCGACGAAGCGGCTTTGAGGCAGGTAGCGCAGGTTGACCGGCACCAGGTCCATCAGAACGATCACGCCGAGCAGCGCTATGAGCCAGCCCCGTCTGATCCGTCCCAGGGCGAAGAGCAGCACGCTGCCCGCCGCGAGGGCGATCATTACGAGCGAGCGCCAGGCATCGGAGCGCATGATCGCGGCCCGGTCGGCGGCCATGGCGTCGGCCGTCACCTCTCCCAACTCTTCGGGAGCGCCCTGTGCGATGGCTTCCTGCATACCTGCGGCTTGGAACATCTGGTAGTATTGGCGGCTCATGAAATCGGCGGCTTCCGTCCGGCCGAAGTCGAAGATCGCGCTGCCGGCCACGGCGAAGAGCAGGCAGAAACCGCCCGTGATGCCTCCGGCCCAGGCGAGGGCCCGCAGGAGTTTTCGACGCGGCACCTCTCCCCGCCAGAGGGGCATCAGAGCCAACGCCGCGAGCAGGGGAACCGTCCATTCGACCACCACGAGGGCCATCGATACGGTGCGGAACTTGTTGTAGCCGGGCAGGTATTTGAAGGCGAATTCGGTGAATCCCATGAAATTATGTCCCCAGGCCAGCAAAAGCGTCAGCAGACTGACGGCTGCGATCCACCACTTGTTGCGTCCCGATGCCAGCAGGAGTCCCAGCAGAGCCAGGAACAGGGCGGCGGCGCCCAGGTAGGTCGGTCCGGCAGTGTAGGGCTGCTGCCCCCAGTAGGCGGGCAGTTGCTCCGCGATACCCTCCAGCCCGTACGGTTTCAAGGCCTCGGCTACCTTGCCGTCGCGTGTGAACGCCCGACCCGAATCGCCGCCCATGAAGTCGGGAATCAACAGGTTCCAGCTTTCGGCGCGTCCGTAGCTCCAGGCCGTAGCGTAATCGAGTGCCAACCCTTCCTGGGAGGTTTCCTCGCCGGCGGCGAGTTCCGAACCTCCGCGGATGGTCTGCTTCGAGTGGTGCATCGTGTACCACAGAGGCGCGAAGTTCGAGCCGACGGCCAGAATGCCTGCGCCTAGCAGTACCGCCGTACGGCGGGCGAACGAAGGCAGGTGCTTTTTTCGGAAGGCGACAATTCCTTCGCTGATCCACAGCGCGGCCATGGCCAGCAGGAAATAGTAGGTGATCTGCGGATGGTTGGCGCCGATTTCGAGCGAGGCGAAAAGGGCCGTGAGCGCTCCGCCGAGCCACATGTTGCTCCGCAGCGTAAGCCATGCGCCGCCCATCATCAGGGGGGCATATACCAGTGCCCACATTTTGGTCACGTGACCCGCACCGATGATGAGGAAAAAGTAGGTCGAAAGGCCGTACATGAGCGACGGAATGATGCCGACCCAGGGATTCACCCCGACGATCAGGAGCATCAGCCACATGGAAACCATGGCGAAGAAGACGAAGGCTGCAGGGGTGTTTATAATTTTAACGATCTGTCCTGCCGTGTTTTTGACCAGTTGTGCCGGGTAGGCCACGTTGATCAGGTAGGCGGGCATGCCGCCGAACATCCGCCCCGCCCACTGGGGATCTTCGCCCGTTTGGGCACGGTTGTCCCAGATCTCCTTGGCCATGCCTTCGTATTGCTGCACGTCGTGCTGCGGCAGCACTTCGCCGCGAAACTGGGGGGCGAAATAGAGGGCGCTGACGATGAAGAAAAGCAGCAGGGCCGCGCCCGTCGGCAGCACTTTCGGGAGAATCTCTTTGAAGCGGGTCATCTGGAATGTTTTTGTCGATTGCCAAAGGTACGAAAAAACATTGAGTTTCCTCCCCGACTCAGCGAAAAATCACTACCTTTGCACGGATTGATCCCAGGCTCGGGACGGTTGTATTCCGGCGGGGAAAACGATCGGTCTGTATTCGGCAAAACTTTTTTCGACGTAAACATAAAGTTCGGTTATGGTAACACTCGATATGATCCGCAAGCCGGTCGAGGGCGATCTGGAGGCCTTCGAGCAGTTCATCCGGCAGAAATTCACGGCGGACGGCACGTTGCTCTCCGAGATGCTCGATTATGCGCTCTCGGCGCGGGGCAAGGGGATTCGTCCGATGACGGTGCTGCTGTCTGCGGCGCTCAACGCTCCGGCGGGGCAGCGCAGCGGCGGGCTGCGCACGTTGCTCGCAGCCACGTTGGTCGAGATGATCCACGTGGCCTCGCTCATCCACGACGACGTGATCGACGAATCGGACATGCGCCGGGGCCGGGCTTCGGTCAATGCCCGCTGGCAGTCGCGCAACGCGGTCGTGGTCGGGGACTACATTCTGGCCAAAAACATGGATCTCGGCCTCAAGAGCGGCCAGTTCGACCTGGTGACTCATGTTTGCGGCGCCATCGCCACGCTCTGCGAGGGAGAGATTCTGCAAAACGACAAGGCGAACCGGCAGGAGATGACGCGGGCGTCGTACCTGGATATCATTTACAAGAAAACCGCCTGCCTGATCGGGGTGAGCGCTTCGGCCGGAGCGCTGGCCGTCGGTGCGTCCCGTGAAAAACAGGCGCTCATGCGCAAGTTCGGCGAGTCGATAGGCATGGCGTTCCAGATTCAGGACGACATTCTGGACTATACCCGCACGGCCCGTACGGGCAAGCCCTCCAACAACGACTTGCGCGAACACAAGGTGACCCTGCCGCTGCTCACGGTGCTCGAGTCGGTCGGCGAGGAGCGCCGCAGGGAGTTGCAGGCACGGCTGGCCCGTTGCCACGAGGAGGATGAGTCGGTCGAATATTTGCAGCACATCGTCGAGAACGAGGGCGGTATGGAAAAGGCGGCCCGCGTCATGCAGGAATACCTCGCGCGGGCGATGTCCGTGCTCTCCGAATACGAACCTTCCGAATACCGCGACGCATTGGCCAACCTCTGTGTCTATGTCGGTGAGCGGGACCGGTAGGGAAGCGGTTGCCCGTGCAGCTTGGTTCCGGGTTCCTCGTGCGAATTTTTGACCTGTTGTCTGGATTTTCTGCGGCTCGGCTCGGATTTCCGGGCGGGAGTGCGGATTGTCCGATCGGCGGAGGTCCGTTGTAAATTTCCGGACATGGGACCCGAACAGGTGTATGGCGGTGTGTCCGAATGACACACAACGGTAGTTATTATCGGGATACGGGTTAAGTCATTTGCCATAGTAAAAGACTGTCACCCTTACCCTCAATGCCTTGCCTTGCATCCATTCCGACACCCTTTAGGATCGTGCCTGAAATTTTCATTTCAACACACTCTTTTTTATGACAGGATACACTTGCAGGTCGAGGGTGGTTTTCTGCGGGCTGTTTTGTATCTTGTTTTACTGCTTTTTATGATGCGCTGGCGGGTTGCCGACCCGTCGGATGCGACGAAGAAGCCGCCTGATAAAGGCGGCTTTCTCTTTTCGGGGCGTTTTCAGTTATTGACGCGGTAGGCTTTCTGCACGCCTTTGATCCGCAGGATCGAGTGGATCAGCATATCGACCATGCCCGTACCGGGCACTTCGACGTGGATCACGCCCGAGAGCAGGCCGCCGCCCGGCGACAGGTTCATCGAGCGGATGCTCAACTTCAGGTCGCGGTTGATTACTTCGGCGATGTGGTTGATCATCCCCGTCGTGTCGCTGGCCACCACGCGGATCGACACCCGGAACGCGCCCTGCGCTTCGTCGCGCCAGCGGGCTTCGAGTACCCGGTAGGGGTAGTTTCTGCGGAGACGCTGTGCGTTGGGGCAGTCCGTACGGTGGATCGTGATGCCGGCACCTACGGTGATGAAGCCGAAGATTTCGTCGCCGTGGATCGGATTGCAGCATTTGGCCAGTTTGTAGTCGAGCTGTCCGATCTTTTCGTCGATGATGAGTGCGTCGCCGCTGCTCTGGGTCGAAACTTTTTCGGCTTTGCGTCGTTTTTCGGACTCGATGGCTGCTGCTGCGGCCCGGCGCTCTTCCTCCGCTTCGCCCGACAGATGGGCCTGAAGCAGCTCCTTGATCTGCATGAGGTCGATCTTTTCGGTGCCGATCGAGGCGTAAAGTTCCGTTCCCGTGCGGAGTTTGAAGTGCTTGCAGAGGATGCCGACCCCTTCATCGACGGTCAGGGGCAGTTTCCAGTTCTTGAGTTTGCGCTCCAACTCTTCCCGTCCCAGACGGGCGTTCTTGGTGTGTTCCTCGCGCAGCGAGGCCTTGATCCGGGTGCGGGCCTTCGACGTGGTGACGAACCCCAGCCAGTCGGCTTTGGGCTTCTGATTCTTCTGCGTCAGCACTTCGACGATGTCTCCGTTGTGGAGTACGTCGCGGATCGCCGCCGGACGGTTATTGACCTTGCCGCCCGAGCAGGTGAGCCCCAGCGAGGTGTGGATGTCGAAGGCGAAATCCAGCACCGTGGCTCCTTCGGGCAGCTTGCGCAGGTCGCCGCCGGGGGTGAAGACGAAAATTTCGCCCGAGGAGGGCTTGGCGTCGAAGTTCTGGGCCAGCGGACGGGTCTTGTCTTCCATTAGCTCCCGGAGTTGTTTCATCCACATTTCGCTCCCGTCCGATCCCGCGTTTACGCCTTTGTAGCGCCAGTGGGCCGCGATGCCCCGCTCCGCCACGGCGTCCATCCGCTCGGTGCGGATCTGGATTTCGACCCACCGTCCCTCTTTGGTGGCGACGGTGGTGTGGAGCGATTCGTAGCCGTTGGATTTGGGGATGGAGATCCAGTCGCGCATCCGCTCGGGATTGGGCGTGTAGAAATCCGTGACGATCGAATAGACCGTCCAGCATTGCTGCTTCTCCTCTTCGAGCGGACAGTCCAGGATGATACGGATGGCGAAGATGTCATATACCCCCTCGAACGGGACGTGCTGCTTGCGCATCTTGTTCCAGATCGAGAAGATCGACTTGGTGCGGCTCTTGACGTGATAGCGCAGCCCCGCCTGGTCGAGCCGCTGCGTGATGGGTTCGAGGACGCGGGCGATGAAGGCCCGGCGTTCGCTTTCGGTCTCGGCCAGTTTGTCGGCGATATGCTGGTAGTCCTGGGGTTCGAGATAGCGCAGGGCGATGTCTTCGAGTTCGCTCTTGATGTTGTATAGACCCAGTTTGTGGGCGATTTGGGCGTAGAGGTTGAGGCTCTCCCAGCTCTTCTTGCGCCACTTTTCGCGGGGGAAAATTTCGAGGCGGCGCATCACCTCGAGCCGGTCGGCCAGCTTGATCAGGATCACGCGCGGATCTTCCGAATAGGAGACGATCAGCTCGCGGAAATTTTCCGCCTGCTCCCGGGAGGCTTTCAGGCGAATATCGGAGATGTGGCTCAGACTTACGGTCATGCCGAGCACCTCCTTGCCGAAGCGGTCCCGGATCTCGTCCGTCAGCCGCAGGAATGTCTCTTCGTCCTGCCGACTGGCTGTGCGGACTACGTCGTGGAGAATGGCGGCCACGACCGAGTCGCCTCCCAGCCCGATCTCCTCCAGCCCGATCCGCGCTACTTCGGCGGCGTGGTCCAGCATCGGCGAGCCGTCGTGTCGTACCTGCGAAGCGGTATGTTCGGCAGCATATTCCAGGGCGCGGTCGGCTGCGGCCGCCTCGTCGGGCGAGAGCGTTCGGCGGATCGCGCTGCGCAGCTTGTCATAACGGGTCAAATCCATTTTCCGGAAAGTTTTACTGTTTTTCAAAAGTAGCGAAAATCTTCGGCATCGCAAAGCGCCGTCGGGGATTTCACGGAATAATCTTGTGCAAAAACCAGTTGTATAAAAAACGTATCTTTGTAGAACAGAATTATACGTCGTCTATGAAAAAAGAGGAAAAAGTCCGTTTGCCCTACGTACCCACCTACGGCGAGGAGGTGGCCAACACGGTTTCGCATGCCGTGATGCTGCCGCTGACCCTTTGTCTGCTGCCTTTCGCTGCGGTGTGGACCTATCTGCACGATGCCCGGCCCGTGCTGGCGTCGGTGTCGGTAAGCGTCTGCGTCATTTCGATCTTTCTGATGTTGCTCGCTTCGACGCTCTACCATTCGATGCGCCCGGATTCGAAGCACAAGGCCGTTTTCCACAAGCTCGACCATATCTTCATCTTCGTCGCCATCGCCGGAACCTATACCCCCGTAGCGCTGCTCGTGATCGGCGGCTGGCAGGGTGTCTTCGTCACCGTTTTGCAGTGGACGGCCGTTCTGCTGGGTATTCTGTATAAGACGCTGGCCCGGCGTTCCATCCCGGCTTTGAGCCTGACGATTTATCTGGTGATGGGCTGGACGGCGATCTTTTTCCTGCCTCGGCTGATTCGGAACGCTTCGCTGCCTCTGCTGTTGCTGATCCTGCTGGGCGGGGTCCTCTATACGGCCGGAGCGATCGTTTATGCGAAGAAGGGATTCCGCTACCACCACCTGGTCTGGCATCTGTTTATCGACCTGGCGCTGTTGTCGCATCTGGCGGGGATCGTCTTTTTTATCGGTTGATAATGAATTCGCTTATATGCCGGGCGTAACAATGCAGATTCTTTCGGAGGAAGGGATTTGGGAACAGTTCGGAATCATAAACGCGGCCAGTACCGCGAATAAGCGATCGTCGGATATATTTTAATCATTGACAGATGAGCGTTGTAAAGGTCGGACCGGACGATTTCGAAGAGCTGGCCGAAGTGTGGGAGGCTTCCGTGCGGGCTACCCATGATTTTCTCTCCGAGGCGGATATTCGGGAATTGCGTTCTCTGTTGCCTGTCCGCTACCTGCCGGCGGTCGAACTTCGCTGCCTGCGGGATGCGGGGCGTATCGTGGCGTTCATCGGTCTGAACGGAAGTCATATCGCCATGTTGTTCGTTCGGCCCGAATACCGGGGCAGAGGCTGCGGACGCAAGTTGGTGGAGTGGGCCGTCGCCCGCCAGGGAGCTGATTCGGTCGATGTCAATGAACAGAATCCGCAGGCGGTGGGTTTTTACCTGCGTATGGGGTTTGCGGTTGTCGGGCGTAGCGAAACGGACGATGCCGACCGGCCGTTTCCGATTCTGCATCTGCGTCTGGAGAAATAAAAATGAAAAAGTTTCCCTTTTAGGAAACTTTCGCTATCGGGATTCCGGTTCGTTTTCCGTTCCCATAAAATCCAACAGGGCCCGAGCCGTGATTTCGGGTTCTTCGAGGAATCCCATGTGTCCCGAATGTTCGAGCCAGGCGATGCGAGCCTGAGGATGGGCCGCCGCCAGTGCTTCGGCTTTTTCGAGGGGAATATAGCCGTCGTGCTTACCGAAGATGAAGAGCTGCCGCACCGCAGAGCGGCGGAGCATTTCGTTGCGGTCGGGCCGCTCGATCATACCGCGCAGCAGGGCTGCGATCCCTTCGTCTTCGGTGACGAATACCTGTTCGACCAGATCTTCGATCTCGTCGCGCATTCGCGGCCGGTTTTCGGGAGCGAAGCCCGCTTCGGGAGCTACGCGGGCCAGCGCGTCCTTTTTGCCTGCTTCGACCAATTTGATTTCCCGCAGGCGGTTTTCTTTCTTTTCGTCCGTATCGGCGTCCGGCGTCGAACTGAGCAGCACCACGCCGTCGAGCCGTTCGGGGTATTTCTCGCAGAAAGCCAGGGCGACGTAACCGCCCATCGAATGTCCCACCAGGGTACAGCGGGCGATACCGAGCGCATCGAGCGTATCCTTCACCACATCGGCCAGGTATTCCATCGTGTGTACAGGCCCTTTGACCACCGAGATCCCGTGCCCCGGCAGGTCGAGCGTAATCACGCGTACCTGTTTGTAAAGATAGGGGACGAAATCGTCCCAGACGAGCATCGACTCCAGATAACCGTGCAACAGGACCGCGCACCGGTCTCCTTTTTCGGAGTCGCACACATGGACGGGCGTGTCGCCTGCCGTAATGAATTTTTCAACCATTGTCGGGTGGATTTTCAGTTTTCCTCGTCGTCGAAATAGTCGAACGCCGATTCCCGCTTGGGGCGTGCGGGCGCATCGTCTTCCTCGTCGTCGAGTTCGCGGTAGATGGTGTGGCGTTCCTTGCCGCTTTTGTGGATCGGCTCGAGCCGTTTGGCCTTACGAAGTTCGTCCGCATGGTTTTCGTCGCGGAATCCCTTGTTCGTTTTCATGGATCGGAGAAGAAAAAATAGATTTAGGATTGAAAGTTGGCGGTATCGTAGCTGCCTTCGAATACTTTGCGGGCCTCTCCCGAAAGGCGGATGCGGGTGTAGATGCCGGGTTTCGGCTCGTCGAAGGCGATGCCGAGCCGTCCGCCGCGTACGTCGATGCGGAACGCTGTGACGGAAGGCTGGGCCGCGAGGTGGGTGACCAGCGCCGCAGCGGTCGATCCCGTGCCGCAGGCGAGGGTTTCGTCCTCCACGCCGCGTTCGTAGGTGCGGACGGCGATATGCCCGGGACCGACTACCTTGACGAAATTGACGTTGGTGCCTTTGGCGAAGCGTTTGTCGTAGCGTATCCGGCGTCCGCGTCCGATGACGTCCACGGCTTCGAGGTCGTCCGTGAATTCGACGTAGTGGGGAACGCCCGTATCGAGGAACCAGTATCCGTCGCCCCGGTCGATCCGTTCGACGTCGATCATTCCCAGCTCTACGGTGCTTCGCAGCCCGTCGATACGAAGCATCCTGGCTTCGTGGATGCCGTCCGTCGAGTCGAACCGCTTGATGTCGCCGCCGATGCCCAGGTGATGGGCAAACAGGGCGAAGCAGCGGCCTCCGTTGCCGCACATCTCGCCCGGCGAGCCGTCGGCGTTGTAGTAGCGCATCGAACAGTCGCAGCCGGATACGGCGGAAGCGGCGAGCGTCATCAGACCGTCGGCTCCGATGCCGAAATGGCGGTCGCACAGACGGGCGATCTCCGCGCTTTGGGGAGTCGCTCCGCCGTTCCGCAGGTCGAGCAGGATGAAGTCGTTGCCGGCACCTTCGTATTTTGCGAATCGCATTTGCATCTGTTCTGAAATATCGGCTTTGTCGCTATTCCGGTTCGGAGGTCGGAGCCGTTCGGCACTTCTCTTGCATCCTGAAAACGCGTGTATGTCCGGGACGGAAGAGGGTTTTTCCGGGGCGCTGCAAAATAGGTTCCAACCAGCTTTAACGCGGACAAAAATAATAAAATTCTAAAAGTTTTACTACTTTTGCGTGAATTTGTTACGTAACTTATAATCCGTATGAAAACATTGCTTGCAAAACACCGTTCGATCCGAAAATTCCGCTCTGAGCCTATTGCGCCGGAGGTGCTGCAAGACATGCTCGAAGCCGCCTCGCGTGCCTCGACGTGCGGCAATATGCAGCTTTACAGTCTGATCGTTACTCAGAGCCGGGAATTGCGCGAGGCATTGGCCCCGTGTCATTTCAATCAGCCGATGGTTACGCAGGCTCCCTGCGTGATTACGGTTTGTGCCGATGTCCACCGTTTTTCGATGTGGTGCGAACAGCGCGATGCCGAGCCGTGCTACGATAATTTCGCCTGGTTTCTCAACGGGGTGACCTATGCGCTGCTGGCTGCGCAGAACCTG
>ENA-UEPI01001237-UEPI01001237.1-human-gut-metagenome-genome-assembly--contig:-NODE-1237-length-12679-cov-3.464053_pt1 | contig 12679 bp, 9 predicted proteins | sample MGYA00242899_ERZ507914 | MGnify/ENA primary metagenome ERZ507914 (study PRJEB26167, sample SAMN06115442) | human gut metagenome | host: Homo sapiens | place: China:Chongqing | collected 2015-07-28...
ATCCGGACGATCAAAAGTAACCAAACCACGAATATTATCTTTATTGAGTGCTGGCATATACATTATTTCCATAAAAGTTATGCCTAATTTCACAAACAATGACTTTATCGTGCATTTAGCTTCTTCATCAGAATAACCAAGTCTTTCCTTGATAGTTTCCTCTGCACGGATCCTCTGTTTTTTTGCAATTGTATGATAAAGGTGCCCTATGCCGATACCAATGTTCACCACCAGCTTATAAGGCAGCCATGATACCAAGGTACTGATTGTTTTCAGTAAATAGTAAAGCCACATTATTGAGCGTCTCCCTGTCCCTCTTGTAAATAACTGTTTACAATTTTATCCCAGTCACCACGAGCATTTAAAATAAACTCTGTAATTTGACGCACTGCTCCGCCGCCGCCTTTTTTTTCTGCTACAAAATGACATACCTGTTTTACTTCTTCTACAGCATCTGCCGGAGCACAGGCCAGACCAACCTGTGTAAGCACTGGCAAATCATTTAGGTCATCGCCGACATAAGCCGTTTCATTTAAAGACAAATTATATTTTTGCAGCAGCTCCGCTAAAGCACTTCTTTTCTCTTTAACATTTTCACAAACTTCGACGATCCCTAATTCTCTGGCCCTTCTGCGAATAATTGGACTGCAGCGACCGGTAATAATCGCAACCTGCAGTCCGCATCTTATAGCGCAGCTGATTCCCATACCATCTTTAGCATTAAAGCTCTTGAAAAGTTCCTGCTCAGCATCAAGATAAATCGAACCGTCTGTCATAACACCATCGACATCCAACACCAGCAATTTAATTATCTGAGCTGCTTTTTCTATGTTTTTCATTATACCACACCCTGACGTACCAAGTCAGTCATATGCAATAATCCAATAACACGACGCTCCTCGTCAATAACAGGCAGCACTGTAATAGGCTTAGGACTGTTGCTTTCCATCAGATGCAGTGCCTGAGCCGCCAGTTTATCTTTAGTAATAGTTTTAGGGGCCCTGGTCATCAGTTCAGTAACAGAACGCTGCAGAAAATCAATCCCCTTACTCAGCCCACGGCGAATATCTCCATCAGTCAGAACGCCAATCATAATTTCATTATCGTCAACTACAGAAACAGCGCCAAGCCCTTTATCAGTAATTACGAATAAAGCATCCTGAACAGTTGTTGCACCATTAACAACAGGATTATCAGCACCACTATGCATGATGTCCTCAACAGTTAAGAGCAGCTTGCGTCCCAACGAACCACCAGGATGGAAAACAGCAAACTGGCTGGCAGTAAATTTACGTTTGGACAACAAGGCCAAAGCAAGCGCATCACCATAAGCTAATGCGGCAGTAGTACTAGATGTAGGAGCCAGCCCTAACGGACATGCTTCCTGCGAAACACCAACATCTAAAGTAATATCAGAATTTTTTGCTAAAGAAGACTCAGCATTCCCAACCATAGCAATCAATTTTGCCCCTATACGCCTTAAGGATGGCAGTATATGCAGTACCTCTCCCGTTTCGCCGCTATTAGACAGAGCGATCACGACATCGCTTTCGGTTACCATACCCAAATCACCGTGAATACCTTCGGCAGGATGGAGATAAAACGATGGTGTACCTGTACTGGCAAACGTAGCCGCCATTTTTCGTCCAATGATACCTGATTTACCCATACCAGTGATGACAACTCGTCCTGGACAGTCTAAAATCATAGCCACTGCTGCAGAAAAATGCTCGTCAACGCGAGGTACGAGCTCTAAAATAGCGTCAGCCTCCATTTGCAAAGTATTGCGCGCCTGCTCTAACATTTGTTCCATGCTCCAACTCCCTCTCACTTACCAGATCTAACCGCGTACTATTTTATCAATAGCCAAAACATCTGTTAAAAGTTTCTCTAACTTGTCCAAACGAACCATATTGGGTCCATCAGACAACGCTTCTTCCGGATTATCATGTACCTCAAGAAAAAGAGCGTCAATGCCTACAGCCGCAGCAGCTCTGGCCATATGAGGCACATACTGGCTTTGACCTCCGGAAGTCTTTCCCTGACCGCCTGGAATCTGAACGCTATGAGTAGCATCCATCACTACCGGATACCCCAACTCACGCATAATTGCCAAGCTGCGCATGTCAGTAACCAAAGCATTGTAACCAAAGCTGGCACCGCGTTCAGTCAGCATAATATTATGATTGCCTGCCTCCTCAGCTTTTTTTAGTACATTTTTCATGTCCCAGGGTGCGAGGAACTGGCCTTTTTTAATATTAACTACACGTCCTGTTTTTGCTGCTTCGTAAACTAAATCCGTTTGACGGCAAAGAAACGCCGGTATTTGCAGAATATCTAAAACTTCAGCAGCTTTTTCCACCTGAATAGTTTCATGAATATCACTGACAACAGGTACACCTAAATCTTTTTTAATCTGTGCTAAAATCTTCAACCCTTCTTCTAATCCCGGTCCACGGAAAGAGCTGTAAGAAGAACGATTGGCTTTGTCATAGGATGCCTTGAAAACATAAGGCACACCTAATTTATCAGCAATTTTTTTAACTTCCTTACCGATCATCAAACTGTGCTCATAACCCTCTAAAACGCAGGGTCCTGCCATCAATAGCAGCGGATGCCCCTGTCCAACTTCATAATCACCAACTTTTACAATGTTCATGTCCGACCTCCTTCTGGAATAAAACCGCTTATTTACTTAACAGCTCATTTACCGCTGCCAAATCTTCCGGAGTATCTACTCCAATACCTTGAAAATCACTTTCCAGTACTTTTATCTTATATCCGTTTTCCAAAACTCTCAACTGCTCCAAACATTCTGTTTTTTCCAATTCAGTAGGTGCCAAAGCAGCGTATTGCAAAAGGAAATCACGTCTATAAGCATAAATACCAACATGCTTATAGACCTTATAGTGTTCAGTTTTATTACGGGGATATGGCATTAGGCTGCGCGAAAAATAAAGGGCATAACCATTATTGTCGGTAACAACTTTAACTGCCGCTGGATTATTATAATCTTCTTCCCGCATCAATACTTTCATCGTAGCCATTTTTAAATCAGATTCAGCTTCGAAAGCTTTTGCCAGCCGGTCAATAATCTCCGGCGGTATCATGGGTTCATCGCCCTGTACATTGACAATAACATCTACATCTGGAAAATTAAGAGCGACCTCTGCTAACCTGTCAGTACCACTGGGATGATCCGGAGATGTCATGATCGCTCTACCACCAAAACCATGAACCGTTTCAAAAACTTTCTCATTATCCGTGGCCACAATAACATCATCAGGCAGTTTGGCCTCACAGGCTTTCATATAGACATGTTGTATCATAGGCTTTCCTGCAATAAGTGCCAAAGGCTTTCCCGGAAGTCGTGTAGAAGCGTAACGTGCAGGTATCACACACAAAACTTTCATTACTCGTTCGTCTCCTTCTGAATGGCGTTCAGAATTGTTTTCTCAAATACTTCACGTCCTTCAGTAATTTTTATATCCATATTTAAAATATACAACGGCATTTCTCTATTAAAATAAATGAATTCCGTTGGTATTTTAACAGCGTCCTTACCAGTTGTTACCATAGCTACAACTTCTTTGCTGATGGCTCTTTCACTGATATACTGCATTTCCAGCATTCCGTAATCATGATGGTCAGGATATCGTATAGCTTCAATTATATCAATGCCGATGCAGGCCAGAGTCTGCTCAAACGATGAAGGATTGCCGATCGCAGAAAAGACCATAACTTTTTTACCCTGCAGCTCAGAAAGATCTTTCGCATTTTCATGTATGCCTTTATACCAGTCAGCAATTTCCACAAAATTTTTGGGATGATGGATGCTCTCAATAATAGGAGCATCTCCGTTGTACTTATCCAAAGTATCGCGTAATTCCTGACGGCTGAACTGAGAACTTTGATCTGTTTTAGTCAGCAGGAACAAGCCCGCCCTGTCCAAATGACTCAACGGTTCGCGCAAGGTCCCGCGCGGCAGAAGACAGCCATTGCCGAACATATTAAATGTATCAACTAAAACTACGTCCAGATCACGATATAAGTGCCAATGCTGATAACCATCGTCCATGATGATAACCTCAGCATTCATTTTATCCACAGCAAACTGACCTGTTAAGGCTCTGTTTTTACCAATAATTACCGGCACACCCGGTAAGGTTTTCGCCATTAAATAAGCTTCATCACCGGCCTCATAGGCAGTCATAAAAATCTTCTTACCATCACTGACAACGCCCATCTCCTGATCCCAGTGCGAACGATAACCACGATTCAGGATCACGACACGATAACCCATATTTTTAATAATAACAGCAACTTTTTGCGCGGTAGGAGTTTTTCCTGTACCACCAACAGTAATATTCCCTATAGAAATGACACAGCAATCTAATTTTTTCTGTTTCAATAATCCGGATTTATAAAAGTCTAATTTACAGCAAACACCAAATTCATATACATAGGAAAACATCCTTAAAATCCCCAATAAAATCCAACCAAAAAATGGGGTGTTAGGACCATGTGCCAGCTGATATAAATATTGAATCACCGCATCTCCATGGCGCAGACGCCCGCCGCCTTCATCATGCAGATTTCTGATATTTGTAGGATAGGATGCTTCAACCTTACTGTCAACAGTCGTTAATGTCAGCAGATCCTGCAGATATTCAATACTGCGTACAGCAGCACCGCGATTTTCTTTAATAACCTGCAATGATGCTGCTCCCATTTGCAAACGTCGTTCATCGTTTCCAACAATATCTAAAACTTCTTTAGTAAGCTCTGCACTGTTATTAATCATCTTGCAGGCACCGACCTTACTCAATAAAGCATATGAATCTTTAAAATTCTGCATATTTGGCCCAACTAAAATCGGTTTGGCATGCGCCGCCGGTTCCAGCACGTTATGTCCGCCATGTTTTATCAAAGAACCACCAACAAACACCACATCACCAACAGAATAAATACGACCTAATTCACCAATAGTATCTATCAGTAAAACAGGATATTTAGACCGAGCACCTTTGATTTCCAGGAGTTTTGATCTAAATCCGCTTTCCCAATGATACTGTTTCGCCAGTTTACTGATTTCATCAGCACGTCCCGGTTTGCGAGGTGCGATAACCAAACGGGCCTCAGGATAGCTTTTAATAATTTCATTAAACACATCAAATAAAACTTTTTCTTCAGTAGGATGTGTAGACCCTGCCACAATTACAGGATAAGCATTTTCAATTCCTAATTCTTTTTTATAGTTTTCCAGGTCCTCTGGTGTCACTTCCGCATAAGTCTGATCAAACTTCGTATTACCTGTAACATAAATCTTTTTGGGATCTGCGCCTAAATGACTGATATAATCAGCGTCAATACTTGACTGCATGCAGAATCTGCTGACTGTATTCAGCATATCATCCCAAATGCCATATAAATAACGATACGTTTTTACTGATTTCTCTGAAATACGGCCATTAACCATCATTACCGGAATATTTCTTTCACGAATAGCCCGCAAAAAATTAGGCCACAACTCAGTTTCTACCGGCATGAATATCCTCGGCTGAATACGTTTAACAAAAGATTCAGAAACAAACGGCATATCCAAAGGAAAATAGATAATAGCATCAGCTTCCTGAATTATCTGTTTAGCCATATTATAACCGCCTACAGTTACAGCAGAGACCAGTATTGGAGAATCAGGATATGCTTTGCGTATTTCTTTAACTAATGGACTTGTCGCAACAATTTCACCGACAGAAGCGCCATGAATCCAAATACAGTCCTTCTGAGCCACAGAAGCAATTTCTTCATCACGCAGCCCGCCCAGACTTTGCCGCATTCTGGTAGTAAAACCTGCTTCACAGATACAACGATAAAGAAAGTAAGGCAGTACGAACAAACAGCACACGCACAAAACCAAAAAATTATAAATAATATACATTCTTTAACCTCACTTCGCTTCTTTGTTGCGATACTGAATTTTATATAAATGTGCGTACAGCCCATCTAAGGCTAAAAGCTCATCGTGTGTTCCTGATTCGACTAAATTACCTTTTTCCAGCACTAAAATTTTATCTGCGTTTTTAACTGTTGATAACCTATGTGCTATAACAAAAGAAGTCCTGCCTACCATCAATCTGTCCAGTGCTTCCTGCACCACTCTTTCACTTTCTGTATCAAGAGCCGAAGTCGCTTCGTCTAAAATCAGAATCCGTGGATTTTTCAATATTGCCCGGGCAATAGCTATACGCTGCCGCTGCCCGCCGGAAAGATTAACCCCTCGGTCACCAAGCTTAGTTTCATAACCATCAGTAAGCTGCATGATAAAATCATGTGCGTTGGCCGCTTTAGCAGCGGCTTCAATCTCTTCTTTAGTCGCATCCAGACGTCCATAAAGAATATTATTATAAACAGAACCATTAAAGAGCATTGTTTCCTGCGGAACAATACCAACCTGTTCACGCAGAGAATCTAACGTAACCTCTCTGACACTGTGACCATCAATTTTGATATCACCCTTGTTTACATCATAAAAACGCGGCAGTAAATTGGCAATTGTGGATTTTCCTGCACCGGACGGACCAACGATTGCTATTACCTCACCCGGTTTTACACTGAAAGAAAGATCCGTAATTACATTGCCTTTATCATCATAGGCAAAAGAAACATTTTGAAATTCCACTTTACCACTGACTTCCGGCAATTGCTTAGCATCCCTGCTTTCTGCTATTTCTTCCGGCATGTCGATAATCATAAATACACGCTGTGCTGCAGCCAGCGCCTTCTGGATATTACCAATAACTCTGGTTAAACGTTTAATCGGATTAGAAATATTTACGGCATAGGTCAAAAAAGCGACCAGAGAGCCAGCAGTAATCGTGCCATTAATAACATTATTACCGCCGTACCAGATAATCATCGTCACGCCAATTGCTGCAACAAGTTCTACAACAGGAGTCAAGGTTGCCATCAATTGCGCATTTTTCATATTAGCACGGAAATTTGCTCTATTTTCTACGTCAAAACGATCAACCTCGTAATCTTCCCTGACAAATGATTTGATAACTCTGGCAGAAGCCACAGACTCCTGCAGAACCGAAGTAATATCCGCAGTACATTCCTGGATTCTGCCGCCGGTTTTGCGAATTTTTTTCCCAAAAAATTCCATAAACCATAAGACCACCGGGAAAGTGCAGACTGTAAAAAGCGTAAGACGCCAATCCAGATAGATCATCGCTACTACAGAACCAATCAAAATAAAACCTTCTGTAATCATCTCAATGGTATTATCAACCATAGCTGATTGCAGCGCATTGACATCATTAGTAACATAACTCATGATCGTACCCGTTTTGTTCTTGTCATAAAAAGATACGCTGAGACGCTGTAATTTTTTAAAAACAGCTGCCCGAATATCAATAATTACGCTCTGCCCAACGTAGCTCATCAAATAATTCTGACCATACCAGAACAAACCGCGTACGACGAAAATAGCTATAATGCTGGCAGCAATCCAATTCAGCATTGTGCCATTCTTATCAGCCAAAACTTCATCAATCATATCTTTGATAATCCAGGGAATATATAAATTCCCCGCTGCTGCCATAATAGTACAAAACATAGCAAAAATCAGTCTGTGCATATATGGTTTTATATAACTCAAAATTCGTAAATATAATGTCATTGTTTCTCCTCAGCAATACGCAGAACCAATTCTGCAACTCTATGTACAGCACCGGGCTCTCCCAGACGCTCACTGACATAAGCCAAATCTTTTTTCATCTGCGTGTTCCGCTCCGGCTCCAAAAGTGCCAGAGCCTCCTGCTGCAAACGTTCCGGAGTGAATTCTTCCTGCAGCAATTCAGGTAAAATACGTTTGCCTGCAACAATATTTGGCAAGCCGATGTTAGGTATATTGATAACTCTGCGTGCAATAAAAGCGGTAATAGGCGAGGTTTTATAAACGATAACGGACCCCAATCCGCACAGCGCCGCCTCTAAAGTCACTGTTCCGCTTGTAGCCAGTGCCAGATCAGCACTGAACATCACATCGTAGTTGTCACCTTCTATTATTTTGACCGGTACTCCTGCAGCTTTTACCATATCTTCCAGCATTTTCAGAGGAATTGTTTTGGCCCGCGGCATAGTAAAATTTGTATCGGGACGTTTTTTTAAAATTAATTTTGCGGCCTGTAACATCGTTGGCAGCATTTTTTGTATTTCCATCAACCGGCTTCCCGGAAGTAATAAAATCAAATCCCTGTCAGCATTCTTTCCTGCTTTTTTCCAGGCAGCTTCTTTGCTAAGATGCGGTTTCACTATATCCACTAAAGGATGTCCAACAAATTCGGTATCAGCCCCCGCATTTTTATAAACTTCATATTCAAACGGGAAAATGGCAGCAACTTTATTGACAATCTGAGCAACGCTCTTCGCACGGCTTTTATGCCAGGCCCAAGCAGAAGGGCTTATGTAAGAAACTACAGGAATGCCTTTTGCTTTTGCAAGTTTTGCCAAACGCATGTTAAATCCCGGATAATCAACAACCACCAGACAGTCCGGTTTTCTTTCTTCAATTACTTTGGCAAAAGCTTTTTTCAATTTAAACAACGCTGGTAATTTGCAAACAATCTCCGCAAACCCCATTACCCCATGTTCTTTAATATCAAATAACACTTCGCCGCCAGCTTCACGCAGGCAATCACCGCCCATACCGAAAACTTCAGTATCAGGAGCAATATTTTTTAATTCTCTTGTCACCGCAGCAGCATGAATATCTCCCGAAGCTTCTCCGGCAGAAATCAATATTCTAGCCATAAACGCTCCCTTCCAGCTATCAAAACACTTTAAAAAGTTTTCTAGTTCTTATTTTATTACACAACAATTCATTTTATATTATAACACAAAAACAGACTGAACGTATCGCTCAGCCTGCATAATTAGCAATTATTTTTCATTTATCTTGCTACAATAGTAATATTGTGAGCATCTGCCAAAGCCAGAGTTTTTTCTTTTTCTACAAGCAGCGTTCTGCCGGCCTCAATTACCAAGCCGGTCGCTCCGGCTGCTATCATTGATTCCATGGTCTTTGTGCCAATGCTTGGCATATCAAACCTGTTATCCTGCGCCGGTTTTGCCGTTTTTGCGACAATAACACCTTTGCCAAGTGTTCCCCCTCGTAAAATGCAGGCATCAGTTCCTTCAATAGCTTCAACGGCCATTAAAGCACGATCTTTTACCACCACCGTCTGCCCAATATCCAAACGACCAATTTCTTTCGCCATTGCAAAGCCAAAATCCATATCAGCCACTTCCGCTTCTGTTGGCATTCTTTGGGTCAAAACGCCAGGTGGTGGCAATAACGGCTGAATCAAAAGTGTCTGATCCATCACTTTGATGCCTTCACCTTCCAGCTCCTTGACAATAGCGTTCATGATGGTATCATCTTTACGGTCAGGTACGGAAGCCAGTATTTTTATTGCCCTAAGGTCAGGAACAACAGCTCCTGCTTTATATAAAAGCTCTTTTGTAACTTTTCCTATCATTGTCACTGTTTTTACATCATTTTTCTTCAGAGTGCTGATAATCTTACCAATTTTCCCTATATGAATGTCATAATAAGCATCAACAGCCTCTGCTAACTCCGGATCTATATCAGGGACAACTCCAACAGCTATAACTCTATAACCCATAGACTTGGCTGATAAAGCTACATCCACCGGCAAATGGCCGATTCCCGACAATAAGCCTATAGTCTCCACCAGGTCACCACCTTAATCTCTGCGGGTACGAATAATACCACGTTCTACATTACGCAAAAAGCGCATCAAATGCTCAACAGGCTCGCTGCTGTCAAGCTCCTGCTCCATTGTAGCAACAGCCTCCTGTAATGGCAATCCGGATCTGTATAAAATCCGAAAAGCTTTTTTCAGCTGACTGCGTATTTCCTGAGCCATACCGGCTCTGGCCAATCCAACACTGTTCAACCCCGATACAAAGGCCGGATCACCTGCAACAATCATAAAAGGAGGCACATCCTGAGCAACACGTGCCATACCGCCAATCATAGCATTACGGCCGATCTTGCAAAACTGATGCACTGCTGATAATCCGCCGATAACAGCCCTGTCTTCAACAATAACATGTCCGGCAAGTGTTGCAACATTGGACATAATAACATTATTACCAACAATGCAATTATGTGCGACATGCGTATAAGCCATCATCAGTATATTATTACCAATAATAGTTTTATTTCCTTCACCAGTAGCTCTGTTGACGGTAGTACATTCACGAAAAACACAGCCATCACCGATAACCGTCGATGTTTTCTCGTCTTCAAATTTTAAATCCTGCGGATCAGCACCTATAGAACAACCCGGGAAAAATTTACAATTTTTACCAACTGTAGTATATTTATGAATCACCGCATGGGCTCCTATTTTACAATTGTCGCCGATGACTACTTCTTCATCGATTACAGCATAAGGGCCTATTTCAACATTTTTTCCTAAAACAGCATTGGGATGGATGATTGCTGTTTCATGGATTTTAGGCATAGGAATAACAACCGAACTCATTTCCTTCACTCCTCAATTTTAATCAAACAATTAAACAGCTTTATACTATATTATCTATATTCTGCCAAAGCTTTTACTTTTTCGCACGCTGAATTCGGTTGTTTTAACTGATTACGTACAAAAAACTTCCTATTTCATCATTTTACTGCAAATTTTAACGTTTTTTCATTTATTAAGATTTTTTTGGATCCATAATCGCAAAAGTACAATCACACTCACAGGCCACCTGACCATCAACCTTGCCTTCACAATGAATAACGCCCATATTTCCACGTATCTTTACAACTTCAGTTGTAGTAATAACCTGATCCCCCGGTACTACCTGACGACGAAAACGTACGTTATCGATCTTACCAAAGACCGCAATTTTGCCACGGTTTTCTTCCGGATACAGCATTGCCACGCCGCCGACTTGAGCCATTGCCTCAATTAAGAGCACACCAGGCATAATCGGTTCACCAGGGAAATGACCTAAGAACTGCAATTCGTTCATGGTAATATTTTTGACACCGACAGCCCTTTTCATCGGTTCCAACTCTAAAATGCGATCTACCAAAAGCATTGGGTAACGATGCGGAATAATTTTTTGAATTTCAATAGCGTCTAAAGTAATCATCATTTCTCCTCCTTGATCCTATAGGCTTGAATTTGCTTTGCTAAACAAGAATTAAATGCATGTCCTGACTTCACAGCAATTATATGCCCACGAAGATGCCCTAATAAATATAAATCTCCAATCACATCTAAAATTTTATGTCTGATCAGTTCATTATCAAATCTTGTCTCTGATAAAATTTTATCATCATCAAAAATAACAACATTTTCAATACTGCCGCCAAGCCCCAGCCCCATCTGCTGCATTTGCTTAATTTCACTCATAAAGCCAACAGTTCTGGCAGCAGCGATCTCCTGCAGGAACTTTTCTTCTGTCAGCTCGATATCAAAATACTGTGTCCCTAAAGCAGGATGCGCGTTAACAGATACAAAAGAAATCCTGTAACCATCATACGGTTGAATCGTGATATATTTATCATCTTCATAAACAGAAAAAGCCCTGTCAACAGCATATATCTTTCTTGGCTCCGACTGCCTTATTCTGCCCGCCTGTAAAATCAGCTCACAAAATACAGCAGCACTGCCGTCAGTTACTGGAGGTTCCGGCGCAGACATCTCAATGCGGCAATTATCAATGCCCATCATTGAAAATGCCGCCATTAAATGTTCAACTGTAAATACCTCGGTCCCATTTTCACTGACAGTAGTAGCTTTAACCGTAGAACTTACATTCTCCGCTAAAGCCTGTATTTCAGGATGCCCCGAGAGATCTGTACGTACAAAAACAATACCCGTATTCTCTTTTCCCGGCAATAATTTCATTGCAACTTCTTTTCCTGAGTGCAACCCTATGCCAGAATAAGCAATAGGAGCTGCCAATGTTTGCTGCATTATTTCTTTCAAAATTCCCTCCTGCCTTTCCCCGGTTATTTCCTGACTGCAAATCTCTCACGCCCGTCTTTCCAGCGGTCATGTACCCAAAACCACATCTCCGGATGACTGATGATCTCGTGCTCCAAAATTACAACCAGCTCCTGAGTCACATCATAAAAATCCTTTTCCCTATCCTTGCTCTTAGGCGTATAAAGCGGCGGATATATTTTAACCGTACAACCGCCCTCTTCACTATTATGAATAAAACATGGTAAAACAGGAGATCCATAAATTCGCGATAAGGCAGCAGCACCTAAAGGAATGATACTGTCTTTTCCAAAAAGTTTTAAATCAACACCGTCGTCATTAGTATCCTGATCATATAGAACGCCAAGCAGTTTTTTCTCCTTCAGTATTCTGCTGATAGCAAGCAAACCATGTTCGCCACGATTATAGGCAACCTTTTGTCCCACCATTTCACGATATTCATTAATGAAGCGATCCATATATTTATTATTTTGTTTTCTCGTTATAGAAAGCATAGGATAGCCATGCAAAGCAATCGTTGCCCCTAAAAGCTCCCAGTTGCCAAAATGACCTGTTGCAATAATGACACCTTTATTCTGTTTATAGGCTTCTTCCAAATATTCCAGGCCTTCAACATTAACAAG
>ENA-UEPI01001257-UEPI01001257.1-human-gut-metagenome-genome-assembly--contig:-NODE-1257-length-12465-cov-6.074911_pt1 | contig 12465 bp, 10 predicted proteins | sample MGYA00242899_ERZ507914 | MGnify/ENA primary metagenome ERZ507914 (study PRJEB26167, sample SAMN06115442) | human gut metagenome | host: Homo sapiens | place: China:Chongqing | collected 2015-07-28...
GATGGGATTTTTGCCTTCCAGCCTATGTTTCCTTACGGTCAGCGCAGCAAGTGCGCAGACCTACTGAACAGTTACCATTTCTTTACAAAACGACCTTAAGCAAAATTGCCACCACAAAATACACCAGATACGCCCCATAAACCATGTGGTCCCTCTTCGCGTACTTAAGCGGCTTCATCTTTGTTCTGCCCTCGCCGCCGCGGTAGCATCTCGCCTCCATGGCCATCGCGAGGTCTGTGGCACGGCGGAACGCGGATACGAACAGCGGTACAAGGAGCGGTACCATGGATTTCGCCTTCTGGATCAGGTTTCCGCTCTCGAAATCAGCGCCTCTTGCCATCTGCGCTTTCATGATCTTATCTGTCTCCTCGATCAGGATCGGGATAAACCGGAGCGCAATGGACATCATCATGGACACCTCATGGACCGGAACACCGACCTTCTTTAAAAAGCCAAGGCTCTTTTCCAGACCGTCTGTCAGCTGGTTCGGTGTCGTTGTGAGCGTCAGAATCGTGGATCCCATAACGAGGTAAACAAGACGGATCGCCATAAATGCCGCAAACCGGAGACCTTCCCAGGTCATCTGCAGGAAACCGATCTTAAAGATCGGGGTACCCGGCGTCAGGAACAGGTTGAAGCTGACGCTGATGAGAAGCAGGAACACGATGGATTTTAAGCCCCGCACCATGAATTTTACCGGGACATTGGAGAGCTTGATCGCCGCGATCAGAAAGATCGTCGCCGCAAGGTATGCCCAGATATTGTCCGCAATAAATAGTGTTACAATGTATACAAGAGTTCCAAAGAGTTTTGTTCGTGGATCCAGCCTGTGAAGAAGGGAATCAACCGGGTAGTACTGTCCAAGCGTGATATCTCTTAACATGTCTTTTCCTCCCCGGCTGTCTTTTCTATGCTGTCCGCCTTCTCAGAGGCTGTTCCGGCGGCGTTCCCATGACCTGCGTTCTCGGAATCGGCTCCAGCTGCGCTTACCTGAGCTGCATTTCCGGAACTTTTTCCATTCTTTTCGCGCCAGATCTTGAGGATCGCATTCTTCGCCTCTTCCACCGTCGTGATATCCGGATCCAGCGGGATCCCCTTGTCGATCAGCTTGTGCACCACATAGGTGATCTGCGGCGCCGCAAGGCCAATGGCTTCCAGCTCTTTATAGTGGCGGAATACTTCCTTCGGGGTTCCGTCGAAGACCTTCTCGCCGTGGTTCATGACTACAAGACGTGACACATATCGCGCCACATCCTCCATGCTGTGGGAGACGAGAATGATCGTCAGCCCCTGCTCGTTATGGAGCTTTTGTACGAGTCCTAAAATGTCGTCGCGTCCTTTCGGGTCGAGACCGGCTGTCGGCTCATCTAAGATCAGGACCTCCGGTTTCATCGCCAGAACGCCTGCGATGGCCACTCGGCGTTTCTGACCTCCGGAAAGGTCGAAGGGAGACTGCTTATAAAAGCTCTCATCGAGTCCCACCATGTCCAGCGCCTCTTTCGCGCGCTTCTCGATCTCCTCCTTCGGGAGTCCCAGATTCTTCGGTCCAAAGCAGACATCTGAGAATACGTCCACCTCAAACAGCTGGTGCTCCGGATACTGGAAAACCAGCCCCACATGGCTGCGGAGCTCTTTCATGGAATATCCCTCTTTATAAATACTTTCTCCGTTATAAAGGATATCTCCGCTCGTTGCCTTTAAAAGTCCGTTTAAATGCTGGGTCAGGGTTGATTTTCCGGATCCGGTATGACCGATGAGGCCGATAAACTCGCCATCATGGATCGTAAGATTTACATCCTTTAAGGCATACTGCTCAAAGATCGTTCCCTGCCCGTATATATGATTCAAGTGTTTAATTTCGATTGCCATATTTCCACCATTTCTCCACTATTTTAAGAGCGGAACAAGTTCATCCACAAGCTCGTCGATGGAAAGAATTCCATAAGGAAGATCCATTCCGGCTTCCTTTAATTCATCTGCCAGTTCCGTTACCTGCGGCACATCGAGGCTGTATTTTTTCAGTTCCTTGACTCTGGAAAAGACCTCTTTCGGGGTTCCGTCCATCACGACATGTCCACCGTCGATAACGACCACGCGGTCTGCGTCAATGACCTCTTCCATATAGTGGGTGATCAGAACTACCGTGATCCCTTCCTGACGGTTCAGTTCATGAACCGTTTTAATGACCTCGCGGCGTCCGTTCGGGTCTAACATCGCTGTCGGCTCGTCCAGAACGATACACCGGGGCTTCATCGCCATAACGCCTGCGATGGCCACGCGCTGTTTCTGTCCGCCGGAAAGCTTATTCGGAGACTGAAGTCTGTACGCTGTCATACCCACCGCCTCAAGGCTCTTGTCGACCCGCGCCCAGATTTCCTCCGTCGGAACTCCCATGTTCTCCGGTCCGAATCCAACGTCCTCTTCCACCACGTTTCCGATGATCTGGTTATCCGGGTTCTGGAATACCATTCCCGCCGTCTTTCGTACATCCCAGAGATGCTCCTCGTCGTCCGTCCTCATTTTAGAAATATAGACTGTTCCATCCGTTGGAAGCAGGATTCCGTTCATCAGCTTCGCGAATGTGGATTTTCCGGATCCGTTGTGTCCTAAAATCGCTACGAAATCGCCTTCCTTGATGTCCAGAGAGACGCCCTTTAACGCATGGCTGACCTCATCCTTGTCTTCCTCTTCATCGTGCCTGATATAGTCAAAGATCAGGTTCACTGCTTTAATGATTCCCATAGAAATCCTTTCTCGTTTTTCATAAACTTCAAGTGACTGCGGCGCCGCATACACCTTCAGGCTGCCGCGACAAATGTTTACACGTTTCTAAATTTTAGTTGATATCTCATAGTAAGTCAAGTGTTTTCGCATGGTTCCAGGAGCTTACCTTTTCAGATACGTGAAAACGGCATGACACAGGATTTCTCCCATGACATGCCGCCCATCATTCCTTTCTAACTTACCCAGAGCCCCGATGCATCCAACGTATATCCGTCGATCACAGTGGACGCTGCCATCGCTCCGTTCGCGTTCAGGTAATACCACTGTCCCGGTGCAGTCTGACGCCAGCCTGTTGCCATCGCTCCATCGGCATCCATGTAGTACCAGACACCGCCAATCTGCTTCCAGCCACTTACCATCTTTCCGTCATTTCCAAGGTAATACCATTTATTATTTACCATTCTCCAGCCTGTCACCATATATCCGTTTTCATCGAAATAATACCAGGTTCCGAGGATCCGGTACCACTGGGAGGTCACGATCTGACCATTCTCGTCCACATATTTCTTTCCATCCGCGTAATTCTTCCAGCTGCCCTCCGTGTCACCCAGGTCATCCAGGTAGCGGTCGGAGGAGACGATATACTCGCTGCTCTTGCGGTACTTCGCATCGTTCGTTGTCTTTCCCACCGCGCGGATCTCGTAATAGTAGTTTCCCTCTCTTCCCATATACTCGGAGAGGTCCTTGCTGGTTCCCGTCGCATCGATGGTCCGGAGATAATAGTCATCCCGGTACAGGCGGATCTGATATCCCGTCGCGTAATCGACTTTCTTCCAGACCGCTTTCATATGATTCGAAGCGCTCCATCCGGCTTCATCCGGAGTTTCCAGCCAGACTACCGGGTAGTAAGTGACTGTGACCTTCAGGTCATCATCCACTTTCACTGCCTTACTCAACGTCGCACCGGAGATCTGGCAGGACTTTGAACCGTAGCTGGAGGAGAACTCTCTTCCGCTGGAGGAAAGAATCAGCGTTGCCGTCACTTTCGTTCCAGGATTCCATTTTTCTACATCCTTGCTCCACTCCACGGATGTGATCTCGATCCCGTAGCTGCCGCAGCTGATCTCCGGCTCCTCGATCACGCCGGGATCTTCATACTTGTCTTTAAAGGTGATCCTTATAGAATTCACCGTCGGCGCAGCCAGTGCAGGAAGAACCATCCATATCGTCATCGCCATCAGAATTCCTGCTGCCGCAAGCCATTTTCCAAAAGTTTTCTGTCTCATAAGGTGCTCCTTTCCTGTATTTTCAGTCTGCTGGAAAATATTCCGACGATTTTCACCGCATAACCGCATGCCCTGCAGGTTCAGATCTTTACTGCGGTTTTCTCCAGATACCGTCCTGATCTACATAGAAGGTATCGATCACTTCATTGACCGCCTTATGTCCATCCGGATACAGGTAGTAGATCTGTCCGTCGATGTTCTGCCATCCTGTGAGCATTCCGCCGTCGCCGCCGAGGTAATAAGCCTTATCACCCAGCGTGATCCAGCCGGTCACCATAGCTCCGCTCTCGGAGAGATAATACCAGGTATTGTTGTAGAGAAGCCAGCCCGTCTGCATCTTTCCGTCACCGTTCATGTAGTAATAAACGCCGTTCTTCATCTGCCAGCCGGTGAGCATCATTCCGTTTGCGTCAAATAAGTACCAGATATTTCCGATAAATCCCCAGCCGTTCTTTAAATAAGTTCCGTCCGGGTAACGATAATACCAGCGGTTTCCGTCGAGGATCCAGCCGACCACATTCACATTTGACGGGGCCTGCTGGGAATTTCCGGAATTATTTATGCTGCTGTTGTTGCCGCTTGACGGCTTTTTCTTTGCCGCTCTCGCCGCGTCATTCTCATCGATATAGACCTCATCGGATATGGTCCAGTCGCTCTTTGACGCGTACTTGGATACCTCATCGTTTGACGGGAGCGCGCGCACCTTAAAGGTGTAGGTTCCCTTGGAGCTCATATACGGAAAGAGATCACAGCTGCTGGTGTGGATCTCGCCGCTCTTGTAGACGTTCTTGCTGCCGCGGTAGAGGTACACCTCGTAGGACGCGTCCTCAACGGCCTCCCACTTCGCGAGTCCGAGATCGGAGCTTCCGGACTTTGTGGTCTGCCAGTATGCCTCGCCCGGCGCGTCAAGATCGCCCTTTGCCGGTTTTGTCTTTACGGTAACCACCAGACGGTCGGAAGATGTTCTCGAAGCGCTGACAAAAGTTCCGTTCTTTACCTTTACCTTTGAGGAAGTGTAGGAGCTGCTGCTGAACCTATAGTCATTTAAAGTCTTTAAAGTAACTTTCATGGTGTAGGTTCCGCCGATCTTCACGTCGTTCTTTGTGGAAGACCACTTTGCGGATACGATATCATATTTATCGTTGTTCGGGATCGATACCTCGCAGTTATCAGAATTGTATCCCACATCAAGATCCGGCAGGGATTCCCCCACCGTCGGTGTCACATCCAGCGTGATGCTGACACTGTTCACATAACTGGTCGCCGCAAACGCTGTCTGCGCCCCGGATACCGCAAACACGACCGCCATGACCCATGCGGCCATCCATGTACTTATTTTTTTCCATTTTCTTTCTGCCATAGGATTGCCTCCCCTCAAGTATCTTTCTTTAACTATATTATAAGGTTGGACAATATCTCCCGTCAACTTACGATATTCTGTCTTTTAGCGGCAAATCCGTGGCAGTTTGAGGCTTAGAATCTGCATTTTCCTATTATTCTTCCATTTTCCATATTTACCGTTGATCCTGTCATTTTCTGTGTAGTTTTAGTCTGTCCTCAGTGCGTCGATCGGATTCAGCTTCGCCGCCCGGCTCGCCGGCATGTAACCAAAGATCAGTCCGATGGCAACAGAAACGCTAAACGAGATCACAACTGCTGTCATGGTTGGCGGCGCGTCGATTCCCATGATGGCACCGATTCCCGTACTTGCTAAGGCTCCGATCATGATTCCGATGATTCCGCCGATGGAGCTTGTGACCAGCGCCTCGATGACGAACTGCAACATGATCACGCTCTTCTTTGCGCCGAGGGCCTTCCTGATGCCGATCTCCCTGGTTCTCTCTGTCACGGACACCAGCATGATGTTCATGACACCGACGCCTGCAACTAACAAGGAGATACCCGCGATACCGCCCAGCATCATGCTCATCATGGCAATCTGCTCATTTAAGGAATCGAGAAGGGAGCTCATTGCTGTCACCGTGTAGAGGTTTTCGCTCTTCATCTTTTCATAGAGAAAATTTTTAAGTTCTGTCGTACATGTTTCCGTGTCGTTGATGTCCCGCGATGTGAAGATATAGTTGTTGATCACAGCATTTCTCGCCATCTTCACAGCTCTGGAATACGGGATCCACACAAAGTCATCCATACATCCGTCATCGAACTCAGAGCTGCTCTCCGTCTGCCGTTCCACAACGCCTACAATGGTGTAGCTGTCACCGTTTAACTTGACCATCTCGCCCACGGCGTTCTGGGAGCCGCCGTAGAGCTCCTCCGCCACGTAGGCGCCGATGACCGCGACTTTTCTCCTTGCCTCCATGTCAGAGTACTGGAGATTTCTGCCATACTCGATCTCGTAGTCCTTGATTGCGAGATAATCCTCACTGTAGCCGCCGACACTGGTGGAATCCATGGTGTCAGAGTCATGTTTTACCGTGACGCTGACGGAAACGTTCGGGGACATGTTCTCGTAGAGGTCTGAATGTTCCTCGTAGAACTCATAAAATTCGTCCACATCGATGCTTCTTGAGGCCACCGCCTTGTACTGGACCGTGATCTGATTGACGCCCATGGAAGAAAAGCTCTCCACCATGTAGGACATGTAGCCGTTGACGATGCTGACCAGGATGATCACCGACGCGACTCCAATGATGATGCCGAGCATCGTCAGAAAGGACCTCAATTTATTGCCCCAGATACTTTTTAACGCCATTTTAAATGATTGCAGCATACTTTTTCACATCCCCGTCGAAATTGATCTTTCCGTCATGGATCCGCACCACCCGCTTCGCCTCCAGGGCGATGGAGCTGTCGTGGGTGATCATGACGATCGTGTTTCCTTCTTCATTGAGTTTCTTTAAAAAATCAAGCACCTCCCGGCCTGTCCTGGAGTCCAGGGCACCCGTGGGCTCATCCGCCAGGATTAAGGACGGATCTCCTGCGAGAGCCCGCGCGATGGAGACTCGCTGCTGCTGGCCGCCGGAGAGCTGGTTCGGAAGATTCTTCCATTTTTCGTCGAGACCGACCTTTTTTAAGGAATTCATGGCCCGCTCCCGCCGTTCTTTCTTGTCGTAACCGGCGTAAAGGAGCGGGAGTTCCACGTTCTCTAAGAGATTTAACTTTGGAAGCAGGTTATACTGCTGGAAGATAAAGCCGATCATGCGGTTTCTGATCTCCGCCAGCTCGTTGTCGGACATATCCGCCACGTCCTCGCCGCCGAGGAAATATTCGCCCTCCGTCGGGACATCCAGGGCTCCGATGATGTTCATCAGGGTTGATTTTCCGCTTCCGGATTTGCCGACGATGGCGACGAACTCGCCTTTGTTGATGGAAAGGCTGATGCCGTCGTTGGCGTGGACTTCCTCGTCGCCCATGTAGTAGATCTTGTAGATATTGCGCAGCTCTATCAGAGGTTCCTGCTTTTCCAACTTCTCATGAACTTTTGAAACTGCCTCTTCCTGTTTCATCGGCTCTTCTGCGGTATCTATTTGTATTGAGAATTCAGTCTTTTCCATACAATTTATCTCCTATACACTACTGGGATCTTCGTCCGCTGCCACCGTTGCTGCCGCCAGGACCTCCGTTTCCGTCAGGACCGCCCGGTGCGCCTCCGCCCATATCACCGCCAGGACCGCCCATGCCGCCCATCTGCATCTGATCGGTCTGCGTCGAGCTACCGGAATCGGAGGAAATGTAGACCTCGTCCCCCTCAGAGAGGCCGGAAAGGATCTCCACATAATCGTCGTTGATGATTCCAGTTGTCACCTGGACCGCCTCGAAGCCGTCCGGGACGTTGCTGCTGCCGGATTTTCCGGAGCCGGAACTCTTCTTCACATACACTCTGTTTCCACGCATCAGCGCGCTGGCCGGGATCACCAGAGCATTCTCAGAGCTGTCGAGAATGATCTTCGCATCCACGTTCATGCCCGGAAGAAGACTTCCCGTATCATCCAGAGTCACTGTCACCGGATAGTTTGTGACACCGTTGGAGTAGCTGCTCTGCAGACTCACATTTGTGACGGTTCCTGTGAATGTCTCGCCTTCCACCGCATCCGCCGTGATCTCCACAGACTGGCCGACCTTGATGCTTGAGACATCGAGTTCATCCACGGACATCTCCAGTGTCATGGTGGACAAGTCATAGATCACCGCCATGGTGGTCGTTCCGCTGGAGCTCTTGGAGATCTTATCCCCAACCTTCGCGTTTTTCGTGATCACTGTCCCCGAGATCGGCGCTGTGATCGTGTAGTCATCCACGCTGTCCTGGGTATTGCTCAGTTTGTTCTCCGCGTTTTCCAGGTTGTCATCTGCGCTCTCCACTGCATCCTTGAATTCCTTTAAATACTCTTCCGCCGTCTTTGTGGTCACCTGGAACAGCTCGGAGTTTTTCTCCACATAAGAACCTTCATGAATCAGAAGGTTCTCGATCTCAAGGCTCTTGTTTCCGGAGATTTCCACGCTCAGGGTCGTCTCCGTCTTCGCGGCGAATGTTCCCTCGGCGCTGCAGACAAATCCGTCAACGGTCACGGATGCCGCGGTGTCTGTCGTGAGTCCGCCTGGGTTTGATACCTCGACCGTCACGTTCTTCACGAGACGTCCTCCGGAGAGTGTCTCCTCCATGCTGCTGACAACCGTGACGGTTCCGGAGATCTGCTCGCCGGTGTCCTCCAAAGTCACTGCCGCCTCGTCACCTACGTTGATCTCCGCCGCCTCGCCTGAGAGGAACGGGACTGTGATCTTCATAACAGAGTCATCATAGAGATCCGCGATCTTCGTTCCATTATTTACCTTATCGCCCTCTTTGATATAGAGAGTCTTGATATATCCGGACGCTGTGGAGCGGTATGTATTTCCGGCGATCCGCGCTATCTCCTCGGCGTAATCGGACTGTGCCGTCTGGGCACTCTCCTTCGCGCGCTGGAGACTTGTCTCTGCGGAGCTCAGGTCAGAGTCCATGGAAGACGCGTCGATCCGGTAGAGGATCTGGCCTTTTTCCACCACGTCGCCCTCCTCAAAGTTCGCCTCGATGACCTCGCCTTCCACCAGGGATGTCACCTCGTAGGTGTCCTTCGGTGACAGGGAGCTGGACGCCGTGAGCTCTGAACTGATGTCCGTCCGCTTCACTGTCGCCGTTGACACGGACTGGTCACCCTGACTTTTCTGGCTCGAGGTCTTTTTCTTATAGAGGAAAAATCCGCCAAGCAGCGCTGCCAGAACCACTATAAGCACGATCACGATCCTTCCGCTTTTTCCTTTCCGTTTTTTCCGTTTCTTCTCTGCGGCCACCTTTTCGTTCTCCATACTCGTTCCTTTCCTGTCTATTGAAATCTTCCGCTTCTCTTAACTATGTTCCAGATCTGAATTTCCTTGCCTTAATTTTCTCTACCCGCATTCCTTCTGCGGTATTTCTATTTCATGTATTATATGTATATTCGTAACTAATCAATAATCTCCGACAACATCTACAACCGTATAAGTCGCATTCTCGTCGCTTCCACTCTTCTCCCACACGATTGCGATCTTGTCACCCACCTCAAACTCTCCGTAGACGGAGAACAGATACTGGAGCTCCGACCCGCTGATCTGGAACTCATCGCCCTCACCGCCGTTGTCCTGGTAATCGGTGTTTAAGACCACCTTCACCGGTGTGAACGGGTCACTGGAATCGTAGTAGATCGCCTTGATCCGGCCCTCCGTGGCGCCTTTGTTCTCGCCGCCGTTGGAATAGGCGAAGATCATCTTTGTCTCCTCGTGGTAATAGATCACGGTGGCGTAATCGTTGATCTCGCTCTCATCGGACATCTCGCCGTTTAAAAACATGGTAGCGTCTTTCAGGGAAAACGGAACAAGACTCTTTAAGTTCCGGCTGTCATTGTCTAAGATCTTCGGTCCCTTTAAACTGTTATCCAGGATCGAGGATGTGTTGATCTCGCCGTCGGAATTGTAGGTCAGGTCAAATACCTTGCTGCCATACTGGTTTCCTTCTTTTGTCTTCGCCTTCATCAGGTTATAGAACAGGTTGATGCAGTCTTCCCTCGTGAGGACCTCGTCAAGATCACGATAGATCCCAGAATCCAGGGACAGGGACTTGAACTTCGCAAGGCGGCTCTCCTGAAGACTTCCGGAGAAATCCTCGTTTGTGTATCCTAAGACTCCCAGGACTGCCTTGATGGCATCCCGCATCGTAACTCCCTCGTCCGGCTTAAAGTTTCCGCCGAGATAACCGGACATCCAGGAGTTCGTCGCCGCCGTGCGGATCGCCGCAGAATACTGGGATTTTGAGGAGACATCCGCGAATACAGATACGGTTCCCGCCGCGTTTGCCGCCTCCTTGTAGTCCGATGCCTTTACGAGGAGTTCCGCAAATTCACCTCTCGTCACATTCGCCTGGTAATTACTCGTCGTTATAATTCCAAGCAGGCTCACCGCTTTCTTCCTCATTTCAAATGTGGTGCTGGCCGCGTAAGCGTTCACCGTCATTCCGGCCCCCACCGCACAGACCGTCAGACTGACCGCTATTATCTTTCCTCTTCTCATTTCCGTTCTCCTTTCATCCGCCTTGACCGCCAGATCATCAGCCCCCTGCAGGTCATCTCTTTCCAGATCCATTGCCTGATTTCCATTGACTGCTGCGTACACTCGTCATCACGGGATCTTTGTACTTTTAAAGTACATATACTCCTGGTTCCTTGCATTTTTCTTACTGTTTATTACGTTTCTGCAATAAACTCTATCAGAAACTTGTGATTCCTCTGTGTTCGACCTGTGTTCAAACTGTGAAGGATGTCACACAAAACAGGGCATATCTGCGGCAAAATTGTGGCATGAAACAAAAAAGACCCAGAACAGATACCACTTTCGGTACCCGCTCCAGGTCTTCTCCCTATTCTCACACCCCCGGCAGCCGCCCGATCACATCGATCCCGGCGAACACCAGAAGTCCGTTTTTTAGTATTAAAATTTAAGATCACGATCCCCGCCGCTGCGTAAGCGATCCGGTCATCCAACTCCGGTCGGAATCTCCTGTTTCCCGTGGCAAAATACAGGATCCAGGAAGCCGCAGCCCACACAGCTACCGATGCCATATACGGCACCACCGGATGGTACAGAAAGCTTAGTACCGGATGCCCTGAAAGGAGTGCCCGGACGGCTCTCGTTCCCCCGCATCCCGGACAGTAAAGCCCGGTCATCATCTGAAACAGGCATGGCATCCGGAACCATGTCGGGATCATAATCTGGCTGCGATCTTCTGGCGCAGTCCACCGACCTTTGCTGCTGCCGAGTCGAACTCTCCCCCTGTCATCTCACCGGTCAGAACCGCGAACTCATCTGTTCCTTCCAGTGTCACAAATTTCACGTCACCGAAAGCTGCCGCAACGGCCTCTTTCTTTGCTCTCTCAGAACCCTCAAACCGTGCAAAGTACTTTCTGGAAAGCTCAGCCGCCGGATGTACCTCAAGCTTCTCGCTGCTCCAGCCGATCTTCTCCGGCTCATCGCCGAAACGGACTGCGGAGATCATATCCCCGACAACGGCGCTGGCTGTCGGCAGTTTCCCTGCTCCGCTTCCATAGAACATGGACGCGCCCAGCATATTTCCCACAACGAGGATTCCGTTGAACACATCTGTCACCGCATACAGCGGGTCCTTCGCGTCCACGAGGACCGGCACGACCTCCAGATAGATCTTTCCATCTTTATTCACGCTGGTTCCGAAGAGCTTGATCGCCGCACCCATATGTGCCGCGTAGCTGGAATCCATGGAAGTGATTTTTGTGATTCCCTGGGTCGGGATCTCCTCGTAGTTTACTTCTTTTCCTGTTGCGACCGCAGTCAGGATCGCGATCTTTCTGCAGGTGTCATATCCTTCAATATCTGCCTCCGGGTTGCGCTCCGCGTAGCCCAATTCCTGGGCGCGCTTTAACGCCTCCTCGAAGCTCCATCCCTCCTCATTCATCTTTGTGAGGATGTAGTTTGTCGTTCCGTTTAAGATACCGGAGATTTCTAAAATCTCCTCGCCGCCGAGGCTCTCCACAAGCGGGCGGATGATCGGAATACCGCCGCCGACACTCGCCTCAAACAAGAAGCTGATGTTCTTTTCCGCGGCGATCCGGATCAGTTCTGTCCCATTGGCCGCAACCAGTGCCTTATTGGAAGTCACCACATGCTTTCCCGCGAGCAGGCAGCGCTTTACAAACTCATAGGCCGGTTTTGTCCCGCCCATGGTCTCCACAACGATCCCGATCTCCGGGTCATTTATGATCTGTTCCACATCGTGGATCACAAGCTTCTCCACCGGGCTTCCCGGAAACTCCCTGAGATCCAGGATATATTTTACTTCGATCGGCTCTCCAGCTTTTTTTTCTACGCTTTTGCAGTTCTTATCAAGAACCTCATACACGCCGGAACCGATGGTTCCGTATCCCATAATTGCCGCTTTCATCCGTCTATTTCTCCA
>ENA-UEPI01001261-UEPI01001261.1-human-gut-metagenome-genome-assembly--contig:-NODE-1261-length-12439-cov-5.098123_pt1 | contig 12439 bp, 6 predicted proteins | sample MGYA00242899_ERZ507914 | MGnify/ENA primary metagenome ERZ507914 (study PRJEB26167, sample SAMN06115442) | human gut metagenome | host: Homo sapiens | place: China:Chongqing | collected 2015-07-28...
GCCGGAATTTTTACCTCTATCTCCATGGCAAGAACGGCTGCAAGGAAGAGGCAGAACGTTTTGCCGCTACAGCCTGTGAAGCGGGCTGGCAGGTGCTGGCTATCGACCTGCCCGGGCATGGCGCACGGAAAAACAGCCCTGAGCGGCTTCTGCCGTGGGTGGCTGTGCCGGAGATAGAAGCCGTATACGCCCGCATGAAGCCGGTGTGGGCGCATATCCGGCTGTATGGCGTGAGCATCGGCGCGTGGCTTGCCATGCAGGCGCTGCAGGGAGACGCGCCGGAACAGGCCCTGCTGGTCTCTCCGGTGGTGGATATGGAAGCTCTCATCACGAATATGATGCAATGTGCCCATGTGACCGAGGAACAGCTGCAGCGGGCAGGGGAGATCCCCACGGATCTTGGGGAGACCCTCTCATGGCCGTATCTGTGCTGGGTGCGGGAACATCCGCTGCACTGGCATGGCCGCACGCAGGTGCTGTATGGTGACAGGGATGCCCTGACCAGCCGCACCATGATCGAGCGCTTCCGTCAGGAAAGCGGGGCGCATCTGACGATCATGGAGGGAGGGGAACACTGGTTCCACACCCCAGTGCAGATGGCGGTCCTTCAAACGTGGGAAGAAACGAACGTTTGATTTTTGATTTAGAATAGCCGCCGCGTGCGCTATGGCTATTTTTAGCGGAAGTATTATTTTTATATTTGCAAACCAGCAAAGCCTGCGGGCTTTGCTGGTTTGCTTTTTCACGGGAAAGGTCGTGACCGTACACTGCATTTTTTGTGGTGACTATGCATTTTATCTTTGGGACTCTTTCTGTGAAAAAATGGTTTGGAAACGACCGCAGTCGTTTCCGGAGCACAAATTAAAAGTAATTTTTCCGCTGAATATGCCCAGAGCGAAGCGGAGGGCATTTCAAACCATCAGCCCTTATACAGCCCGAAGAGCTTCAGCAGTTTCTGCCAGAAAGTCAGCGCCACGGGGGCGGCCTCCGGCTCTGCCGCCGGGGCCGGGGCCTCGATGGCCACGGTCTGCAGGGCGAACTGCACGGCGGAAACATCGGTGTTCTCGGCAGAAGTAAAGCTCTCCACCTCGCTGCTGCCGTTCAGGCCGGCCAGCAGGCTGTCCAGCTGGTCGCCCATGTCGATCCCGGAAACATTGCTGCGCAGCTCTCCGGTGCCGGCGGTCAGCTGGGCGGCACCGTCGGTCAGCTGCTGCACTCCGGCTTTCAGCTGGGCCACGCCGTCGGTATAGGCGTTCAGGCCGCTGTCCAGCTGGCCGTACCGGCTGGCCAGCTGGTTCACGCCGTCGGTCAGCACCGAAAGGTTGCCCAGCATCCCGGTCAGGGCATTGGCCAGCTGACGCACCCCGGCATCGAACTGCCCGTACTGGCTGTTCAGGGTGCTGCTGCCCGCGTGCAGCTGGGCCACACCGTCGTGCACCGTGTTCAGGTAGGTCTCCATTGCGTCGATGTTGGCGCTGGAGCCCTTCAGCAGCAGGATGACGTCCTTGAGCTGGGGCATCACCCTGGCCAGCTGTTCCAGCTGCTCCATAGCTTTCGCGTTGCCGTCCTTCAGCTGGTCCAGGTCCAGCCCGTTTTCCTTCAGGATGGCCTTGTAAGCGTCATAACTCACCTGCTCATCCAGCTGGGCGGCACCGGCGTCCAGCTGGGCAATGCCGTTCTGGATCTGGGTGGAGGCGTCCAGCAGGGTGGTGAGCTGGTCGGTGGAGGCCGACACGCCGTTCAGGGCGGTCTGCATCTGGGTCAGGGCCGCCTTGACCTTGGCGGACCCGCCGGTCAGCGCGCCGGACTTGCCGTTCAGGGTGTCAAGACCCGCCTGCACCTGGGCAATGCCGTCTGCCAGCGCGTTGGCACCGTCGTCCAGCTGTACCGAACCGCTCTGCAGCCGGTCCAACATGCCGGTCAGGTCGGCCCCGTCCAGGTCGAGGTTCAGCCGGAGCTTCACGCCGTTCAGCGAGATGGCGTTCATGGCAAAGTCGGTCACATCGGCGGTCACGGTCACGTCGCTGTCCGAACCTGGCAGCAGGATGTAGGAGAGCTGCTTGTTGCTGCCCACATTGGCCATGGTGGCCCCATCCGCCACGATGTTCTGTGCCCGGTCGGTGTCCAGCGTCATGGTCACCTGCAGGGCATACTGGTCAAAGAAATCTCCGGTGCAATCCGGGTTGCGGCCTACCTGCAGGCGGATGGCCAGCGCACCACTTTTGCCGCCCAGCTCTTTCGGGGCGATCTCGGCCCCGTCCAGCGTGTAGGTCAGCTTCACGAGCCACGGCAGCGCGGTGGCGGTGTCCATGGTGCCCTCATAGTAGAGCTTGCCGTCCTCGGCAACTGCAGCGGTGACAGTGTCGCCGCTGTGCTCCAGCGGGTCGGTGGTGGTCATGTTGCGCACGGCGGTGTAGCTGCCGTGGTCGGTGACGGTGTCCCCCGCCTGCACGGCAAAGCTGTTCACAGCGTACACGCCGGTCACGGTGCCGGACGCATCCAGATTGGCATAGATGACCTCTTCCTTGGCGGAGGCCGCAAGGGCCGGCAGGGCCGCCCCGGCCAGCAGACAGCCTGCCAGCACCAGCGCCGATGCCCGGCGCACAATCTTCTGTTTCATCTCGTCAAGCCTCCTTCGGCTGTTTTTTCGGTTTGATGATGAGCGGGTCGGCCAGATACAGATAGCCCGGCAGAGCCAGCAGCACGATGGCCAGCGACACCAGACCGCCCACACCCAGGAAGTTGCCCAGCTGGCCCAGCAGCTGGTTGGTGGAGATGGCCCCCATCAGGAAGCCCACCACCGCCAGCGCACTGCCCGTGGTGATCACCGAGGTGGTCACGGTGGACACGGTAGCGGCAATGGCCTGCTTTTTGTCCAGCGTCTCGCGGAACTCCTGATACCGGTCCGAGAACAGGATGGCGTAGTCCACGGTGGCACCCAGCTGGATGGTGCTGATGATGAGGTAGGCAATGTAGAATACATGGCGGCCCCGGAAATACGGGATGGCCAGATTGATCCAGATGGCCGTCTCGATGCTCAGCACCAGAATGACCGGCAGCAGCAGCTGACGCTTCATGAGCAGCAGGATCAGGAACACGGCGCCGATGGCCAGCAGGTTCACCTTGACCATGTCGGCGGTGATGGTGTCCATCAGGTCGTAGGTGCTCACGCCCTGCCCGGCCAGATCATACGCATCCGGGTAATACTGCTGCACCGTGGCACGCACTTTTTCCACCAGCGCAAAGGCCGCGTCGCCCTCGGTGTCGGCGTTCACGGTGAGCACCATGCGGGTGCAGCCGCCGGACACCAGCAGTTTCAGGGTGTCCGGGGGCACGAACTCCGGCGGGATGGATGCGCCCGCATTGTCCACATAGGACAGGATGCCCGTCACCTCCGGGATGGCGTGCAGCGCATCCGAAAGCTCGGCCTGGGTGGCGGTGTCGCCCTCCGGCACCAGCACCACCCAGGTATCGCTCTTGCCGAACGTCTCTTCGATGGCGGCGGTATCGGCCCCCAGACGGGTGTTGGTGCCGAACATATGGGCGGCACCGTAGTAGTATTCGTTGTTGTTGGAGGCCAGATAGCTGGGCACCATGATGACGGCCAGCGCCAGCGCCGCCGGCAGCATGATGCGGGACACAAACCGCCCGAACTTGTCAAAGCCGGGCAGCAGAGGCTTGTGGTGGGTCTTGTCCATCCACGGGTAACACACCAGCGTCAGCGCCGGCATGAAGGTGAACACGGTGACAAGGCTCAGCACCACGCCCTTGGCCAGCGCAAGGCCCAGGTCCGGGCCGATCTGGAACTGCATGAGCACCAGCGCCAGAAAGCCGATGACCGTGGTCAGGCCGCTGGACAGGATGGACCCGGTGGATTTGCACAGGGCCTCCACCATGCAGTCCTCCGCGCTGGCGTCCGGGCGCGCGGCCCTGCACTCGGCAAAGCGGTGGATGAGGAACACCGAGTAATCCAGTGACACGGCCAGCTGCAGGATGCTGCCGGCGGCGTTGGTCACAAAGGAAATGGTGCCGAACATCAGGTTGGTGCCGTTGTTGATGAGGATGGCCGCCCCCAGGCCCGCCAGCACCAGCAGCGGCTCCACCCAGGAGTCGGTGGTCAGGATCAGGATGAACAGCACATACACCACCGCAATGGCCGCGATCTTGGCCACCTCGGTGACGGTGGAATTGGTCGCCACAGCAGTGGACACCGCGGTCCCGGCCAGGGCATTGTCCTCCCCGATCAGGTCCTGGATGGCGGCCACAGCCTCCAGACGTTTCGCATCCTCCACCGTCACGGTGAACAGCGCGCAGTTGTCCTTATAATAGGTCTCCACCGTGGCGGTGTCCTGCATCTGCAGCGGCACGGTCACGTCCAGGCTGTCGTCCAGCCAGGTCACGGCCTCCACGCCGTCGATGGCGGCAAGTTTTTCTTTGTAGTCCAGTGCCTCGGGCACCGTGACGTCCCGCACCATGACCCGCATGTTGGGGATGCCGCCGGTAAAGGCGCTGCTCATCTGCTCCAGTGCAAGGGTGGAGGGCGAGTCCGGCGGCAGATAGTCGTTGATGTCGTAGTCCACCTGCACCGCCCGGGAAGCAAACACGCTCAGCACGGCGGCCAGCACGAACGCGGCCAGCACCGCTCTGCGCCGGTGCACGACGGCAGTATAGAATCGTTTCAGCAAAACAGGAAAACTCCTTTCCGGAAAAATCAAAACTGTTTATCATTCTAACAGGTCTGATAAAAATGGAAAAGAGATATTTTATGAATTTTCGCTTTTGGGCGTATTTTTTGCTCTTGACAAATAAATGGATTCTGCTATACTCTTTTTCGGTCATCGGAGGACCGTTTCCAACGTAATTTGGACGGGCCGGATAAGATGCCGTGCAGACAGCGCCCCGCCGGAGGCTTCCTTGCCGTAGTGAGGAAGAAGAGGAAGGCCGGGCGTGCACTCACGGAGCTTATCCGGCCCGTTTTGTTTCCTGTCGAAAGGAGTTTTTCGTGTCCAAGCAAAAAATCCAACTGTCGGATCACTTTACCTACCCGCGCCTGCTGCGGTTCGTGCTGCCCGCCGTGGGCACCATGCTGTTCACCTCCATCTACGGCATCGTAGATGGCCTGTGCGTGTCCAACTTTGTGGGCAAAACGGCCTTTGCGGCGGTCAACCTGATCATGCCGCTGCCCCAGCTGCTGGCCACCATCGGCTTCATGCTGGGCACCGGCGGCAGCGCCATCGTGGGCATCACGCTGGGCGAGGGCGACCAGAAAAAGGCCGACCGCTACTTTACCATGTTCCTGCTGGCCGCCGCCATCTCCGTCTCGGTGCTGGCCGTGCTGGGGCTTGTGCTGCTGCGACCCATTGCCATCCTGTTGGGTGCCAAGGGCGAGCTGCTGGACTACGCCGTGCGCTACGGCCGCATCCTGATGCTGTCGCTGCCCACCTTTGCGCTGCAGAACATGTTCCAGAGCTTCTTTGTCACCGCCGAAAAGCCGCACCTCGGCTTTTACTTCACGGTGGCTGCCGGCTGCACCAACATGGTGCTGGATGTGCTGATGGTGGGCGTCTGGGGCTGGGGCGTAGAGGGTGCCGCCATTGCCACCTTCCTCAGCCAGATCGTGGGCGGCCTGCTGCCGATCTTCTACTTCCTCGACCACAAGAATACCAGCCGCCTGCACCTGCGCAAAACGCAGCTGTACAGCAAGGTGCTGCTGGACGCCTGCATCAATGGCTCCTCCGAGCTGATGACCAACCTGTCCATGTCGCTGGTGAACATCCTGTACAACTACCAGCTGCTGCGCCTTGCCGGGGAAAACGGCGTGGCCGCCTACGGCGTCATCATGTACGCCTGCTTCCTGTTCATTGCCGTGTATGTGGGCTACGCCTTCGGCAGTGCGCCCATCGTCAGCTTCCACTACGGTGCAGGCAACCGCGCCGAGGTGCACAACCTGTATGAAAAGAGCCTGCGGCTCATTGCGGTGGTGGCCGTCACCCTGACCGCCGCATCCATGGTCATCATCCCCTATGTGGCGCGGTTCTTCGTGGGCTACGACCCGGAGCTGCTGGCCCTGACCAGCCGGGCCTTCCGGCTGTACGCCCTGAGCTTTGTCATCATGGGCTTCAACGTGTATGCCTCCTCCTTCTTCACCGCGCTGGGCGACGGCGTGACCAGTGCGCTGATCTCTTTCCTGCGCACGCTGGTGTTCCAGATCGCGGCGGTGCTCATCCTGCCCGCCATTCTGGGCATCGACGGCATCTGGCTGGCCGTGACCGCCGCCGAGCTGGCCGCCCTGGCCGTGAGCGCAGCCATGTTCGTCACCAAAGACAAGGTATTCCATTACCGCAAGGCGTAACCTTCTCCCCTGCTTTTTGCGAAACGGCGAAAAGCAGGGGATTTTTTTGGTGATTCTGGCTCTGCCGCCGGGGCGAGAATCGTGCTAGAATGGGCATAGCTTTTATTCACCGTTTTGTGAGGAAGAACTATGACGTTATTTCTGACCAGCAGCCCCAGCGGCTGCCCCTTTGAACCCGGTCCGGCCATTCCGGTACTGGACAGACGCAATCATTTTCTGGAAAACCTGCGGGCCGTGTGGCCGGACCACCCGGTGCGGGGCCTTGCCATCGCGGCAGACCCCCACGCTTACGCCCAGAACGACGAGATGTGCCGGGTATTCCTGCAGAGCTTTGCGGACGCCCACCTGCCCCTGACCGAACTTGTGCCCTGCGATGCCCGCAATCAGGAAGAGATCGGCACCCTGCTGCCCCGCAGCGGCTTTGTGATGCTGTGCGGCGGCCATGTGCCCACCCAGAACCACTTTTTTGCCCAGCTGGGCCTGCCGGGGCTGTTCCACAATTACCACGGCATCGTGCTGGGCGTGAGCGCCGGCAGCATGAACGCCGCCCGGCTGGTGTATGCCGCCCCGGAGGAGCCGGGCGAAGCCGCCGACCCCGGCTACTGCCGCTGGCTGAACGGCCTCGGCCTGACCAAAACGCGCATCCTGCCCCACTACCAGTTCATCCGGGAGCACATCCTGGACGGACAGCGGATGGAGGACATTGCCCTGGCCGACAGCAGAAAACGGCATTTCCTCGCCCTGCCGGACGGCTCCTACCTGATGTGCTCCGACGGGCACGAAGCATTGTACGGCAAAGCCTGGTACTTTGCGGACGGCACCCTGGAGGAGATCAACGAGGACGAGGACGTTCTGCCGCTGCGATAAGCAAACAAAAAAGAAGCACGCCGCAGCGTGCTTCTTTTTTGTTTCGGATGCTCCGGCGCACACCTCATTCCGCCGACAGGCGGACAAAGGGCGCAATGGCGTTGGCGTTGCCATGGCGCACGATGGAATAGGTGATGTCACAGTAGGGCTGGATGGCGGTGCTCTTTTCTACCGTGGAGATCAGCAGCACCTGCAGCTGCAGGCGGCGGAACAGCTCCATCATGGGGCGGATGCGGTCGCTGGTCATCTTGCTGAACGCCTCGTCCAGCAGCACCAGACGGATGCTGTTCTCGCTCTTCTGGTAGATCTGCAGCAGGGATGCGCAGATGGCCACATAGAAGGGTGCCTGATTCTCGCCGCCGGAGGAGTCGCGGCTGACGCGGGACAGGTACGCCTGCTGGCCGGTGACCCGGTTGGTCACCTTGATGTCGTAATCCAGATAGGTGCGGTAGTCCACATAATCCGACAGGGTGGTGGTGCCGGTGCGGCCCTCCTGCCGGGCACGGGTGTTCTCGTCCACATCTGCCATGATCTTTTCCATCAGCGCATCCACCTGCCGCTCGTAGGCGGGGTCGGCGGTGGCGGCAAGGTTGTCCAGCGAGTCGCCCTCGGTCATCTGCTGGTTGCCCTTGTCCACGATGACCTGATAGAACGCAGCCAGCTGCGGGTCACGGCTGGGCTCCAGCTCAAAGCGGTAGACTTCTTCGCCGTAGGTCAGCTGTTCCATCACCTTGTTCAGCTCCCGGAACTGCCGCCGGGCATTGAAGATGTCGTCCTTCATGCGGAAGAGGATGTCCTTGCGGAAGCGGTCCTTGCAGTCGCGCTGGGCCTGCTCCAGACGGGCGGCGTAGCGTTCCAGGTCGATGCGCACAAGGCTCTCGTGCTGGGCACGGTACTGGTCCAGCCCCGCCAGACCCAGCGGGTAATCACAGACGTAGTGCTCGTTGTAGGCCTTCTGGGCGGGTTCCAGCGTGCCGGTGAGGTAGGCCGTCAGGGCATCGTCCAGCCGGGCCTGTGCCTTTTCGGCGGCCTGTGCGGCGGCTGCGGGCTTGTCGGCCGGAGCAAGGGCCTGCATCCGGGTGCGGGCCAGCGGCTCCAGCAGCGGATGGGCCGCAAAGAACTTCCGGGCCGCGTCGGCGCTCTGCTGTGCCGTCTCCCCGGCCTTTTTCTGTTCGGCTTCGCAGGAAGCGATCTGTTTTTCGCACACGCGGATGTCGCCGCCCACCTGCTCCACAGCGGTGCGGGCGGCTTCCCAGGCGGCTTCCCGCGTTTCTTCCTCGCGGTACATCTCCTGCAGCAGGGGGTTCTCGCGGTATTCGGCCAGCTTGCCCTCCTGTTCGGCCACCGCATTCCGGGCTTTTTCGGCGGCGGTGCGGGCCTCCCACAGGCCGTCCAGCTGCTGCGGCGCGGTGCCGCGCTGGAAGTTCTGGTACTGGTCGTAGGCGGTTTTCAGGTTCTGCTCGGTCTGGGCGGCGGTGCGGGTGCGCTCGGCCAGAGCTTCCAGCTCTTCGGCCAGTGCCCCGGCGCGGGCGCGGCGGGCTTCCAGGCCGATGTAGCGCTGCGGGGTGCGCAGGCGCTCCAGCCGGAAGGGATGGTGGCGCAGAAGGTCGCGGGTGGCGCTGTCCGGGTACTGTTCCAGTGTTTCAGGGGTGTCGCAGCAGACGATGCGCCGCAGGATGGTGTCGGCGTACTGGGCCGCCAGCGGGTTTTCGCTGGTGACCTGTGCCGCCAGACTGTCCGCCGGGGCAGTCTCGGCATGGCGGTTGGCCTTGCGGATGCCGGGCGTGTCCAGCAGGCTGATGGGCCCCACCTTGTCCTTCAGGGCCACAAAGGCGCTCTTGGCGGCCTCGTAATGGGCGGGCGGCACAAGGATGTCGAACCGGCGGTCGCCCAGGCAGGCTTCCACGCAGTCCTGCCAGCTCTCGTCCGCCACGGCCAGCAGCTCACAGAAGATCTTGGCGTCCGGCTGCATACCGCGGCTCTTCAACTCCGCGTTCACGGCATCCCGCACACGGGTGGCGGCATCGCCGTGGGGGTACACCCACTTGCCGCCGGACACGGCGTCCAGCTCGGCGCGCTTGTCCGCCTGCTCTTTGCGCAGGGCAGCGGTGTTCTGCCGGGCCGCAAAGTAGGCTTCTTCCAGCGGTTTTTCCTGCGCGGCAAGCCAGTCGGTGAGCTGCGGCAGGGTGTCGGCGGTGAGGTTTTCCAGCTTCCAACCGGAAGCAAACCCGCTGCGGCGCAGGGCTGTGAGCAGGGCTTCGGCCTTGGATGCGGCATCCTCGGCCTGCGCGGCTTTACGGGCGGCGGCATCCTGCGCCGTCTTGCGGCGGGACAGCTCTTCCTCCATGGCATCCAGTGCCCGGCCTTCGCCGCTGGCACCGGCTGCGCTGTGGGCGGCAAGGTAGGCGCGGCGGGCTTCCGCCTCCGCGTTCTTGGCCTCGGCATAGCGGGCGTTCAGGGCCTCCAGCTGGCGGTGTCCGGCGTCCAGATGGCCCTGCCACACGTCCTGTTCCCCGCCGTCGGCAGCAGCACGGGCCAGCAGGGCCGCGCCCCGGTTCACAAGGGCTTCGGTCTGCTTTCCGGCGGCTTCGCGGCCATAGTTCACGATCTCTTCCAGTGCATCGGCGCGGGTCTGGGCTTCGGCCAGCACAGCGTGCAGGTTTTCCAGCTCCAGCCGGTCGCCCTGCAGTGCTTCCAGATCCAGCTCCGGCTGCGGCAGGATGTACTGGTACAAAAATTCCCGGAAGTTGGGGATCTCGTCCATGCTGGTGCCCATCTGGAACACTTCGTTGAACTTTTTGCCCAGCGGGCTGGACGCCCGCCCGATGCCCAGCGCCCGGCAGATGCGGTCACGGGCTTCGCTGGGGCTGCGGGTGTAGGAGAGTCGGCCGACGGCGGGCTTGAAGTCCTCCTTGGCGCTGGGGGCACCGGTACGCGGGTCGATGAAGGGCAGCTGTTCCAGCGTGCAGCCGTCCTCGGAGAGGTACCAGGTCTGGTCGCCGGGGTGCAGCTCCTGCATGGGGCCTTCCGACTCCACCCGCACCGCGATGACAAAGGGGGCGCGCTTGAGACTGTCGTAGAACTCCGCGCCGATGTAGGCCACGGTATGGCCGGGGCGGCGGTAAGCGTTTTCCCCGCGCTGCTTCGCGTGGACCGAGCCCTGCAGGGTGCGGCCGCTCTTCTTATTGCCCAGGGCATTGAAGTTGCGGTTGGTGGTCAGGCAGTAGCGGATGGCATCCAGAATGGTGGTCTTGCCCACGGCGTTCACGCCGATCATATAGGTCAGGCGGGCACAGTCAAAGGTGACGTTTTCAAAGTTGTGCCAGTTGATGAGTTTCAGGCGTTTGAGTTCGATCATTCTTCTGCCTCCCCTGCGGCGGTGTCGGCTCCTTCCGGCCGTTCATACAGTCCCAGCTCGGTGCGGGTGCGGGCGCTCTCTGCCGCTGCGTCGGCAAGGTCGGCATCCGGCAGGGCCAGCAGCACGGTCGGGAACACCTCGATGCGGCTGTCCAGCCCGGAGAGCCGGCCCACAGGCCGCGCCAGATTGTACCGGCGCAGGGTGCGCATCAGCCGTTCCAGCGTCTGCTGGTCCAGCCTGCGGGGCAGGTTCATCTTCTGCAGCTCGGTCTGCACCTCTTCCACGGTCACCAGCACCTGATCGGCGCTGGCGGCAAGGCTCTCCCGCTTTTGCAGGTAGAGCAGCCGCAGCACCAGCAGCAGGATGCTCTCGTATTTCAGCAGCCGGGCCTGGCTGCCCTCGTGCTCGTTGACCAGGGCCGCCGCCTGCAGCGGGGCCGGGTACAGCAGCACAGCGTAGCCCAGCGGTTTGAACACCGCCCGCACCTCGGGCAGATGATCCTGCACATAGAGATATTTTGCCCGCTGATCCTCCACACTGCCCAGCACGAAGCAGTGGTTGAGCAGGTAGTTTGCGGTCTCTTCCAGCATGTTAATCGTTGCCATCGTTTTCCTCCTTGCGGCGGGTCAGGATAAAATCCTCGAACCGGAAGCCGCCGCGCTCCACCCAGTTGCCCGTGAGCCGGATGTCATAGTTCCGGTGCGGCGACTGGGAATAGGTATGCAGGCCGATGATGCGGGCAAAATCGCCCGGGTATTCCTCCGCCAGGGTGGATGCTTCCACCTGCGGGCGGGCAGCCAGTGCCTGCTGTGCCAGCAGGGCCACGTTCTCTTCGGTGACGGCCAGCCGGGCGTAGTCCAGCAGCAATTGCTGTTCTTTGCGCAGCTGGTCCGGGTCCAGCGTTTCCGCCTGCACCGGGGCCAGCGGGGCCGCCGTGCGGGGCGCGGCCGGCGGGTACAGAAACTTTTCACCAAAGGCAGCCGCCGGGTACAGATGCAGATGGGCGGCCACCGGGCTGTCATCCGGCTCAAAGAGCTGGTCCGGGGTACGGATGTCCTCGGCGTAGCGGCGCAGCAGGGCCGTGACGCTGCCCTGAGACGAGCGGTCGCTCAGCAGCAGGAACTGTGCCCGCTGCACGGCTCGCTTGCGGTAGCGGATGTGGCTGGCGTCGATCTCCCGGATGAGGGTGCTCATCTCTTCCAGCGCGTCCCGCTGCTGCTGGATGAGGGCCCGCACACGGGGCGCGGCCTCGCCGGGGGCGCAGCGCTCCACACGGGCGTAATCCAGTGCCAATTGGGGCAGATACGTTTCCTCGCAGGCGTCCAGCCCTTCCTCCAGATAGGCGCGGTAATTGAACAGGTTGTCGCTGGTCTTGAAGCGATGGTAAGCCGCCGCCACCACCTTTTCTTCGTACTGGTCGAACAGCTCCAGCACCTCCTGCGGAGTGCGGTTGCGGGTGAGCCGGTCGATGTAGTGGCCGATGGACGCATTGAGCGCCCGCAGGGATTTGTTCAGCGCTTCCAGATCGGAAGCCACCTCCCGCAGCACATTCTCGTAGGGGTTCTTCTCTTCCCCCACGCCCTGCAGCAGCTGCCAGGCCTTGTACAGCTTGCCGGTGTAGGTGACCACACGGGGATTCAGGATCTCTTCCAGCGCGTCCAGCAGCGGGGCCACCTCCGGCACAAAGGCTAGGGTCGGCTCGCTCTCGTAACTGCCGGGCTGCTCTTCCAGCCAGCCGGTGCGGCGCAGCCGCAGCAGAAAGCCCAGCGCCAGCGTGTGGGGGTCGCGGGTGGGCTGTTCCTCCTCATCGCCGGCACCGTCTGCGTCCAGCGTCAGGGGCTTTGCCAGTGCCGCAAAATAAT
>ENA-UEPI01001262-UEPI01001262.1-human-gut-metagenome-genome-assembly--contig:-NODE-1262-length-12412-cov-3.855452_pt1 | contig 12412 bp, 7 predicted proteins | sample MGYA00242899_ERZ507914 | MGnify/ENA primary metagenome ERZ507914 (study PRJEB26167, sample SAMN06115442) | human gut metagenome | host: Homo sapiens | place: China:Chongqing | collected 2015-07-28...
AGGCCTTCTGGAAGCTGGTCATGGTGGAGGACGAGCGGATATTATAGATGTAATAGGCGCTGCGGAGATAGACGATGCGCCGGAAGGGCGCGTCCAACAGCTGGGTAAAAAAGTGGGCGTCTTCGCCCACACGCAGCGTGGTAAAGCGTAAATCATATTTTTGCAGGTAGTCCCGGCGGCAGAACCGCACCCAGGGTACCGACTCATATTTGGCCTTCCGGAAATCCTGCCAGAATTCCTCGTAGGTATACACCCCGCTCAGCGCAGGCAGATTCGGCCCGCTGCGCCGCAGGGCGCTGCCGTCCTTATCGAGAAACTGCTTGTAGTAGCCATAGACCACCACGTCGGCGTCGGCCTCCCGGGCGGTGCGGAGGGCGTTTTCCAAAAGGTCCGGCAGTACTTCGTCGTCCGAGTCCACATAGCAGATGTACTCACCCCTTGCGTGGTCGAGGCCAAGGTCCCGGGCCGACCCTTGGCCGCCGTTTTCTTTGTGCAGCGCATGGATGCGGGCGTCCTTTACCGCATATTCGTCGCAGAGTTCTCCGGAGCCGTCGGTGCTGCCGTCGTCCACCAGCCAGACCTCGAAGTCCTGCCAGGTCTGGGCCTGTAGGGATGCCACACAGCGGGGCAGCAGCGTTTTGATGTTATAAACCGGAACGATGACCGAAACGTCGGGCATAACGGACTCCTTATCTCTTTTCATAGACTGCAAGGAAGCGGTCGGCGAGGGCGTCCCATGTGTTCTCATGGATGACCGTCTCATAGGCCGCCTGCTCCATCCGGGCCTTCTTTTCCGGGTCGGCGGCAGTGTCCAGCAGGGCTTTCGCCCAGCGGGCCGGGTCCGATTTTTCCAGCACAAGGCCGTTCTCCCCGCTGCGCAGCAGCATATCCGCACCGCCGTTGGGGGTGGTCAGCACCACCCGGCGGAAGAACATCGCCTCCAGCAGCACCATGCCGAAAATTTCGTACTCCGTCGGCAGCAGGAAGAGATCCGCCTGCTGGTAGACCCCCTTCATCTGATACTAGGGGGCTTTTTTCTGCCAGAAGACGCAGCGTTCCAGCCCCTTTTCCCCGATGGCCGCTTTCACGCTGTCCACATACTCCGCGTCGCCGTCGCCGATGATGTAAAGGCAGGCGTCCGGGTCGCTTTTCCGCACTTCGGCCAGCACATCCAGCAGGAAAAAGGGGTCCCGCCGGGGCTCGATGCGGCCGATATAAAGCAGCTTCAGGCCCGTTTTCTGCGCCCGCATCTTCTGCTCGAGTTCCGTCTGCCCGGCGTCCGGGCGGTCACGCAGGAGTTCCGCGTCGATGCCGACGCCCACCGTCGTCACCTGCTCCGGCGAGAGACGCTTTTCCAGCAGGAATTTCCGGGCCAGCTCGCTCTTGGTCAGAAAACGGGTGCCGCGGCGGCGGTAGCGCCCCGCGAAGAGGGCGTCGAACACTCTGCACATCCGGTTATAGTTCTTGTTGAAGGGCGAGTAGTAAGGGCCGTGGTAGACCACCGTCTTTTCGGGGTATTTCCCCGCCAGATGCCACGAGAACATCTGGTTATACTCGGCGGTCTGCAGCACATCATACCGGGCAAAGAGCTTCTCCTGCCCTTTGAACCAGACGTTTTTGAGCAGGACTTTCCCGTGGCGGTAGAAGACATGGATGGGCTTTGCCCCCTCCACCTCGACCTTTACGGTCATCTCGTCGCCGTCCGTCCAGAACAGGATGTCGGTGGGATGGCCGCGCTTCACCAGCGCCTTTGCAAGTCCCACTTCCTGAATATTGTAGGTGTTCTTGGTCACGTCCAGCACGCTGGGCCAGGGGCGAACGATGAGTATTTTCATAGCGGCATCCTCACTGTCTGAGCTGGCTGGCAATATCGGCGTCCACGATCTCCTCGCCGGACTTATGGCGCAGCTGCTCCTGCGACGCGGCGCTCAGGCCGTTGTTGACCACGCCGTTGAGGTCGCAGGTGGAGCAGCGGTCCAGCTCTTCCTTCGACACCCTGCCGTCCCGGTAGTCGCGGCAGACTTTCAGCTCATACATCCTGTAAGGAGTCTTGGTGAACAGCGCCTTGAACTTATGGGTCAGCACCCAGAAGCCCGGCTTCCAGATATATTTGTGCATGGCCGGCGAGACGGAGCCGATCATCCAGCAGTCGCGGTCGCAGTGGCGCACCTTGGCGCGGACGGCCTCTGCCTCGGGGCTGCTCCACAGCTCGTCCCAGCTCTGGGTGTTCAGGTTGCCCATCACCTCTTTATCCTTGGTGCCGTTGCAGGGCATGACGTCGCCGTAGGGGTCGATGAAGAAGGTATCGAAGCTCATATCACAGGGCAGCAGGCGCTTCTGGCCGTAGAGGTAGTTGATGAGGCCATGGTTGAAGTAGGCGCGGAACCACTTTTTGGGCGAATTGCTCCGCAGCAGCTCGTTGATGAGAGCCTCAAAGTTCTTCGCCACCATGGGGCGGTCGTGGATGATGTTCTTGGCCTCCACGAAGTAGAAGCTGTTGTGCAGGGTGGCGGTGGCGAATTCCATCCCCATCTCATCCGACAGGCGATAGAGGGGGACGAGGTCGGGGGCGTTCTTGTCCTGCACGGTCATGCCGAAGCCCACATCCTTCATGCCCATCTCCCGGAGTTTCTTCAGGGTGGTGTAGCCGCGGTTGTAGCCGTCGGCGAGGCCGCGTATCTCGTTGTTGGTCTGCTCGAGGCCCTCGATGGAGATGCGGATGCCGATGTCGGGGAACTCTTTGCACAGGTCGAGGATACGGTCGGTGAAGAAGCCGTTGGTGGAGATGACGATGCGGTCCGACTTCTTCCGCAGCTCCCGCACGATGTCCTTCAGATCCGTGCGGATAAAGGGCTCGCCGCCGGTGATGTTGGTAAAATACATAGGCGGTAGCTTGCGGATGGTCTCGAGGCGGATCTCTTCCTCGGGCTTCGAGGGTGCCTTATAGCGGTTGCACATGGTGCAGCGCGCGTTGCAGCGGTAGGTGACGATAACGGTCCCGTTCAGTTTCTTGGTTGCCATGAATCCTTCTCCTCCGTTTTTATCCCTGGTACAGGGGCATCAGTTTTTCCGCATATTCTTCCACAGTGTCAAAGCGGGTCGTCCCGCAGGCTCTGGTATAAGCGTCCAGCCGGGTGCGGTCGTCCCAGAGGGCGCGTATCTTCTCTGTCAGCGCGTCCACATTCCCGCTCTCGAACAGCTCGCCGTTCACGCCCGCGTCGATGAGCTCCGGGATGCCGCCGATGTCTGCGCCCAGCACCGGCGTGCCGTACATCAGCGACTCCATCACTGAAAAGGGGCAGTTGTCGTAGCATTCCGAAGGGCAGAGGCTCAGCCGCGCCCCGGCAATAAGACGCTGCAGCTCCTCGCCTGACTGAAAGCCCACATTTTTCAGGTTCGGGATCCCGGCCAGCTCCCCTTCCAGCGGGCCGCTGCCCGCCGCCACAAAGGGGATGTCCGGCAGAGCCTTGCAGGCTTCCACAAAGGTTCCAACGCCCTTTTCCTTGGAAAAACGGCCAAAGTAGAGCACATAGTCCTGTTTTTCCACAGCCGGGGCTTTCTTTGTGGAAATAAAGTTGTGCATCGCCACCGTCCTTCCCCGCAGGTCGGGGTTTGTATCCAGCTTCTTTTTCAGAAACGCCGAGCAGCAGATTATAACATCCAGCTTCCGATAGACTTTTTTCCACTTCCAGAACATTGCCTCTGCACAGCCGATAATGGAACGTGCCCGGGAACCATGAATGCACCGATGCTTGATGCAGTTTACATAATGTCCGCCCAGACACTCTTCGCACGAATGCCCTTCAATGCTCTGATAGCACAGATGATCCGGGCAGACAAGCTGATGGTCGTGGGCAGTATAAAGGATACAGCAGGCGTGTCCGCTCTCCTTCCGCCATTTGTCCGCCTCAAGGAGGATGCTGGGCGTCAACTGATAGTTGAAATTGTTGAGATGGATAACATCCGGTCGAAAATCATCCAGCACCAGCCGCAGTTTCTGCCGGGCCTCGGACGAGTAGATAGTCTTGAGCGGGTATGTAAGCTTCGCCAGCTTGCTGCCGCCGTGGAAATCCATGCTGCTGGTATAGGCATCCACCCGGTTGCCCACACAGCGGCCCTCATGCTCCATCCCGAAATACTGCACCTCATGGCCCATCTTTTTCAGCTGCTTTCCCAGCTCGAACATATAGGTCTCAGAGCCGCCGTTGGGGTAGAGGAATTTGTTTATCATCAAGACCTTCATCTCGTCCGCTCCTCACTTTTACACACAGATGTGGAAATCGCCCTCCACATTTTCTTCTTCTCTCTTTTTGTTCCGCTTCTTCTGGCGGCTTTCCTTGACCGCCGCCAGGGATTGGGTCTCCGAGTCCAGCAGATTGCCGTTCTCCGAAACTTCGAGACACCATACCATGATGGCCATCCGATAAAGTACATTGATGGCATAATAAAACAGAGTGTTATCCGTCAGGTAGGTGAAGAACACATACAGATTCATCGCCATCAAGGCGTAAGCCGGTATCTCAGTGTACCGCTCCTCCACCCGGTGGATGCGGAAGGACAGCTCGAAAAGTATCCATATCCACCAGCACCAGAATCCCACCTCGATATAAGTTTCCATATACACATTGTGCAGTGCCGTCGTTGCAAGATGGTAACTCGGGTCTTCTGTACAATAGGTATAAATGAAGCGGATCCCCCTCCCGATATAGCTGGGCACCAACTCAAAAAAATCGCTGAAATAAGTGTAGATCACATCACGATACATCAGATCTATTTCCAGTTCATTTGCCAGCTCCACAAAGATGCCGGACTTTATCAGCCAGAGGTAGAAGAAAATACATCCGCCTGCCGCCAGCGCCATAATATTTGCCAGCGCCCGGATGTGTTTTGGCTTCCACCGGCAGAGGCAATGATACATCACCGCCGCACCGAGCGCCGCCGGGACGGCGATGCGCTTGAAGCCCAGCGTGAAGAACAGCATCGAAATGAGGAAACAGACGGCCTGGGTCTTGTGGTTCTTCTCCTTGTGGATGGCGTAGTAGATGACCATGACGCCCCAGCCGTAGACCATATCGTGCAGCTCCATCTGGCGCATCGCACCGCCGGTGTCGTCCGCAAAAGTAATGAGCAGACGAATGTACTCCGAAATAAAAGTCCCGATGCCCGCCCGAGCTGCGACTTGCAGAGCCACAAGGCCGTTTGCCAGCGCCATGCCCGCCAGCGTCAGGGGCATCGTATCTTCGCCAAATAAATAGACCGCTGCCGCCGCAAAAAGAATGTTCGTCACCATATAAAAAATATTCAATGAGCCGCGCAGGATGTAGTTGAAGGTCTGGAACTCCGAGATCCAGATGGCCACCGACCACATCCAGAACATCAGATAGGAAAAAAAGAAAAGCGCAAAGAAGCGCAGGCAGAAGATAGCCCGGTTGAACATCGGGTGGATAAAGAACATGAGGCAGGCCCAGCCGACTACCAGCAGGTTGATACCATATTTTACGCCGACAGGCAGCTGATAGCAAGCGCAGTAGAAGCACACAATCATAAGCAGAATATAAAATCCTGCGCTGGCCAGCTTTAGCGGTTTGCTCTTAAAAATATCCATTCGTTGACGTTCCCTGTCTTATTCTCCTCGCCGCGGCTCAGTTCACATCCACGACCACCAGTTCCGGCTGGTTGAAGATGCGCGGATACGGCTCCGAATCGCCGAGGCCGCGGCTGATGACCACCTGCGACTCTCCCATCTGGTTGACGCCGCTGGTGTACTTGGGCAGAAAGCCCTGGCTGGTAGACCACAGGCCCTGCCCGCCGATGCGCACCTGTCCGCCGTGGGCGTGGCCGCTGAGCACAAGGTCGAACTTTTCGTCGGCCAGCGAGGTGTCCAGCACCTCGGGGCAGTGGCAGATGAGGATGGTGCAGACATCATCCAGCGCATTCGTCTCGTCATTCAGCGCGTCGGCCACTGCGCGGGAGTTTTCCCGTTCCAGCCGGGCGCGGGGCCATTCGAAGAAGCCGCCGATGCGCAGCTTTTTGCCGTTGATGACGGCGTCCTCATACGTTCCGTTCATCCAGTGGACGCCGGTGGCCTCGATGTCGTCAAAAATGGCATCGCAGCCGTTGGCGTAGCGGGCCGCCCACTCGTGGTTGCCGGGCGCGTAATACACCGGCGCAATGTCCACCAGCTGACGCATCAGGCTCAGCACAAGGCTGTAGTCCGGGTCTGTGTCAATATCCATATCGCCCGCCACGGCGATGAGGTCGGGCGCAAGGTTGCGCACCTTCCGCACAAGGTCGGCGTTGTCGGTGCCGTACTCGCTCAGATGCAGGTCGGAAAGCAGCACGATGCGCAGGTCTTCCACCGGCTTGTCCACCGTGACGGTATAAAAGGTCGTGATGAAGCTCTTGTTCATCTGGAGGTTATACAGCAGGATGCCGCCCAGAACAAGGGCCGTCAGCAGCAACAGGAGCAGCAGCCGTGCCAGAAAATGCAGTATCTTTTTTATCATAGTTCACTCTCAGCTTTTGGACACAAGCGGCGAGGCAGCCGCATTCTTCGCGTTTTCGGCCTCCTGACGGGCTTTCGCGTCTGCACAGCGGCGGATGGACAGCCGCAGCAGAGCGCGGATCTCATAGGCGTTATCCTTGGTCGAGTTGGCGATGCCCACAAAGATGCAGGGGCCGAACCGGGCGAACTCGGTCTTGGCCAGCAGACTGCCCAGCCGGTTGACGCAGTTTTTCGCCAGATCGAAGCGGCAGTTTTCCAGCAGGACGATAAAGCGGCCTGCTCCATTGTAGCCGACAAAGCCCAGCGTGCGGAACACATACTGCAGCTGGTCACCCAGCAGGCGCAGCGCCTTGTCGCCATCGTTCCGGCTCATGGCCGAAAAATCCAGCTGGATGCAGATGATGGTGAACTGGCCCTTCAGCCGTGTCGTGCTGTAGTGGTCGATGGCGGCATCACAGCGCTCGCGGTTGGGCAGACCGCTCTTCTTGTCCACATAGAGGTAGTAATCCACAAAGTCGCCCAGACGGCCCAGAAAGATGGCGCAGAAGCATCCCACAAAGAGGAAGAGCACCACCGACAGGGCCGCATAAAGCTTCAGGTTGAGCTTCTCGGTGACAACGATGCTGTTCTTCATCTCGATGTTGTCCGCACCGTTGACCTGATTGAACTCGTCGATGGTCATGAGTGCGAGGTCATACAGGCTCGTGAACTTCTGCACCAGCTCATCGATGCGGGCGCTGGCCCACTGTGCCTCGGCACTGCGGGGGTCGGTGTCCTGGGTCACATCGGCGTAAAGGTCCAGGATCTCCTGCGCCTGCCCCTGCACAATGGTGGCGTCGATGCGCCTGGCGTGGAGGTCGGCATAGTTCTGGATGAGCTTATCGTAGGTGGTGGTGACATTGCCGGAGGGCTGGACACTCGAGTCCCTCACCACGTCACTGACGATCTGGGTCTCGCCGCCGTCAGAATTCCGGCTTCCGGAGTAGACTGCCGCACCGTCCAGCGTCTTATCGCCGAACTGGTCGATGATGCTCTTGGCCTCTGCGATATTTCCGTTCAGGCTGTCGATCTGGAGCTGGTAGCGCATCACGATGTTCTTCTTCGTGTTGACCAGAAGCGTATGGTCCCGCACCAGCTTATGATTGACGATATAGGCGTAGAGGTCGTTCAGGGTGTTCTGGGTCAGATACTCGTACTCCGACACGAGGTCCGAGAACGAGTATCCCGATCTCACACTGTAAAAGCCGTATTTTTCGTCGGCCTTCTTCTGAAGGTAGGCCACGCTCTCGTTGGCGTTATTGCGCAGGATCTCCACGCAGTCGATGTACTCGTAGTTCGCCACCGAGACATTGCTGGCGTTGTTGGGGAACAGCTCCGAGTCCACATGGGTCTCGCTGTAATATTTGAAGTAGTTCGTCAGCACCGCGTCCAGCACATTGCGGGCGTAGTCGGTGGCGTCCTTGCTGGCCACGGTGAACGAAACGGCATAGATGGTGGGGTAATATTCATACTCCTCACCGTCGGCAAGCGCCGTCTCCTTTTTGGTCTGCTCATCCTCCGGGATGACCTCTTTGACGGAGATCTTGGAGCGGATGCTCTCGGTGCTGGCTGTCAGCCCCAGCTGCTGGATGGTCTGGTTGATGACCGAGGCCGACGTGATCTCAGTGGGGTCTATCCTGGAGCCGTCGGCGTTCTTGCCCTGACTTGCATTCGCGTTGGTGTACTGGATGATGGCTGTGGCCGTATACGACTGCCGCGACGAAATAAACTCATACACGCCCAGACAGCCTACCGCCGTGATGAGCATGATGAGGAACCACCACTTTTTGAGGTAGCGCAGCAAATCAAAACTTTTCATTCTTCCTCCATCCTGTCAAAAAGACGGATGTCATTCGTTTTCTGCCTGCAGGCGTTCACGCTGCCGCTGGCAGATCGTCTTGACGACAGCAGCCAGATACCACACGGTGCATATCACAGCCGCCAGCATCACGCTGGGCTTGACGTTATACCGTTTGATAAACGAGGACTCCGGCCCGTTGAACACCAGATACCTGCTGATGCGCTGGGCATAGCAGTCGGCGTCCAGCTCCCGTGTCGCGCTCACGATGCTGGTGAGCTGCCGGGTGATGGTATCCACCATCGACTGGGCCACCTGCAGCTCCTGGGCCTCGGTGGGCTGCTCCAGCGCCGTGATCTTGGAGTTATTGGTCGTGATGGTCTTCTGGGCGTCCACGGCCGAGGTAAGCAGCTCATTGGCCCGCAGGGCCAGATCGTCGATGCCGACCTTGGTGCGGGACATATAGAACGAGCCATCGCTGTCGTAGGTGGGGATGAGCACCGAGGAGACCATCTTGTTGTTGTAGTTGTCCAGGATGGTCATAAAGATGTCGCTCTTCTGGGAGTCGCTCATCTCGCTCCACCGCAGGGTGCGGTTCAGCTCGTTGAGGTCGTCGATGCAGCGGGCGTTGTTCTTGGCCACGCCGTTTTCCCAGATATAGCTCTGGTACTCCGACAGGGTGTAGCTCTGCAGATTCTGTACCTGCTTTTTGATGGCGTTGTAGCTCTGGCCGCTGGTGGACAGATAGGAGCCGGCCTGGTCGTTGCGCACCGTGAGATAATTGTTGATGCGGCCTATCATCATCTGGAAATAGGAGCCGATCTCCTCGTAGTCCATATCGGAATAATCAAAGCTGATGTCCAGCGAGGTCGCATTGATGCGGTAATCCGCCGTAAAGCGCTTGAGGTAGACCCGGCATATCTGGTCGAGGAGATCCTGCACCGTGATCTTGCCCCAGAGCGACCACGGCAGTTTGAGGTCGATGTGATAGGACGAGCTGATATAATAGTCGTCCTCCTCGGTCACGAGCTTGCTGTTGGTCGGCGAGATGGAGATGCAGTCCGCCAGCTCACTGGTGGTCAGGTCATCCTGCAGGCCGGTGGCCTGCAGGATAGCCTCAAGATACTCCTGCGTCAAAAATTCCGATTCGCTGAAGCGGGCGCCGTTGGGCGTCTTGCCGGTCACGCTCTCTTCGTAGTTCAGCGACATGGTGGTAGTGGCCGAAAAGCTCTTGACCGTGGTCAGTACGCACATGAACGTCAGCGTACACACGACGCCCACGACGAACAGCCGCCTCACCTGCCGCAGAAAGACTTCGCACAGGAGCCGGATAGAAAGAGTATCGAGGAAACGCTGGAACGATGTAAGCACCGACTCCCATCCCTCACAGCGGGATCCACGCCTGCTGCGGGAGGACTTCTTCTCCGCCGGAGCGGCCTTTTCTGCGCTTTCGTCCCCTTCCGGCACCGCTGCGCCGGTGGGATCCAGAGCTGCCGCGGAGTCGTCCTGCTCCGCCGGCTGGGGCGCAGCTGCCTCGGGCCGACTGGCTGGCTGAAGGACATTGAGCTTCCGCTTCACAGACCTCGGCGGGGCCGAAGGCGTCAGGACAGGCTCCACCGGCGGGATGGCGGACGGCGGCGCAGCGGGCGCGGTATAGGTATGCTCTTCTTCTGCCACCTCGGGCTGCAGGGCCGGGGCCGCAGTCTCCGGGACGGAGTTCTCCTGCTTTGCCCTGCCAAAGAGCGAGCGCTTCTTCGCGTGCTTTGCGGCATGGCGCGCAGGCGCAGAGCCACGCCCGGATGTCTTTTCCGGGCTGGCCTTGTAGACCCTCTGATTTGGTTCTTTCCGCGCTGATCTCATCCGCAGTTTCCTTTTTGTTCTCTTATAGGTACGTCCTCCGATTGGCCGGAGAGTATACTTCAACTACTTTATAATACCTCAAATCGTTCCCAAACACAACTGTTACGTCCTCTTTCACATCCGAACTGCCCGTTTTTCTTTTCTTCCCGCCCCAAAAAGGACAAACAAGAAGCCCCCGCCTCCGGGAGTACCGGAGGCGGGGGTTTCGCCGAACTGTGATCTATGAAGAAGGTTTTCGGAAGGACCGCTTATCAGGCAGGCTGTGCCTTGTTGGCGTTCTTCTTGCCCGTCATGAAGCAGTAAGCCATGATGAGTGCGCATCCAGCAATGCCGATAATATCAGACATGGAGCTGGGCAGGATGAAGATGAAGGCCACGACATAGCAGGCGATGCGCTCCCACATCTTCAGGGGACGGAACAGGTAGCCAGCGATGCCGCAGGCCAGCAGATAGGTGGCTGCAATGACGATGCAGTATGCAATGATGATCTCCACCATCGTGCCTTCCAGCAGGATAGCGGGACGATACACGAATGCAAAGGGGACGATGAAAGCGGTGATGGCGAAGGAGAATGCCTTCCAGCCGGTCTTCCATGCGCTTGCACCCGCGATGCCTGCTGCAGTAAAGGATGCCAGACAGACGGGAGGAGTGATCTGAGCCACGACACCGAAGTAGAAGATGAACATATTGGTGACCAGAGCGGAGATGCCCAGACCCTGGATAGCCGATGCGAACAGAGTGACAGCGATCAGGTAAGCGGCCACGGTAGGCAGTGCCATGCCCAGCAGCAGGCAGCCCAGAGCGGCGATGAGCAGTGCGATGAACAGGCTGCCCTCACCAGAGGTACCGATGAGCTTTGCGATCTTGACGGCAACGCCGGAGTTGACCACGATGCCGATCATGATGCCGCAGGCAGCGGTGGGGATCGCAATGTTTGCGGCCTGACGGACGCCGTCCATCAGGGTCTGGAGCAGCTTGCGGGGACTCATGCGGGTCTCAGGAGAGATCGCTGCGATGATGATGGAGAAGATGGTGCAGTAGATCGCGGAACGGGGCAGAGAGTAGCCCATGATGATCATGATGACCAGAACGATGATGGGCAGCAGACGGTACACGCGGGGCAGGATGGGCTTGCCTTCGTAATGTACGCCGGAGTCTTTGCCCAGACCCTTCTTCTTTGCGATCATGTGGACAAGGATGAACACGGCGAGGAAGTAGGCCACAGCGGGCAGGACGGCTGCTGCTGCGATCTGCGCATACTGCACACCGATGATCTCGGCCATGATGAATGCGCCAGCGCCCATGATGGGGGGCATGATCTGGCCGCCGGTGGAAGCAACAGACTCGACTGCTGCCGCCTCTTCGGGGTCATAACCGGTCTTTTTCATCAGGGGGATGGTCAGAACGCCGGTGGTGGAAACATTTGCGATTGCAGAACCAGAAACCATGCCCAGCAGGCCGGAAGAGATGACAGCTGCCTTTGCGGGGCCGCCGACCGTCTTATCGCTGAGCTTCATGCCGCCGTCGATCAGGACACCGCCGCCGCCGCAGTTGGAGAAGAAGGTGCCGAAAACGAGGAAGTAGAACAGGGTGCCCAGAGAAGTGACCAGCGGAGAGCCGAAGATGCCATTCTCGCCGTACATCAGGACTTCCATCAGTTTGGGGAAGCTGATGCCAGAGAAGCGGAACAGGCCGGGGATATACTGGCCGAACCATGCATAAGCAAGGAAGAAGCAGATGACCCAGAACAGGGACATACTGACCACGCGGCGGACGGCCTCCATGACATTGATGACCAGAAGCACCGCCACGATGACCTCGGTGGTGGTCATAACGTCAACATTGAAGATGCGGTAGTTGAGCTGTTCTGCGTGGCTCAGGAAGAACCAGCAGATAAAGCAGCTGGACGCGATGAGGAAGATGTCGTAGATCCACCACAGCTTATTGTGGCTCTTGGATTTCTCGACCATCGGATTGTACAGCCACACCACGACCAGTGCAAGGCACATATGGAGCGGCAGCTGGAACCACGGGTCAAGGGGCTTGACCAGCTTGATGTAGAGCTGGAACACCGTCCAGATAACGGTAAGAACTGCCAGCGAATAGAAGCGCCATTTCGGCATATTCTTCAGCAGCTTGGCGATTTTGGTATCTTCGTCCTCTTCGTTTGCCAGAGCCTTGGCCTTGGCGTCGAGAGCCGATACCTTGGT
>ENA-UEPI01001266-UEPI01001266.1-human-gut-metagenome-genome-assembly--contig:-NODE-1266-length-12397-cov-4.361364_pt1 | contig 12397 bp, 8 predicted proteins | sample MGYA00242899_ERZ507914 | MGnify/ENA primary metagenome ERZ507914 (study PRJEB26167, sample SAMN06115442) | human gut metagenome | host: Homo sapiens | place: China:Chongqing | collected 2015-07-28...
GAGGGCGGAACCTTCGTCTGTCTTTGCACGACTACCATTCATTGCCCGCTATGATAGCACAAACTCCCGCCCCGCGTAAGAGTTTTCTGCCGTTTTCTCCCGTTTTGCGCAAATCCTTCCACGAACGACCCGAAATTTTCGGGCAGTTTATCGCATTCCCGCCGTCCCGTCAATCACCCGGAACTAACTTTGGCAGTTCTTGTGCAGAGGTTTTCCACAAAAGGCACTGCGGGCCGCTCAGACTGCATAGGGAAGCTGTTCCTGCCGTCTGTTTGTGCGAACAATACATTTTTTTAGTTGTTTCTTGAAAAAATATAACTAATTCATTGTGCATTCTGCGAATGGACAAACCGCGCCCGCGCGTGTATAATAAAGCCAGAAACCAGAGAAGTACAGCAGAAGCTCAAATGAGAGCTAATCCCGCTGACTTGAAGCAGAAAGGAGCGAGACCGATGGTCGATATGGAACCCGCACAGCAGGGACAGGCTGTCGGGATTCGCTGAGAAGCAAAACAGAAGCTCACCACAAACGGGATGTTTCCCCCGTATAAAAACACAACAACAAGAGCCGTTCTTGAGCATCGATAAAGCGAACAACAGAACAGTCTGTGAAATAAAACCCCTCGCGTTCAAATAGATCCGCCGAAGGTGATCCCAATGAAGAAAGCTTTTGTACGGAACGTCTTATTTGAATAACTCTAAAGGAGAAACTCCGATGTACTAAGTAATGACACTCCCTTCGCAAATCTAACCCGAAAGAATGTGGTAATATGAAATTCATCTCTGTGATTCGTATCCCGCACTCCAACGGTTAAGAAAAGGGTCATTCCAATGTACTAAGAAATTCATTCCCCTGCTGATCGTTCTTCACCGTTTCAAAGGAGAATCTTCTATGAAACGTCCGGTACAGACCGAAAAATGAAGAAATCGAGGTCAAGAGGCTATGACTCCGAAGAAGTAAGCATCCTGCCGACTGAGGGCTTGCAACCGCCTCGAGTCGGCAGGTTTTTTGTCTGATGTTTTCCAATGAAGCCTGCATCCTCCCGTTTTCCTGCCGGGAGGATGCGGGTTTTGTTTTGTCCCGGATATTTTGCGGCGGCAGGCTCAGGGCCTGTAGATTTTCGAATCTATTTCGTGTATACTTTTGCTCAGAAAGCAGCACTTACAAGGAGGCAGACCACTATGGCAAGCAATTTCGAGTTCTACTCCCCCACCCGGGTCATCTTCGGCAAAGGCACCGAACAGCGCGTGGGCGCGCTGGTGCGCGAATACGGCGGCACCCGTGTCCTCATCGTCTACGGCGGCAAGAGCGCCGTCCGCTCCGGTGTGCTGGACCGGGCTGAAAAGTCGCTGGCCGAGGCCGGCATTTCCAGCTGGACGCTGGGCGGCGTCGTGCCGAACCCCCACCTCGACAAGGTCTACGAGGGCATCCGCATCGGCAAAGAGAACAGCATCGACTTCCTGCTGGCCGTGGGCGGCGGCAGCGTCATCGACACGGCCAAGGCCATCGCCTACGGCCTGGCCGAGCCGGAAAAGGACGTCTGGGAGCTGTACGAGCACACCCGCACGGCCAGCAAGTGCCTGCCGGTGGCCAGCATCCTGACCATCGCGGCGGCGGGCAGCGAAACATCCAACAGCAGCGTCATCACCCGGGTGGACACCCACCAGAAGCGGGCCTACAACGACGACATCAGCCGCCCGAAGTTCGCCCTCATGGACCCCGAGCTCACCAAGACCCTGCCCGACTATCAGACCGAGTCCGGCTGCGCCGACATCATGATGCACACCATGGAGCGCTATTTCACCAATGGCGGCAATATGGAGCTGACCGACGCGCTGGCCGAGGGCCTGCTGCGCACCGTGATGAAGAACGCGGTCATCCTCCACACCGACCCGGCCAACTACGAGGCCCGGGCCGAGGTGATGTGGGCGGGCAGTCTGTCCCACAACGGCCTGACCGGCTGCGGTATCGCCAGCGGCGACTTTATGTCCCACAAACTCGAGCACGAGATGGGCGGCATGTTCGACGTGACCCACGGCGCGGGCCTCGCCGCCCTCTGGCCCAGCTGGGCGCGGTACGTCTACAAGGACTGCCTGCCCCGCTTCGTCCGCTTTGCCCGGAACGTCATGGGCGTGACCACCGACGGCACCGACGAGGAGATCGCCCTGAAAGGCATCGACGCCATGGTGGATCTCTACCACAGCATCGGGATGCCCGCCAGCTTCCACGAGCTGGGCATCGACCCCACCGACGCGCAGATCGACGAGATGGCCCGCCGCTGCCTCGAGGCTTCCGGCTCCGCCCTCGGCTCGGCCAAAAAACTCGATCTTGACGACATGATCGCCATCTACCGCGCCGCCAACCACTAAGAAGCTTTTTCTCATCTCCGCCCGGCACAGAGTATTTTGCTTACTCTGTGCCGGGCATTTCGTTGTCTTTTGTGTGCTTCATCCTGCTTTTTGGCAAAGAAGTGGAAAAGAGATAGAGAAAAAACAGGAGTATTTGCTTGAATTCTCTTTCATTTTTGTATCTCAGTCAGTATAATGAAAGAATAAAGAGAGCTTCGGTCCTTTTTTGCCGAAGCCTCTCTTTCTGAATCGAAAAGTTTGGGGTATCAATTTCTATGACGAGAGAAGAGATGCAGGCCCGTCTCGAGGTTTGCCGCGAACTCTATACGGACGTCCGTCTTCTGGACGCAGATACTGTCAGCAGTATCCACGAAGGCACACGCACCGACCCTTCCGGGCCGGACATCTGCTTTGCCTGCCGGAACAAGAGCGCCTTCTCCCGCCACTGCGCGGCCAAGCTGGCGCTGGCGACCAAGAGCAAAGCCTGCCGTCTGGAATCCTGCGGCACCGACATCGCCCACATCACGGCCCGCTACTATGAGGTGGAGGGCAGGCCCTATGTCCTCGAGCTCGTCCAGCGCACCCCCGGGCGCACCACCATCGACCCGGAGGACAGCGAAGCACTGATGAGCGAGGCATCCGGCTACGGCGTCAAGCTCTACCACGACAGCCTCACCTGCGCCTTCAACCGCCGCTATTATGAGGACGTCGTGCAGGGCTTCGAAGGCCCCTTCGGCGTCGCCATCATGGACCTGGACGATTTCAGGATCTACAACGACTCCTGCGGCCATCAGGCCGGCGACCTGGCACTGGAGGTGACGGCGGCGGTCATCCGGGACTGCATCCGTCAGACCGACACCCTCATCCGCTACGGCGGCGACGAATTCCTGCTCATCCTGCCCGGCTGCCCCATCGAGAAGATAAGATCCAAACTCGAGCAGATACGCGCCCGGGTGCAGACCACAAGCGTCCCCAGCTACCCTCACATCCATCTCTCGCTGAGCATCGGCGGCGTACTGCAGACTGCTGAGGATACCATGGAGACTGCCGTCCACTGTGCCAGCCGCCTGATGTATCAGGCCAAGGAGCACAAGAACACCGTCATCGTGGCCAGCTCCAGCGCGGTGCTGTCGGCCCCGGCCACCCTGCTGCCCAAGCAGAGCCGCCAGCAGATCCTGATCGCCGACGACTCCGCGATGAACCGGATGCTGCTGGCCGAGATACTGGGGACCGACTTCCGCATCCTGGAAGCCTCCAACGGCGAAGACTGTCTCGAGCAGCTGCGCCACAACCCCGGCGACGTCGCACTGGTGCTGCTGGACATCAATATGCCGGTACTGGACGGCTTCGATGTGCTGTCGGCCATGAACCGTGACCACTCCATCGAGGACATCCCGGTCATCATGATCTCCAGCGACGACTCCAAGGACATCATCCGCCGTGCCTTCGAGCGGGGCGTCTCCGACTACATCAACCGCCCCTTCGACGCCCGGACGGTCTACCGCCGGGCTTTCAATACCATCAGGCTCTACGCCAAGCAGCGGCGTCTGGTACGGATGGTGTCGGCCCAGACCCGCAAGCAGGAGCACAACACCACCATGCTGGTCAATGTGCTGAGCCAGATCGTGGAGTTCCGCAACGGTGAGAGCGGCTCCCACGTCCGCCACATCCGCATCCTGACCGAGAAGATCATGGCCCAGCTGCTGCGCAAGACCGATAAATACTCCCTCTCTTCCGAGGAGCAGGACAACATCACCCTCGCCTCGGTCCTGCACGACATCGGCAAGATCGCCATCGATGAGAAGATACTGAACAAGCCCGGCCGCCTGACGCCGGAGGAGTTCGCCGTCCTCAAGACCCACACCACCGAGGGCGCGGCCCTGCTCCACCGACTGGAAAATTTCGACACCGAACCGCTCTTGCAGACGGCCTGCGGCATCGCCCGCTGGCACCACGAGCGGTGGGATGGCCGGGGCTATCCGGACGGTCTGGCAGGCGACAACATCCCCATCGGGGCGCAGCTGGTCTCGCTGGCAGACGTCTACGACGCGCTGACCAGTGAGCGCTGCTACAAAAAAGCCTTTCCCCACGAAAAGGCCGTGCAGATGATACTGGGCGGCGAGTGCGGCACCTTCAATCCCCTGCTGCTGGAATGTCTCAAGGACATCGAGGGCAGTTTGCAGGCAGAGCTGAAAAAGGACTACCATTCCGACCCCGCTGAACTCGAAATATAAACGAAGCGCACCCCTTCTCCACACAGAAGCAGAAGGGGTGCGCTTTTCTATGTCTGCCGAAAGTTTTCAACAACACAAAACTTCATCCTCTCATCACAAATCTCCATCGTCCTTTTTTTGGGGGCCGTCAAACCTGCGTGAATGGGGCCGTTTCCTGCGTGAATCGCTGTATCTGAGCCCCGATGGTTATGTTATAATATGGTCATAAGGGAGGAACTTGAGGATGGAGCTTCGATTTGCGGTCGTAGAAGACCGCCTGCCCGACGCTCAGCGGCTGGAGAGCCTTTTGCGGCTGGCCTTCGCCGGCGGGCAACCATTGGTCTGTGACCATTATGAGAGCGGCGACGCCTTTCTGACGGCGTTCCCCTCAAAAAATTATCAGGTCGTTTTTCTCGACATCTGCATGGAAGGCACCAACGGCATCGAGACGGCGCGCATCCTGCGCCGGGCCGACCCCGACCTGCTGCTGGTGTTCGTGACCTCGTCCCCGGAATATGTATGGGACGCGTTCCCCGTCCACCCCTTCGACTATCTGCTCAAACCCTACCGGGAAGAAAAGCTCTTCCAGCTGGCCGACGAGCTGCGGCGGGTGCTCTTCCGGGCCGAACCGGAGCTGGAAGTCCGCATCGCACGGCAGCAGGTACATCTCCCCCTGCGGAAGATACAGTACGCCATGGCCCAGAACCACTACGTCCGCATCGTCAGCGACGACGGCGAGTGCCGGACCGTCTCCACCTTCTCCCAGGTGGAGCAGCTGCTGCGGGCGCAGGAGAACTTCATCGTCTGCAACCGGGGCGTCATCCTGAACATGGACAAGGTGCTCCGGCTGGACTGTGACTGCTTCGAGATGCTGGACGGCACCTGCCTGCCCGTGCGTCAGAAGGACAAGAACACCCTGTTCGCCCAGTTCACACAATATCAGTTCCGCCATATGCGGCGGGAGCTTTGACGCCGAGAGGAGGCCCGACCTTGGACTTTTCTTTATTTGGACGCTATTTTCTGGACCTCGCCATCTTCTACCCGGGGGCATTCCTCTGCCTCGCGCCCCTGTGGGAGCATGTGAAGGCCCCCCGGCGCACCGCTGTGCTGGCAGCCACTCTCGTCACAGTCATCTGCCTTGCGGCGGCGGCCCTCTGCGCCATCTTCGAGCTGGACAGCAACCTCCTGCTTCTGCCCACCCTGCTGGCGGCGTTCTGGCTGCTGCGCTGGCGGGTGGGTCCGGAAGTTTCCGTGAGCCAGACCGCCTTTCTCTTCGCCGTCTCCGGCGTCATGATGGCAGTCTGCTCCCTCCTTTCCGTGGTGCTCAACGCCCGGGCTGAGGTGGGCAACGACGCCCCGGCCTGTCTCGTCTCCACCTCTCTGCTCAAGCTGGGGCTCTCGGCAGTGCTCTGCATCATCTTCTGGTTCACCGCCGTCCAGTGGAGCCGCTGGCTGCTGCGGGAGTACCGGGGCGAAGCCTTCTGGCAGTCGGCGTGGCCGCTGCCCGCCATCTACGCGGCTTTCCTCGTCTTCTGCATGCCGCTGGACCCGGGCATCGTGCTCATCAACCGTCTGATGATCATTTCTGTTCTGGCCGTATCCATTTCTCTGCTGGGCATCTTTTTGCTGCTGTACGAGATGTATCAGGTGGCCCGGGAGTACACCCGCAGCGCCCAGCTCGACCGGGAAAACCAGCTTCTCGCCGTGGAATCCCGCCGCTACACCGAGCTGCGAACCTATATGGAGCAGACGCGGCATCTCCGCCACGACTTCCGCCAGCACCTCCACGTCATCGCCGGACTCACCGAGGCCGGGCAGGTGGATGAGCTGAAAAATTACCTGCACCAGTACGAATCCGAGCTGAGCGAGGAGCGCCCCACCCTCTGCGCGAATCCTGCCGTGGATGCTCTGGCCGGTCACTACGACCACGAGGCCCACAGCCTCGGCGTGCCGGTGGACTGGCGGCTGGAACTGCCCCGCCAGCTGGCCATCCCGGAGGCTGACTTCTGCATGATGCTGGGCAATCTGTTGGAAAATTCTCTCCACGCCAGTCAGAGGCTGCCGCCCGAACAGCGGCAGGTGAAGGTGCTGGCCCGGATGCTGAGCCCCGCCATGCTGGGTCTGCTGGTGGAGAACCGCTATGACGGTGTGCTCAAGCGCCAGCAGGGCATCCTCCACTCCACGAAACACGACGGAATGGGCATCGGCCTCGTCTCCATCCAGACGGCCGTTTCCAGATATGGCGGTTCTATGACCGTCGAGACCGAGAACGGTTTGTTCCGGGTGAATATTTTATTGAACTTTTAACCTCTCCGTCACGCCTGCGGCGTGCCACCTCCCCTATCGAGGGGAGGCTGAGAGGTCATGTTATCAAAAAAGGAGGACTCCACCATGAAAATGACCCGACGCAGCTTCCTCAGCGCTTCCGCTCTCACACTGCTGTCCTGCCAGCTGGCCCCCGCCGCCAGGGCAGACTGCCTTCTGTCCGACCTTTTCCACGGCGCAGACACCGCCCTGCCGCCGAAGCCTCTGACGGCAAAAGTCGTGGACGCCAACCCCTTTATGGGCCGCAGCGAGTCAAACATCCACCACGACTGCTACAACACCGACTCCACCGACGCCGTCCTCCCCGTGGGCATCTGCCCCGAGGTCAACGTAGCAATGGAAAAGACGAACCCCAACGCCTCCCCGGCCATCTTCTTCGACAACTTCGATAACCCCGTCAGCCCGTTCCTGGGCGGTCTGGCCATCCGCGACCTCGACGCAGAAGAAGTCCGCACCATCGGCTTTTTCTCTCCCGCCAAGCACGACGGAGGCGGCTATCTCATCCAAAGCTCCTATTCCTTTGTGGACGGGCGCAACCTCATCGTCTGCCCCACCAGCCACAACCATGTGCTGATGCTTCGCGCCACCGACGAGAACGGTACACCTCTGCCGGTTTTTGAAAAGGTACTGGACATCAACATCAAAGAGGCCGCCGAGCGGGTGCTTGGCCGCAGCCTCGAGCAGAATCTGCTCTCCATCGTCTTCGACTACGACGGCAACCTCTGGTTCGTCACCGGCGGCTTCCGCATCTACCCCAGCCGCGGCCAGCAGGGCGCGATGGGCTACATCTCCCACAATGCCATCGACGCCATCCTTGCCGGCGGCACCGCCGACCTCGACCACGAAGTCCATGTCTACGCTCCCGCTCCGGGCGAGGGTGCTGAAAACGGCATTGCCTCCTGCCGGGAGGGTGCGGTCATCCTGACGAACCTTGCCTGCTACCTGCTGCGCGCCAACGGCGGCGTTGAAGTCGTCTGGCGCACCCCCTACGACAGCGTGGGCGCAAAAGACAGCCGCGAAGGCGCTGCCACCACCGGCGGCGGTCTGGCATGGGGCGGCGGCTGCTCGCCCTCTCTGAGCCGGGAGCTGGTCTTCTTTACCGACAACCTCGAGACCGTCAGCCTGATGGCTGTGGACATCCACACCGGCGAAGTCGCCGCCAGCCACCCGGTCATCGACGAGCTGCCCGCCAACATGCCGGTGTCGGTGGAAAATTCGGCCATCGTCTACGACCACGGCAATGGCCGGGTCAGCACCATCGTCTGCAACTGGTTCGGCGCAGGCAGCCCCAACCTCGCAAAGCCCGACAGTGACTCGTCCATCCAGAGCTACGAGAACATCTACGACCGCAACTGGCTGCTCAAGGGCAACTGCATGATCATGCCCGGCGTCGAACGGGTGGACACCATCCGCACCGCCGACGGCTGGACCATGAAGAGCGTCTGGTGCCGCGATGACCTCAGCGACACTTCCATGATGAAGCTCTCCACCGCTACCGGCTACATCTACGGCTTCGTGCAGGACGTGGACAGCGGCATGTGGCAGTACATCGTGCTGGACTTCGACACCGGAAAGACTGTCCTCACCGTGGACGTTGCCTCCCTCTACGGCTACAACAACATGGCCATCGGTATGTACGCGGGCCGTGACGGCAACAAGCTCTACTGCCCCACCGGCTACAAAGAGCTGCTCCGCCTGCAGGACCGCTTCGTCTTCCTGCCCGGGATGCCCTACCGCAAAGTCGATCTGGACAAGACCTCCCGCCGGGTGCTTTCGGCGGCAGAGTTCCAGGCCGCCGGCGGCGCCGGCACCCCCGCAAGCTGGCTCCACACCGCCACCCTCGACAACCTCCACCCCGCGACGACTGTTTCTTTCCGCATCAACGGCCTGACCGGAAATGCCGCCGACTATAAGCTCTTCGCCCTCGGCACGGATGGCCGCTACCACGAGGTGTCCGACTGGCACTTCGACGATGCCCCGGCCCGTCTCAGCGCGAAGAAGGTCTACACTATCTGCCTCACCGCACAGGACGGCGGCAGCTTCGACCTCTCGCCCGACGCCAAGGAAGTCACCCTCTCGGTGGTGCTGGCACGATGAATCTCTAAACCAAAAGCCCCTCTGCGCCGCGGTGCAGAGGGGCTTTTTATCATACTATCGTATTTTACAGGGTGCTCAGCAGGCGGTGGCCGCCGTTCTGGTCGGCGGCATAGCGGGTGGTGCGGTTGACCTGATTGTCCAGCGGCAGGCCCTCAGCGTAGCGCTTGAGGTTGTGGATGAAGATGTCCACGATGTTGTCCAGCGTCTTGGGCAGGCTGAACTTGCCGGAGTTGTGGGGCGTGATGATAGCGCCCGGCTCACCCCACAGCGGGTGGTCGGCAGGCAGAGGCTCCGGGTCGGTGACGTCGAGGCCCGCGCCAAAAATTTTGCCGCTGCGCAGGGCCTCCACGAGGGCGTCGCTGTCCACGGTGGTGCCGCGGCCCACGTTGATGAGGATGGCACCATCCTTGCATTTGGCGAAGCGCTCGGCGTTGAACAGCTTGTTGGTCTCAGGGGTGCCGGGCAGGCTCAGGGCGATGAGGTCGGCCTCGGGCAGCTCCTCGTCCAGCTGGCTTTGGGCCACCACACGCAGGCAGTAGTCCGGGCAGGGCGTGTCGGGGTGGACCGTGCGGCGGACGCCCACCACCTCAGCGCCCAGCATATGGGCGCGGCGGGCGAAGTTGGAGCCGATGTCGCCCATGCCGACGCAGAGCACCAGCGCCCCGGTGATGCCCCTCACGGGGCGGTCGATGGGAGCCCACTGGCGCTGGTTCTGGCGGTCGCGGTAGAGGAACATATCCTTCTGGATGCCCAGCCACATGGCCAGCATCCACTCGCTGATGGCCAGACCATAGGCACCGGTGGCGTTGGTCACCATGCAGTTTTCGGGCAGGACGCCGGGCTTCAGATAGGCGTCGGGGCCGGCGGAGTTGGACTGGAACCACTCGATGTGCTTGTTCTGGCGGATCATCGACACCGGTGCGTTGCCCAGCACGATGTCGGCCCAGAGCACATCTTCGGTGTGGACATCGTCCAGCGCGTTGAAACGGAATTCAAATTCCGGCACGGATGCCTCCAGCGCGGCGCGGTGGGCGTCGTTCAGGGGCAGACATACCAAAACTTTTTTGTGCATAGGGATACCCTCACTTCCTGTGTATTCTTCTATAAGAATACTCTCCTCCGCCCCGCTCCGCAAGAGGCAAAATGGCCGCCTTCTTAAGAACTCCTTAGGATTTCATCCCACAAATCCCAAGAAGTATGTGATAAGCTATCCACAATGCAGAAAATCTGCTATACGGATACTACGCAATACAGGAAAGGAATCATAGACTATGCAGACTGTCATGATCGTAGAGGATGACCCGGACATCCGGGACGGCGTGCGCATCGCGCCGGACTGCAACCGGGTCTGGGTGGACGAGCAGGAGGCCGACCTGACCGAGACCGAGTACAAGACCCTCAAGCTGCTGATGCAGAGCCCCCAGCGCATCTTCCCGGTGCAGGGCATCTACGAGACCGTGTGGGATGAGCCGTATTTCTACGTCTCCAACGGCACTGTCATGGTGCATATCCGCAATCTGCAGATGGCAGAGCCGCCGCACTGCGATAAGCAAGCTCTTTTGTCAGAGCGATACTATCGCTGTGTCTAAACTTTTTCTTCAGCATCCTTGCCCTCTCCGTCACCTGCGGTGACACCTCTCCCAAAGGGAGAGGCTTTTACGTCCTGTGAAACTTTTTCATAAAAAATTCAAACCTCTTACGTCCTTCTTAATAAATTTCTCGGGCATTTCCTAAGATTTGGAATGTATACTTTTCCCTGTCAGATGGGGAGAAGTGCTCCCCGAGAAATCTCTTAGGAGGGGCAAATCACCATGCTATCAAAAAAGAAACCACAGGACAAGGTCGATCCGGAATATCTCGTCGGTCTTGACACGGCCTCTGCCCAGCCGGCTCCGGCGGGCGTGAAGCCCTTTATCAAAAAGCACTGGAAGCCCATCACCGCCGCCAGCGCCCAGTATGTCGAGACGAGACCCGAAAAGCGGAACATCGTCAACAGCTACAGCGCCGACGGCACCATTACCGCCGCCGACACCTACACCGTCAAGCCGATGGTCAAGGGTACTGTCCTGACCGCCGACTTCGAGGTGGGCGACACGGTCAGCAAGGGCGTGTGCTCTACACCATCGACAGCTCCAACATGGCCAGCAGCGCGGAGAAGGCCCAGCTCTCTCTCGAGCAGGCCCAGAGCAGCTACGACGACGCCGTGGATGCCCAGTACATCCGCAGCTCTGTCCGCGGCACAGTCTCTTCCCTGAAGGTCAAGGCGGGCGACGTCGTCTCTGCCGGGCAGGAGGTGGCCGTCGTCCGGGATGATTCCACCCTGCTGCTGACGCTGGACTTCCCCGCCGCCGACGCCATCACTTATTTTGTCGGCCAGAGCGTGGATGTGACCATCGACGGCACCTTTGAGACGACCACCGGCACCATCCAGTCCATCTCCGGTGCCGACAGCCTTTCCAGCGGCAACCTCGCCGTCCGCTCGGTGGTCATCGCCGTGCAGAACCCCGGCACCCTGAACACCACCATGTCCGGCACTGCCTCCATCAGCGGCGTCAGCGCCATGAGCTCGGCCCATTTCACCTGCCAGTATGAGCAGACCATCACAGCCACTGCCAGCGGCACCATCATCGCAAAAGACGTCAAGGTCGGCGACACTGTAGGCTCCAGCTCCTCCACCACCGAGACCATGTGCGTCATCAACGACCTGAGCTACCTCGAAATGACCCTGGACGTAGACGAGCTGGACATCCTCGACATCGCGGTGGGCCAGAAAGCAGAGATCACCGCCGGCACCACCACCGGCAGCACCACCACCTACCCTGTCACCATCCGCATCGACGACACCGGCAGCCTCATGCCCGGCATGAATGCCACTGCCGCCCTTGACATTCCCCCTTGCCGGCGTTATGTTATTGTTAAGGCGACAGCCGGTTTCGCCGTCTTTCGCCTCATATTAAAATCGCTCTTGTTTTATAGCTGTCTGGACTTTACACAAAATTTGGGAAAGACCCATTTTTGTCTAACTTTTGGGGTTCATTTCAGTATCCGGAGTCTCTTTTTTGGCATTTTCTTCAATGTTTTTGCAATTGGAATCTATAGTTTCGATAGCTGTTTTCTTTCAACGGCATGGATAAGCTAGACCTTATTGCTTTGCAGAAACAGCGCATCACCCGAAATTTTAATTATTTGTCGCTCTGATTCTGATATACTATCGTTAAGACATCGATTTCGGAGGTCCACATGGATACAAGTATTTTCTGTTATGTGCTCGAGGTAAAAAAATACAGAAACATCACCCAGGCGGCGAAGCGACTGTTTATCTCGCAACCGGCACTGACCAAACAGCTGAATAAGCTTGAAAAAGAGTTGGGCTTTTCGCCTTTTGACCGCACGCACAGCCCGATCAGCGTTACA